>Ga0335083_10003697_pt1 | contig 19706 bp, 15 predicted proteins | sample Lox_Sample_42_FD_206716 | JGI IMG/M metagenome (GOLD analysis project Ga0335083, IMG submission 206716) | Soil microbial communities from Loxahatchee National Wildlife Refuge, Florida, United States - Lox_Sample_4.2 | ecosystem: Environmental > Terrestrial > Soil > Wetlands | place: USA...
AGACGTAGTGGTTCACGTCCTCGGGCTTCCAGCCGGTGACCGTCAGCCGGTCCTTGAGCCAGGGCGGGATGAGCTTGCCGAGCCGCATGAGCTCGACCGACGACGAGGTGAAGGTGCCCAGCACCGGAACTTTGCAGAGATGCCAGTGATCGGGCGCCGTGTACGTGTCGATCTGGAGGAGCTTGAGTCCGCCGCCGGGCCACGGGCTGCGCCGCAAGAGGAAGCACGCGGCGCCGTTGCCGATCGTGAGGCCGGCCGAGCGCGCGTAGAGGTCGCGCACGGTTTGGATTTCGTAGCTGAGGTAGGGACCGGCGAGCTCGGAGGTGCAGACGAGCGCGGTGCGATAGTCGTCATGCAGCTGCAGGTACGCCGCCGCGGTCTGCACGGCTTCGAGATGCCCGACGCACGCCGAAGTCACGTCGAACGCGTGCGTGCGCTTGAGGCCGAGCTTCGCCGCCACTTCCATCGCCGTCGCCGGTTCGAAATACTGGCGCGCGATGCCACCACAAATGACGAGATCGACCTCGTCGAGCGTGGCGGCGTTCACTTCGAGGCAGTTTTTCGCGGCCGCCACGGCGTAGTCGGCGACGCACGCCTCATCGACACCGGCCAGATATCGGTACTGCGTCTTGCACAAACCGAACACGTGCTCGATGGCCGATTGGAGCGTGGGCCACTCGCTTGCCGGTCCTTTGTAGAGCGCGCGGACCCGGCTGATGACCTCGGCGTTGTCGACGCGGCTCGCAGGAAACGCGACGCCGGGCTTGGAAAGATGAAACTCGGGTAGGCTCAACAGCTAGCTCCGCTCGGGCGGACGCCACATAGCATCAGGCGGTGTTTTTCGGGGGAACGACGTCCCGTGGACTAAAAAGAATAGGCCCCGGAGCCGCCTCTGTCGAGGCAGCGCAGCTGCAAAATGACACTCACACCTTGTCGCACCGCGACGCTGTGCGGGACGGGTACGTCGCCCGCGCAGAAGCGACAACATGTCGAGGTCAGAAGGGGACAGCGTGAGCGCGTTCGGGTCGGTGTGATCGTCTTCGTTTCGTGACGCGACCGGTCACTTGACCCGATCGGGCGCTCTCCGCGCGTGTTCGGATGCCCGCGGCGCTCGAGCCGTATTCCGCGATCGCCACGGCGTGCGATCGCGCCTGGCATTGGCGGCGCCTCTGGGGTTAACTCCCCGCCATGCGTAACGGCCCCCGGCATCTCTTCCTCACCGCGCATGCCTCGCGCGTTCTCTGTTCGATCGGCGCTCCGGCTCTCGTCGGGTTGTCTTCACTGCTCGCCGGCTGCGGTAGCGACAAAACCGTGTCGCCGCCCCCGCCCCCGCCGAACGACACCGTCTACATCGAGGACGACGAGAACTTCACTTCGCAGAGCACGTTGAAGATCAGCTCGGTCGCGGTGCCGCCCGGCGAGGACGTGAAGCTTTGTTGGAAGGACTTCACGACCGATATTCAGGGGCATACCGTGGATCCGCTGAAGGATATCAACGACGTGAGCTTCATTCGCGTCCTGAGCAACAGCGCGGATGACGTCGCGAAGCTATTGAACGACGGCACCCTGAGCGCGAGCAAAATCGACGGTGATTGGGATATCCAGATGCCGAACGGGACGAGCAACCCGTGCGTCAATCTGTCCGACATGACGATCGCCGCGAGCGGTCCATCGGGGACGCCCCTCGATCCGAAAACGAGCTTCACGACCAGCAGCACGGTCACGTACCTCGTGGTGTTCGCGAACGGCACCGCCATCGGGTACGGGGCGAGGACGATGGTGATCCTTCAGCCCGATGACACGTCTACGACGGGCGAAGTGGACGCCACGAACACCACGGCGACGCTCACCTACTCCGCCACCTTCTCCGACAAGCACGTCTCCGTGAACGCGAGCGAGGCGCAGAACATCGACTGGAGCCACGTCACGACCGGCGGCGCCATGCAGGAGATCAACCGCAACGACGTGAGTAGCGTTCTCATCGGCTTTTACAAGGACATGCAGCCGGCCGAGCTGCAGAAGAACTTCCTCAACCTGGACCAAATGACGGGCACGTATCCGGGAGCGCCCTCAATGTCCTGGCAGGTCGACGTGCCGAGCGGGCAGAGCACGAGCATCGTCGGGGCGAAGGGTCGCAACGGCGAGCCCGCGTTCCAGAACTTCGAGACGACGGATACCGGCACTTGGCTGATGGGCATGTTCTGCAACACCTGTCAGAACCCAGCGCCCGTGATCGTCACGCTGGTGGACCCGCAGGCCTCGCAGTGAAACGGGCCGAGCGCGCCGTCGCGCTGGCTTGCACGTTCTTGGCGTTCGGTTGCGGCGACGAAACGAAGTCGTTCGCGCCGACCGACGTGCAAGCCGGCCCGAATCCGGTCGTCGCCACGCTGACGCAGGTCACGTGGACGACGAGCGCGCCTTCGATTGGATACGTGAGCTACGGCCTCACGCAGAGCCTCGGCACGACGACGACGCTCGAAGCTCAAGACGCGACGACGCACGAAGTGAACCTGTACGGGCTCACTCCGAATACCCAATATTACTATCAGGTCGTCACGTGGGACGGAGCCGACGCCGGCGAGAGCTCGATTCAAACGCTGACGACGGGCGCTCCGCCGAGCGACCTGCCCGCCTTCACGAAAACGGGCGACACGAGCGAAAACGGCATGGACGAGATCGTGCTCTTGCCCGTCACGGTGGGAGCAAGCTCGGTGATCGTGGCCGTCGCGCCGAGCGGTCAGGTGCTCTGGTATCACGTCGCGGACGGCGGACAGACGGTGACGCGCGTGCGCTTCTCGAAAGACGGGACGAGCGTGCTCTACGGCTCGATCGATCCGGCCGGCCAGAACTCGGAGATCATCCGCGTCGCGCTCGACGGCAAGAGCCAAGTCACGTGGAAAGTCCCCGGGCTCGGCCCGGACTTCGTCGAGCTCAGCAACGGCAATTTCGCCGCCATCGTCGCCGATACGCAAACGTCGAACGGCGCGACGCTGAAGGGCGACAAGATCGTCGAAATCACGCCGAACGACCAGAGCACGGACATCGTGAGCATGTGGAGCTGCTTCGATCCGGCGAAGTTCCCCGGCGACGGCACGAACGGCGAGTGGACGGGCGCCGACGCGCTCACCGTGAACGAGGGCGCTTCGACGACGGACGAGTCCGACGACGTGTTTTATCTCGGGCTTCGCAATCTGAGCACCGTGGTGGAAGTCCCGCGTGCGTCCGGCAAGTGCGATTGGGTGCTCGGCGCGGCCGCTCCGACGCTCGCGTTCGACACGGCCGCGAACGCCTTCGTGCATCAGGGCGGCCTGGTGATCTCGGGGACGTCGCTCCTCGTGCTCGACGCGGACGGCGCGCCCGGCACGTCGCGCGGGATGCAATACGCGCTCGATCTGAACGCGAAGACGGCAACCGAGACGTGGACCTATACGCCGAGCCCGGCCGTGCACGTGACGTCACTCGGCGCCGTTTCGCCGCTCACCGGCAACCGCTGGCTCGTGAACTGGTCGACCGCGGGCAAGCTCGAGCTCGTCAACGACATGAATCAAGTGTTGTGGTCGCTCACGGGTCCCGCCGGTTCGACCTTCGGCTACCACGTGCGCACCGACTCCATCGACGCTCCCGAGAACAAGCCGTGATGAAGCAGCCGCTCTTTTTGGCCTCGGCGGTTCTCGCCGCACTCACGCTGAGCGGCGCCGCGCGCGCGGACGGCGGTTATTTCGAGGGCGTGAAGGGCGCGCACGCGAGCGGCCGCGGCGGCGCGTTCACGGCGCGCGCCGACGACGTTTCCGCCGTCGAGCTGAACCCGGCGGGACTCGCGCACATCGACACGACGATCGTCACGATCGGCAATCGCTTCTCCTACAACGAGCGCACCTACCAGCGAAACCCGACGCTCGACTGGGCGCACCCGAACTCGAACGGCGCGCCGCCGTACGTCACGTTCGCGAAGGTCAAGAACAAGACGCCCTGGCAAGCGCTCGATCCGCTCATCGGCATCGCGTCGAACCTCGGGCTCAAGGATTGGGGCTTCGGGTTCGCGGTGTATTCGCCCGCGGGCACGGCGCGCGAGGTGTACCCGGACGACGGCGGCCAGCGCTACATGATGGTGCGCCGCAACGCGCAGATCATCGATTACAACCTGAGCGCCGCGTGGAAGTTCCACGAGCTCTTCGGCGTGGGCGCGAGCCTGCAGTGGATCGCGGTGCCGACGCTCGAGTACGGCCTCGTCATCGACGGTGACCCGTTCGCCAAGGCGGGCAATCCGGTGAGCTCCGATTACGACATCAACGCGCGCGTGAAAGGCCAGGATCTCTTCACGCTGAACGCGATCCTCGGCGCGTGGGTGCGGCCGACGCCGAACTTCGAGTTCGGCGTGTCGGGCCAGGTGCTCCCGAGCGAGATCGACACGAAGAGCAAGCTCTCGGTGAACTTCGTCACCCCGAAGGGCGACTCGGTGACCCTCGTGCGCAACAACGCGCCGGCGAACGACGTGACCCTGAGTCTGCCGCTGCCGATGACGGCGCGGCTCGGCGCGCGTTATCGCTACCTCGACGGCGATCGTGAAGTCTTCGACGTCGAGGTCGACGGCGTTTACGAGACGTGGTCGCGCGTGAACCGCTTCCGGCTCGATTCGAACGGCATCGTCGCGCAGTACCAGAAGCAGTTCGTGAACGTCGGCGTGATCGACATCGCCAAGAATTGGCGCGATACGTTCGGCATTCACGTGGGCGGCGACGTTTCCGTCGTGCCGAAGGTCGCGACCGTGCGCGCCGGCGTCTACTACGAGACGCCCGTCGCCGATCCGTCGTATTCCAACATCGATTTCACGGACGGTCCCGAATTCGGGGGCGCCGTCGGCGGCTCGGTCAACGTGGGCAAAGTCGAAATTTCGGCGGCCGCGGAGTACCGCGCGCAAGCGACGGTCTACGTCGCCGACTCGAACGCCCGCGTTTACCAGCAAGTCCCGGGCTCGACCTGCACGGCGCCGTACGCGGACACGTCCGCGTGCAACGCGCACTACCTCGGCGTGCCCTCGCCGCCCGTGAACGGCGGCACTTACAACGCGTACTCCGTCGTCGCGACGCTCGAAGCGACGTATCGGTTCTGACGCGCCGGCGCTGGGCGCGCACCGCGCGGCGCGTTCCACGAGGGCACGGCGTGGTAAACTCGGCGTCGCATGGCACGCCCTCGCTCGACGGCGTTCGTGGCGCTCGTCGCCTGGACGGCGTTCGCGAGCGCGTGTTCGTCGTCGAGCCCCGCGGTGAACGGCGCGGGCACGGCGAACGGCTACGCCGGAACGGCGGGTTCGGCGGGCGGCTCCGTTACGGGCGGCACGGCGAGCACCGTTGACGGCTCGGGCGGCGCGGCGAGCACCGCTGACGGCTCGGGCGGCACCATGAGCGACGCGGGCGCGCCGGGCGCTGAGCCTCCGTATGCGAACGTCACGGCCGTCGCAGCCGACGGCACCGACGGCGACTACACGTTCAACGTCACCGTCGAAAGCGCGGATATCGATTGTTCGCAATACGCCGACTGGTGGGAAGTCTTGGGTGAAGACGGCTCACTCATCTATCGCCGCATTCTCGAGCACAGTCACACCGACGCGAACGGCACGTCCGACCCGGACGCCCCCGGCAACACCTTCACGCGGAGCGGCGGCCCCGTGCCCGTCGCCTCGAGCGACGTGGTTCTCGTCCGCGCGCACATGAGCGTCGGGGGTTACAACGGCGAGGTCATGCGCGGCACGGTCGACGGCGGCTTCACGAACGCGCCGGATATCGATGCCGATTTCGCCGCCGGCGTCGCGAACGAAGATCCACAACCGGACGGTTGTGAGTTCTGAACGAGCGGCTGAAAAATTGGATGACTTGCCGGGCGGCGGGAGCTGCCCCAAGCTTCGCGCTGCCGTCATGCACTTTGGGAGGCACTTCGTGGCTCGACGCGTGAGCGCCGCCGCGCTGCTCGCGAGCACGCTGACGTTCGGCTGCGGTTCGACGGGCTCGCATTCGACGACCGGCACCGAGCAAGAGCCCGTGAGCTGGAACGGCGATATCGCGCCGATCGTGACGAAGAAGTGCGTCGGTTGCCACCAGACGGGCGGCATCGCGCCGATGTCGCTCGAGACGTACGCCGGCGCCAAGCCCTACGCCGCCGCCATGCTGGGCGAAGTGCTCTCGGGCGAGATGCCGCCGTGGAGCGCGCGCAGCACCGACGAGTGCACGCCGCCCTTTCCGTTCAAGGACGATCCGACGCTCACGCCGGACGAGCTCAATCTCCTCCAAGCCTGGGTCTCGAACGGCGCGATCGAAGGCCCGGCGCCGACACAACCGTTGCCGGCGCCCGCCGATCGCACGCTCGAAAATCCCGATTTGCACCTGACGATCCCGGCGACGATCAACGTCGAAGGCGGGTCCGATCAGCTCCTCTGCTTCACGCTCGATCCGCAAATCGACGAGGACGAGTGGGTGAACGGCGTGCAGGTGAACCCGGGCAATTCCGAGATCGTGCACCACGTGCTCTTGTTCTCGGATCCCGACGGACAGGGCGTGGGGCTCGCGGGCGACCAGGGCTACTACCCGTGCTTCGGCGGGCCCATGCTCGACAACTTCGACCTGCTCGGCGCGTGGGCGCCGGGCGGCGTGCCGACGGTGACGCCGCCGGACGTCGCGCTCCAGCTCCCAGGCGGCTCGCACCTCGTGATGCAGGTGCATTATCACCCGCACGACGGCGTCCACAGCGGGACGGACTCGAGCACCAGCGTGGATCTGCGTTTCGCGCCGACCGCGCCGCGCCTCGTCGGCGAGCTCGCGCTGATCGGCAATTTCTCCCAGCAGGACATGAAGGTCGCGGGCGGCACCGGCTACGGCTTGATGCCCGGGCCGGACGATCCCCCGGGCGGCCCCGCGGAGTTTTCGATTCCGCCGAACGTCTCGAATCACACCGAGACGGAGCGCCTGCTGCTCCAGGCTCAAAATGGCGTGAAGGACTACCTCGTCTGGGGCATCGCAACGCACATGCACTACGTCGGGACGGACATGAAGATCGACCTGCTCCACCCCGACGGGACGAGCGACTGCCTGATCCAAACCCCGAAGTGGGATTTCAATTGGCAGCGCGTCTACTACTACGACACGCCGCTCGCCTCCGCCCCGGTCGCGAACATCGGGGACGTGATTCAGATGCGCTGCACCTACGACAACACGATGGACAACCCGCAGGTCGTGACGGCGCTCGACCAACAAGGCCTGACCGCGCCGCGCACCGTGACGCTCGGCGAGACGTCCCTCGACGAAATGTGCCTCGGCGCGTTCGGCGTCGCCGTCGAGGGCACCGGTCTCGGTCAATAAAAGTCGAACGGACGCCGACATGGGCGTCCGTTCGTGGTGGGCGGCGTGCAGCGGCCGCCGCGACTGAAGTTCAGCGCGCGCCTATTGCGAGCAGGGCTTGAGCACGGTGAGATACCAGGGCGCGGGGTTCGAGCACTGATCCGTGCAGTTGAGCGCGACGATCCACGTGTGCGTGTCGTCGATGCCGGGGAACGCGGCGCCGGTCGGATCCTTCGTCTGCGAGAGATCGAACTTCGTACCGGAGACGACCGGAGCGCTGTACATCGTGTCGGCGATCGTATCGAGGCTCAGGAAGTTCGCCGGATCCTCGAGGTCCGTCGCCGTCTTCGAGTACTTGCCGACGCGGATTTGCGTGATGTAGCTCGGCTCGAACGTGAGACCCGACGAGGTGGTCATCATGTTCGTCCAGTCGATGGTGAGGGCGGCCGTGCCGGTCGGAACGGTCGGCGACGTGAGCGAGTGGAGATCCGCCGACATCTGGAGCTTCGTCGAGTCGGACGTGATGTTCACCTGCGTGTTCGTCGAGGTCGAATCGAGCTGGAACCCCGCGATCATGCGCGTCCCTTTGCCGTAATCCATGCCGTTCGCGAGCATCACCGTGTAAAGGTGCGTGTCGGGCGGGTACGTGTTGATGTCGAGGTACGGATCGATCTGCGCTTTCGTGTAGGGGTAGCCCATGTTCGTGAGCTGATACACGTCCCCGGTCGTGGTGCCGGCCGGGTTCGGCAAGATCGAGGCGATGATGCTGAGATCCGACTGCCCGAGCGCGTCGTCGTTCAGCTTCTTCTCGAAGCTGTCGATCGTGAGGTTCCAGAGCTCGACTTCCACCATGTCGATCGTGGTGAGGTCGAGGTCGTGACCGAGCAGATCCTGCTTCACTCCACTCCAATCGAAGTGAATGTCCGCGCTCGGCTGCACCTTGGTGACTTCGATCGTCAGCGTGCTCGAGAACTTGTAGTTGTTGGTGCTGGTCGCCATGAACGACGTGGCGCACATCGAGGAACCCGTGCCGCTCGAGCCGCCCGTGCCGCTCGAGCCGCCCGTCCCGCTCGAGCCGCCCGTCCCGCTCGTCCCGGCGGTGCCGCCGGTCGCGCCGGCGCCGGTGCCACCCGACGCGTTCGCGTCGTCGTCGCCTTTGCTGCTGCAACCTGCCAGCGCCACGAAAAGTCCCAGCAGAGAAGCTTCAATCGCTCGGTGCATCATCGTGATTCTCTTTTGCATGGTGCTCGAGGGAGGGCAACTCACTTCGGCGGCGGGCCGTACAGCGTCGGACGCCAGATGACGTAGCCCGTTGCCCCGCCCGCGCCCCAGCTGATCGACTGAAGCAGGTTCTTGTTCATGTCGACTTGGTGGATGACGCCTTGAGTCGAATAGGTCACGAGCGTGTTGCCGTTCGGGAGGCGCTGCACGTCGCCCATGATGGCGTTGTTCATGACGCCGGTCGGCGTGTATTCCCAATTCTTCGTCGCCGTTTTCGCCGTCAGGTCGAGCGTGAGCTCGATGGCGTTCGACGGATTCGGCGGCGAGTCGTTGTTGAACATGATGATGTGGTTGGCGCTCAGGATGTCGAGATTGTGCTCGGTCTTCCAGGTCGCGGCGTCGCCCGTGAATTGATTGTCGCTGCCGCCGCCGAGCAGCCACACGATCTCGCCGGTGCGTTTGATCTTCACGTACGCGTTGTGATCGGGGTCGGACCAGATGAGCGTGTCGTCGTCCTTCGAATACTCGACCGCGTTGCCGTGACAGGCGCCGCTCGAAAACGCCGTGCCGATGTTCATGACGGTCGTCGTCATGCCGGTAGAAGGGACGTACTGCTTGATGTCGTCGCACATGTTCCCGTTCGTGCCGTAGGCGACGAAGTACATCGTGCCGTCGGGCAGGATCGTGAAGTCGTGGTTCATGTTGGTGAAGCTCGAGCTCATGTCCGTGGCGCCGGTGCCGTCCATCGCGACCTTCACCATGTGCGCCGTGCCTTGCGGCACGTTGCCGTGCGCAATCCACATGTAGTTGCCGTCGTAGCTCATGCGCGCGCGCGTGATGTCGCTGAACGAAGACACGACCGTCTTCGGGTCGAACCACCAGACCACGTCGTTGTCCTTGTCGAGGATGAACGCGACCTGCTTGCCCGCGTACCACTCGCTCACGATGAAGCCGCCGGCGAGCGCCGCCGCGTTGTTCGTCACGATCGTCGCTTTCGGAATGCCGTTCGCGATGTCGCCCGTCATGAGCGTCTGGTCCGGCCCGGTACACGTGGTCCCGCCGCTGCCGACGACGACGCGGTAGTGGTACGTCTTCGTCGGCTTCATGCCGAGAAGGAGCGTCCCCTTCGTGTTGGTGAGGTCGACGGGCGCCGTGTAGCCGTACGTGGTGTCGAGACCGAAATCGATGTGAGCGCTGTCCACGCCGGCCATGGTCGTCGTGTACGTGACGGTGAACACGGTCGAGATCGCCATGCTCGCCGTCGCCGTCGCGGTGATCGTACAGTTTGCCGAAGCCGTGCCGCCGGCGCCCATGCCGGCGCCGCCGATCGTCGAGCTGCCCGCGCCGCCGCCCGTGCCCGTGATGCCCGCGCCGCCCATCAACGTGCCGGTGCCGGCGCCGCCGCCCGTCGCGCCGGTGGTGCCGCCCGTGGTGCCGCCGGTCGTGCCGCCCGTCGCTCCGCTGCCGCTGCTCCCGCCGGTGCTCCCGCCCGTGCCGCCCGTCGCGCCGCCCGTGCCGGGATGACCCGCGGTGGCGACCGAACCACCCGTGCCGGTGGCCGTGCCCGCGACGGCGCCCGAGCCCATCGGCGAAGTGCCACCGCTGCCCGTCGTGCCTCCGGAGTTGGTGCCGCAGGCGGCGGCGACGAGCGCGGCGCTCGAGGTGAGGAGCAACACGGTGGAAAGATGCGAACGGATCATCAAGAGTCTCCTTGTGACGGTCTTCAGGGCACGGAGTCGGCGCGCGAGGCGCCGTGGGTCATTGGGCAGGTAGGGTGCTGTCGGCGCACGAAGCTGGACGGTCGTTCTCGTCCACCTCGGTGAGAGAAAGGTTCGGCGCTTCGACGGCGACGACCGGGGACGCCTCCACCGACACGCAGTAGGGCTTCGTCGGATCGTCGGGGCACGGCTGGCACGTCACCCTGCAGCTCGGATCCATGCAGCTCGACGGCGTGTACGCGCTCGCGAACGCGGTGCACACCGAATCGGCGTCGCGACTCGGCCCGAGCGCGGAGAAGAGCACGGCGAGCTGCCCGAAATTCATCGTCGCGTCGAGCGTGCCGCTCGGCTTCGCGTCTCCGTTCGGCAGAATGTTCGTGAGCTTCAGCCCGAACACGTCGCCCGTCACCTGCAGCGGGCTCGGTTGCGCCGTCTGATTCGTCACGTGCATGCGGATCTGCGCGGGGCCGATGGCGCTCGCGGACCCGGACGCGTCGAGCGTGAGCTTCGTCGTCGGGCTGCAGAGATCCTGCGTCGCATTCTCGGCCGAGATCATGTCGAACCCGCTCGACGCGGAGCTGTCCGGCGTGGTGCCCTCGGCGGTGCCGAGCGTCACGTCCCCGCTCGCGCCGACGCTCAACACGAAGGCCGGCGCGACGCCGAAGAGATCCATGCCCACCTGGCGCGGCATCGACCAATCCCCACGGGCGAGGTTCAGATAGTACGTGTTCCCCGCCCAAGGATTCGGGTGGTCCTTCGGCGTGGTGCTGCCGCACGCGACGAGCGGAGCCGTCGCGAGCGCGAGCACCGCCCGCGCAAAGGCTCGCCGCAGCACGGCGCGTGTCGCGTGCGTGCGGCGAGAGATTCTTTGCTGCCGGGCGGCCAGGGTCATTGAGAGGGCAGAGTGCTGTCGGCGCACGCCGTCGGATCGACGGTCGTGATGGTGCTCACCTTGAGATTGTCGGCCTCGACGGCTCCGATCTGATCCGCTTCGACGGTGAGACAGGTGGGCGTGTCGGAGGCGCTCGCATTCGGGCACGTCTCGCACTTCACCTTGCAGTCGTCGGTCGTGCACGTCGAAGGCGTGTAGTGATCGCTCAGGGCCTGGCAGACGGACGCCGCGTCGCGGGTCGGACCGAGCGACGCGAAGAGCACGTAAAGCTGCTTGAAGTCCATCGTCGCGACGAGCGAGCCCGTGGTCGAAGGCGTCGTGCCGTTCGGCAAGATGTCGGTGAACGTCAGGTTGAAAACGTCCGCCGTCACCTGCAGCGGCGGCGTCGCGCCCGAGTTCAAGACGTGCATCTTCATTTGCGGGATGTTGATCGTGGACTTCGGACTGTTCGCCGCGGAGAACATGGCCGTCGTCGTCGGACCGCACGGGTCCTGCATGACGTTGTCCGCGGTCACGGCGACCGGATTCATCGACGCGTCGGTGACCGTCCCCGGTCCATAACCGAGGGTCGTCGTGAGGTTTTCACCGGAGCCTTCCACGTCGAACATGAATGCAGGCGCCACACCGAAAAGATCCGCACCGACGCCGCGCGGCACGGACCAGTCGCCCTTCTTGAGCGACAGCAAGTAAGTATGGCCCGACCAGAAGCTCGTGGTGCTCGTGCCCGAGCTGGTCGAGTCATTGTTGCCGCCGCCACACGCGATGAGAGGAAGCGAGACGAGAAGGAGTGCAGCGCCGGTCGCGAAACGATTGAGCATGTTGTTCTTCATTCTTCCGGGTCGTGATGGTGCCCGCCTAGCGAGGCACCTTAACACGCGCGCATCACTGGTCACGTCAGCGCGTCGTCATCGCGCGTGTCGGCAAACGTTGGAAAAGTACAGCGGAGGAGCGTGACTTTCCGCTGCGCGATCACTCTCCGAGTCGGCGTCTCCACATAGTCGCTGGTACCGATCTTCGACGTGGAGCAGGCTCACGTGGTGATGCATCAGCCGAAGCGGTTACGAACGAAACAACGGAGCGCGGAAACGCACGCCGCGCCCGTAGGGCGGCGATTAGTCCACCAGATGAGTAGGCTGATTTTCTCCCGGGATTTTGAGGGTAAGTCGCACGGCAGATCGCTTTATGCCCGGACGCCGTCTCCCGTGCGGCGAGCCGCGTTCGGCATCGCGCTGGTGTCTGCATTTGTGACCGCGTGCGGCAGTGACGACAAATCAGGAACGGGCGGCGGAGCAGGCGCGCTCGCGGCCGGAGGCGCCGGACGAGCAGCGACGGGTGCCGGTGGGACCGGGGGCGTGAGCACGAGCGGCGGGACGAGCGGCACGAACGCGAGCGGAGCCGGCCGCGCGAACGCGGGAACCACGGGAGCGAGCGGTACGTCGTCGAGCGGAGCGGGCGGCGCGCACGCGAACGGTGGGTCGGCCGGCGCCGCGCAAGGCGGCACGAGCGCGACCGCAAACGGTGGGCGCACCGGTGGACGCGGCGGGCGCTCGAGCGGAGCGGCCGGCGCGAGCGCAGGAGCGGGCGCGAACGCAGGAGCCGGCACGAACACGGGCGGCGCCGGCGCGAGCGCGGCGGGGAGCGCGGGCGGTGGCGCGGCAGGCGCGCCCGCGGGCTGGACGCTCTCCTGGAGCGACGAATTCGACGGACCGAGCGGTCAGGCTCCGGACTCGAGCAAATGGACTTACGACGTCGGCGGCGACGGTTGGGGCAATAGCGAGCTCGAGTACTACACCGATCGCACCGACAACTCCGCGACCGACGGCAACGGCAATCTCGTCATCACGCTGAAGTCCGAGACGTACATGAATCGCTCGTACACCTCGGCGCGTTTGAAGACGCAGGGCAAGTTCGCGCAGGCCTACGGTCGCTTCGAAGCGCGCATCAAAATCCCGCGCGGCCCGGGCGTGTGGCCCGCGTTCTGGATGCTCGGCGACGACATCGCCACGAACCCGTGGCCCGCGTGCGGCGAAATCGACATCATGGAAAACGTGGGGAAAGAGCCGGCCGTCAATCACGGCAGCATGCACGGCCCCGGCTACTCCGGCAGCAATCCGCTCACCGGCTCGTACACGCTCATGGGCGGCGGAGCGCTCGCCGACGACTTCCACGTCTATGCCATCGAGTGGGAAACGAACGTGGTGCGCTTCTACGTCGACGACGACAACTACGAGACGCGCAAAAATACGGACGTCCCCTCGGGCGCGACCTGGGTCTACGACCATCCCTTCTTCATGATCCTGAACATCGCCATCGGCGGCTCGTTCCCGGGCAGCCCCGACAGCACGACGATGCTCCCGCAAACGATGACGGTCGACTACGTGCGCGTGTACACGAAGTCGTGACGGCGTCCGCGAGCGAACGCCCGACTCAGTTACACGTCTGGAGTACCGTCAAGAACCAGGGCGCCGGATTGCTGCAGTTCATCGGACTGCAGAAGAGCGCGAGAATCCAAGTACCGGTGTTGTCGATACCCTGGAAGACGTTGCCCTGATCGTCCTTGAGGCCGGTGAGCGAGATGGGGTCGTCGGAGGGGACGTATCCCGTGTACATCGTGGTCGCGATGTCCTGGAGACTGAGGAACTGATTCTCGAGCTCCGTGATGCTCTGTGTGTAGTGCCCGACCGTGATTTCTCCGATGGAGCGAGAGACCCAGTCGTGGCCGAGGCCGTTCATCGTGAGAGCGTTCCAATCGACCATCAGATCGGTGCTGCCCGCCGCAATCTTGATCGGCGTGAGCGCGTGGAGGTTCGCGTCGTAGGTGACGCTCGCGCTCGGGCCCGTCGTGCCGCCGGTGTGGCCGTTCGTGCCGGCGGGGACGACCGTGTCGGGTCCGAGCGTGACGCTCGTCGTGGTCGAGTTCGGATCGAGCACGAGTACCTGGATCATGCGCGCGCCGTGGCCCGGATCGGTGCCGGTGGACGGCATGAGCGCGAGAATCTTCGGCGAGTCGGCCGTCGCGGGGGCGAGGTACTGCATGACGCTCGTCTGCACGTCGGGCGACGACTTGTAGGTGTTCTCCGGCTGGGTCGGCACGCCGAAGTCCTCGAGGTTCGCCTTCGTGAGCGTCTGGTTCGTGAGGAGCTGCAGCGCCCCCGGCACGAAGGGCCGCAAAAAGTCGTCGTTGTTCAGGTGCGTCTCGAATTGGTCGATGGTCAGGCTGAGCACGGCGAGCAACACCGAATCGACGTCCTTTGCCGGATCCGTCTTCCGCCCGAGGAAATCCGTCGTCACGCCCGACCAATCGAAGTCGAGGTTCGGTTCGTTCGCCTTGATGCTCAGCGGCGTGAGCGTGATGTTGCTCGTGAACGCGTAGTTGTTCGCGCTTTGCAACGCGAGCGTGCCCGACGCGCACTGACCGCCGCTCGTCGTGCCGCCGCCGCCCGCCAGCGAAGTAGAGGTGCCGCCCGTCGTGCCGCCGCCGCCCGCCAGCGAAGTAGAACCCCCGCTGCCGACGCTCGAGCCGCCGCTGCCGGCACCTCCGGAATCGTCGTCACCGCTCTTGTTGCCGCAAGCGAGAACGAAAAAAGGCACGACCGCGAGAAGGATTTTGGGGCTCATGATCGGTAAAAGAAACTAGCAGTGAAGCTCCGCAGCCACCAGTGAATCAGAAGCGCGGCGGGGGCCCGTAGAGCGTCTCGCGCCATTCCGCATAACCGCCCGGTCCGGTGATCTGTTGGACGACGTTGGTCGCCGTCGGATCGATCTCGTGAATCACGGACGCCGTCGAGAAGGTGACCAAGGTGTTGCCGTTCGGAAGGCGCTGCACGTCGCCGAGCACGGAGCTCGTGGTGCCGGGCGAGTACGACGGCGGGTTCGCCGGTGTCGCGGCGAACGTGCCGGTTTCGGTGATCTTGTAGAAGAAGGCCGTCGAAGGACCGCTCTGCCCGTTGTTGAAGAAGAGGAAGGTGCCGTCGTCCAACATGTCGTGGCCGTGGTTCACCTTCCACGTGCCGGGGACGCACTTCGGCGCGGGCGCTCCGGTGCAGCTCCCGCCGAACTGCCACAGCACTTGCCCGGCATGGCTGAGCTTCACGAAGAGATTCGGATTGCGGTCGCCGACCGTGTAGCTGTCGTCCGCCATGTGATAGTGGATCGAATTGGCATGGAAGGTCATGCCGCCGCCGCCGAGACCCGAACCGCCCTGGTAAATCGACGAATCGACGGTGACGATCTTCTTCACGTTGCCCATGTAGTCGGTTTCGAGAAGATCGCTCGGCTGATCGCCGCTCTGCTGAATCCACGACATGCAGGCGGCTCTGCCGTCCGGGAGGATCGTCACGTCGTGATGGCAGTTCGACATGCCCGGGATCTTGCCCGTGGACTGCAAGCCGTCCATCGACACACGGCGTAGCTCGCCGCCGTCCTTCGTCATGTTGTCGACGTTGAGCTCGACCATCCACATGTATTGGCCGTCGTAACTCATCTTCGCACGACTGCAGGTGTCCGGCGCCGGCGCGAACCAGACGATGTCGCCGTCCGCGTCGATGATGTACGCGTAGGCACTGCTGCCGGTGGAACCGCCGCCCATCGTGCCGCCGCCGAACCCGCCGCCGAGACCGCCCGCGAGGCCCGAGCTCGTCACGATGAAGCCCTTGTCCTGCATGGCGACGGCCGTGCCCGCCGTGCGGGTCACGCGCGGCACCGCGTTCGGAATCGCGCCGGTCTTGATCGTGTAGTCCTGACTCGTGCAGGACGACGAGCCGTTCGTCACGTTGACGTGGAAGGTGTACGTCTTCGAGCCCTTCATCCCGAGCAGCAGGGTCCGGAAGTTCGGGCCGGTGGTCAGGTCGATCGGCGCCGTCATCGTCGTCGTGCCACCCATGAGGGTGAAGTCGATGCTCGCCTTCGTGAGGCCGGTCATGTCGACCGACCAATTGACGATGCCGACCGTCGGGATACCGCCCGTTCCCGCCTGATCGGCCGTCTGCGACGTGACGGTAAAGTTGCAGTTCCCCATCATGCCGCTCCCGGCCGAGCCGCTCGTGCCGCTCGAGGTGCCGGCGCCACCCATGGTGCCGCTGCCCGCGGTGCCCGCCATGCCGCTCGCTCCACCTACCGTGCCGCCGGTGCCGAACCCGCTGCCGCTCGCGCCACCGGTCGTCGGCGTGCTGCCCCCCGTACCGCCGGTCGTGCTGCCTCCGGTGCCGGTGCCGCCGTGCCCGGCGCTCATCGTGCTACCGCCGGTGCCCGATTGGGTCCCGCCGGCCGCTTGACCCGCCGCCGCGCCCGCGCCGGTCGAGCCCGCCGCGCTCGTTCCACCCGTCTGGCTCGTCGTGGAGGTCTCGTTGGAGGAGCAGGCCAAAAAGAGGCCCGTCAGTAAGGCAGAGCCGAGAATCAGCCGAGTGGAAGAAAACTGTGTCATGGGGGTCTTTCTGCCAGTAACCGAAAAACGAGAAGACGAGCCGGCTATCGCCCTGAATTCACCGAAATATTTGGACGCTCTCAGCCCACTAAGTCGCTGGACTGATCGAGCCCGTTATCTAGGGGGCGGCGTCCGAGAGCGCTGAGCGATTCGATCCGGAGGAGCCCGGCGATCTCCTTGTGTGCGGCGCGGCTCGCTCGCGATCACTCGTTCTGCCAGGAAGCTTCAGCGTGGCCCGAGGACCCCGCTCGCGCCACCGACCGCGGCGATGACCTGCACGCCGCTCGGCACGACGTTCACCTCGAGCGCTTCGGACTGAAGGAGCTTCTGCGTTTCGAGGAGTTCGAAGAGGGCGCTCGAAATGGTGGCGTCCTTCGCGATCTCGCCGAGCGCGGCTCCGACGATGCGCGGGCGCGTCGTCGCGGCCTTCGCGAACTCGACCGCCGCTTCGCGATCGGCGGTCGAGCGGATGACGTTCACGCGATTCGAGCCGTCCTGCTGGATCGCGGCCGTCACTTGCCGCAGCCGGTTCACGACCTTCTGCTCGATCTGCGCGATCATGTTGCGGTCGCGGAAGTGCACTTTGCGGATGTAGGTGCTGCCGAGCATGTAGCCCCACTCCTTCGATTTGACCGACACCTCTTCGCGCACGGCGTGACTCATCGCGTGGCGGTTCTCGAGCATCTCGTTGAGCTTCAGGTTCGAGAGGCAGCGCACGGCGGCGTTCGAAACGTTGGCGCGGAGCGACCCGACGGGATCGACGTTCTTGTAGAGGTACGCGAGCGGATCGCTCACGAACATCTCGCACCACACGCCGATCCCCATCGGCGCGCCTTCTTCCGAGTTGACGGGCTGACTGCGCAGGTAGCTCTGATCGAGCCGCAAATCGACGCGGCGCACGCGCCCGAAGAGCGGGACCAGCGCCGCGAGCGGCCCGATTTCGGACCACGGCGAGTGCAGGCCCGGCTCGCGCAGCGTGAGACGCACCTTGCCGAAGAGCTCGAACACGAGGCACTCGCGCTCGCGCACGATGACGTAGAGCCCGAGTGCCTTCACCCAGAACAGGATGAACGGCACGACCAAGAAGCAGCCGATGAACGCGACGGCGACGGCGATCAAGAAATTCATCGCGCGGCTCCCGGCTTGCTCGTGATCACGACTTGGCGCGCGCGCCGGTAGAGCCCGAGCTTCGCGTTCCGCACGTACGCGTCGAGCGCTCCGGACCCGCTCGCCGCGAGATGCTGGAGTTGGCCCGCCAGCATCACGAGCGGCTCGACCTCGGCTTGGGCGTTCAGCGTCTCGATCTCGACCGCGCGCTTCGACTGCACGATTTTCTGGTCCGCCGCGGCTTGCGCGAGGCTGATCTCGCTCGAAACGTGGTTGTGCGCGGTGTTGATCGCGGCGAGCGCCGAATCGACTTCGGGCGGCGGGTCGATGCCGGTGATGAGCGCCGCGTCCAGATCGATGCCGTAGCGCGCCGTGGTCGACGCGCAGTCTTGATCCATGCGTTCGTTCAAGTCGCGCAGGTTTTTGCGGAGGTCGTTGATCGAAATCCCCTGGACCATGCCGCTCGGATCCTCGCCGCCCGTGTTGAGCGGCAGCGGCTGCGTGTCGGGCGGCGCCTCGAAACGCGCGATGCGGTCGCGGAGCACCGAGATGAAGTAACCCATCACGTGCGCGACCGGGTTCTTCACGCCGAAGACGTAGGCGTAGAGGTTACGCTCCGAGATGGAGAAACGAATTTGCCCCGAAAGTCCGGTGTTCAGCTGGTCCTTCGTGACGGCTTCGAGCACGCGGCCGCCCTGGTTCGCGTTCGCGTCCTCGGGGTCGTAGCCAATCGAGACGGTGATGGTCGCGATCGAAACCTTGTGCACGCGCTGCCACGGGAGCTTCCAATAGAAGCCCGGACCGATCACGCGCACCTGCGGGTACGAATAGCGTTCGCGCTCGTCGTGCCGGAGGCTCTGCGCGATCGGATCCTCGAGCGTGCTCGCGCCGAGGCGCTGCGCGCGGCCGAACGTCGTGAGCACGGCGCGCTCGTTCGGACCGATCGTGTAGAAGCCGAGCGCGCCGTAACGCAAGAAGAACCAGAGCAAGAACCCGAACGGGAGCCCGAGCAGCACTTCCGCCATGCCTCGAGGCTACACGCCGCGCGCCGGGCGAGTCTCGCTTGCCGCGCCGGCGACGCTCGGCAAGACTCGGAGACGTGCTCGAAAAGGCAGGCTTTTCCACGATGCTCGCCGCGTTTCTCTCGCTCGCGCCGGCGCTTTCCGCGTGCAAGAGCACGCCGCCCGCGCTCGACGCTTCACGCGTCGGAGGCGCGCCGGCGGGCGGCACCGCCGCCGCTGCGCCGGAGGGCGCGCCGCCGAACGGAACCGGGGGCGCGCCGAACGCGTCGCCCGCAAGCATGCCACCCGCCGGCACCATCGTGCCCGAGCTCGTCGGCAAGTGGTGTTACATGGCCAACGTCGACGCCAAGGACGGCGGCCGTGAATCGAGCACGTGCTTCACGCTGAAGGACGACGGAACTTACCAGTTTCGCGCCGACGGCAGCGCGCCCGCGCCGTTCGGCGGGTCGGCGCCGCCGTCGACCGAGGTCGGTCACTGGGTCGCGACGAACGACGTGCTCGGCGTCGTCGCCGCGAGCGGCCAGATCACGCGCTACGCGCTCGCGAAGAAGAACCACCCGAAAACGCACGACCCGATGCTCGTCTTGAGCGGGCAGCCGTTCGTCACCGTCTTTCAAAAGCAACCCTGGTGACGCGGCGCGGCTCGGCCGAGCGGCGTCGTCACCGGCGGACGCCGCGCGCGCCGGCGCCGAACGACGCGACCCCGCGCTTTCCGTTCACCCGCCACGTCGCGTCCTCGTGATCGAGCGCGGCGGCGCGCCCCGGCGCGAGGCCCACGATCGGATCGCTCTTCAACGTGCGAAGCGCGAGGAGCGGCGCCGGGAAATACGCGGCAACGTCCGCGAACGGCGTTTCCGCCGGCCACACGGCGTCGCCGACCGCGCGCCGGTAATTCGCGTCGCCCTTGAGCACCACGAGGCGCGCCCGCGCGAGCTCCGAAGCGAGCGCGGCGGGCAACTCCCAGAGCGACGCCGGACCGTTCCAATACGGATGCGC
>Ga0335083_10003701_pt1 | contig 19692 bp, 10 predicted proteins | sample Lox_Sample_42_FD_206716 | JGI IMG/M metagenome (GOLD analysis project Ga0335083, IMG submission 206716) | Soil microbial communities from Loxahatchee National Wildlife Refuge, Florida, United States - Lox_Sample_4.2 | ecosystem: Environmental > Terrestrial > Soil > Wetlands | place: USA...
CAGGCGTTTCCGTTCGCCGAGCTGGTCGAGATGGTCGGCGACGAGCGCCACGCGGGCCACACGCCACTCGTCGACGTGATGTTCACGCTGCAGAACGCGGAGGACGCGCGCGGAGAGGCGCGCGCGGGCGCGCTGACCGCGGTGGCGGTCGAAGGCCACGGCGCCAAGTTCGACGTCTCGCTGATCGCCGACGAGCGGGCCGACGGCATCTCGCTCGCGATCGAGTACCGCACGAGCTTGTTCCGCGCCGCGACGATCGAGCGCTACCTCGCGTGCTTCGTGCGGCTGCTCGCCGACATCGCGGCGCGGCCCGACGCGCCGGTCGAGGCGCTGTCGATCCTCACCGATGCCGACCGCGAGCTCGTCGACGTCACGTGGAATCGCACCGAGGTCGCGTACGAGTCCGCGGTCGCGGCGCATCGCTTGTTCGAGCGCGCCGCGGCGCGGTTCCCGGAGCGCGGCGCGCTCGCCGCCGGCGACCGCCGCTACACGTACGCGCAGGCCGACGCCGCCGCGAACCGGCTCGCGAACCGGCTCGTCGGGCTCGGTGCGGCGCGCGACACCATCGTCGCGATCCTGTCGCCGCCGTCCGCCGAGCTGATCCTCGCCGAGCTCGCCGCGCTCAAGGCCGGTGCCGCGTTCCTGCCGATCGATCACCGCCTGCCGCGCGAGCGCGTCGAGTACATGCTGCGGGACAGCGCGGCGCGCGTGCTGATCGCGGCGTCCGGGCTCGATCGCGAGCTCGACTGGGTCGGCGCGCGGCTCGAGCTCGGCCCCGAGCTGTTCGCCGACGGTCCGGCCACGCCGCCCGCGCTCGACGCGCGCGCGACCGATCTCGCGTACGTGATCTACACGTCGGGTTCGACCGGACGGCCGAAGGGCGTCGCGATCGAGCACGCGTCGCTCGTCGCGTACGCGCAACGCACGATCGCGGCGTACGCGCTCCGCGAGGTCGATCGCTGCTCGAAGTTCGCGGGCATCGGCTTCGACGCGTCGATCATGGAGACGTTCCCGGCGCTGTGTGCCGGCGCCGAGCTCCACGTCGTGCCCGACGAGATCCGGCTGTCGCTCGACGAGCTCGTCGCGTGGTTCGCGCGGCACGCGATCACGTGGGCGTTCCTGCCCACGCCGCTCGGCGAGGAGCTGATCCGGCGCTCGGGCGAGACGAAGCTGCGCTGGCTCGTCGTCGGCGGCGACAAGCTGCGGCGCTGGCAGCCGGTGCCGTTTTCGCTCGCGAACGAGTACGGCCCGACCGAGGCGACGGTCGCCGCGACCGCGTTCGTCGTCGACCACCACTACGAGAACATCCCGATCGGCAAGCCGATCGCGAACGCGAAGGTGCTCGTGCTCGATCCGTCGGGCCAGAGCTGCCCGCCGGGCGTGCCGGGCGAGCTGTGCATCGGTGGCGCCGGCCTCGCGCGCGGCTACCTCGGCGCGCCCGAGCTGACCGCGAAGAAGTTCGTGCACGATCCGCGCGTCGGCCGCATGTATCGCACCGGCGATCTCGCGCGCTGGCTCGACGACGGCAACCTCGAGTTCCTCGGCCGCATCGACAGCCAGGTCAAGATCCGCGGCTATCGCATCGAGCTCGGCGAGATCGAGCAGGCGATCCTCGAGGTCGCGGGCATCACCGCGTGCACGGTGATCGATCGCGCCGATGCCGCCGGTGACAAGCTGCTCGCCGCCTACGTCGTCGGCGACGCGCCGGTGCCCGCGATCCGCGCGCACCTCGCGACGCGGCTCCCCGATTACATGATGCCGTCGGCGTTCGTGAAGCTCGACGCGATCCCGGTGACGACGAGCGGCAAGGTCGATCGCAAGCGGCTGCCCGAGCCCGAGCTCGAGCGCCGCGAGCGCACGATCGTGCCGCCGGCGAACCCGGCCGAGACGCTCGTCGTCGAGGCGTTCGCGCGCGCGCTCGGCCGCAGCGACGTCGGCGCGACCGACGACTTCTTCGAGCTCGGCGGCAACTCGATCAAGGCGGTCGCGGTCGTCGCCGCGCTCGCGAGCGACTTCCGCATCACCGCGAACGATCTGTTCCGGCTGCGCACCGCGCGCGCGATCGCCCGCGAGATCCCGATGAAGCGCGGCGACCTGCAGGCGCGCTTGATCGCGCTCGTATCGGATCTGCGCGACGGCGGCGGCGACGACGCGCTGGTCGAGCTCGCGCCGGAGATCGCGCGCTATCGCGCGCGCTGCGAGCCGTACGCGCAGCTGTCGATGCACCGCCAGATGGGGTATCGCGACGTCTTGCTCACCGGCGCGACCGGCTTTCTCGGCAGCTACCTGTTGCGCGACCTGCTCGTCGGCAGCGACGCGAAGATCCACGTCGCGGTGCGCGCGCGAGGCCGCCAGGAGGCATGGGATCGCCTCGTCGCGAAGACCACGCGCTACTTCGGCAAGGATCTGCTCGAGCGCCACCGCCGCCGCGTCCACCTCGTGGTCGGCGACCTGGCGGAGCCCGCGTTCGGGCTCGACCGCGCGACGTTCGATTCGCTGGCGCATAGCGTCGATTGCATCGTGCACGCGGCCGCGCTCACGAAGCACTACGGCGACTACGCGACGTTCGTGAGCGCGAACGTCGACGCGACCGCGAACGTGATCGAGCTCGCGCGCCGCGCCGGCTGCGACCTGAACCTGGTCTCGACGACGTCGGTGTCGGGCGGCGACATCGCCGGCAAGAAGCGCGCGCTGTTCACCGAGTTCGACTGCGACATCGGCCAGGTCGCGAACAATCACTACGTACGCACCAAGCTCGAGGCCGAGAAGCTCGTGCACGCCCTGCGCGCGCAAGGCCTCGCGTGCAACATCTTCCGCGTCGGCTTCTTGACCGGCGACTCGAAGACGCTCGCGTTCCAGGACAACGCCGACGACAGCGGCTTCGTGCAGACGCTCGGCAGCTATCTCGCGCTGCGCCGGATTCCGCGGACCGCGCTGTGCCAGTCGTTCTGCCCGGTCGACGAGGTGTCGGCGGCGATCGTGCGCCTGTTGTCGACGACGTCGCTGCTCGATCAGACGCACCACCTCGATCGCGCGCTCGCGCCCGAGGACGTCGACCGCATCCTCGCCGGCGACACCCGCTGCGAGCCGATGGACGACGCCGAATTCTACGAGTGGCTCGCGGCGCATGTCAGCGATCCGGAGATCGGCCCGGCCGCGACCGCGATGCTGCTCCATCAGGGCCTGCTCGACGAGCGCGCCGGCACCGAGACGATCACGCTGCAAGACAAGACCGACCGCGTGCTCGCGCGCGCGGGCTTCGCGTGGAGCGCGGTGCGCCCGGAGCAGGTGTGGTCGCTGGTGCCGCCCGCCGGCTAGACCGAAACCGGTTTAGTGCTGGCGCCTGGCCCAGACCGCGTACAACGTGTCTCGGTCGCTGGAGCTCGTTGCGTAGGATTCGTTCTGGTTGGCCCTCGAGATCGCGTCGCCGCCCATGCGGCAGGCGTATGGCCGTGCGAGCTCGACCTCCGCGGGATGCAATACCGGGCCAGGACCGATCGATTCATCGCCGATCATGTCACCCGCGCCGGAATGACGGGCCAGCTGCGCGTGGATCTCCACGTAGCCGAGCAGGTCGTACTCGCCATGGTTGGTGTCACCGGCCAACGTCTCGATCGCACACGGCACGCTACGTGCCGGCCGCGGCGCACTCTCGAGCCAGGTCCGCACGACCGACGGGTTCTCCGGCGCACGCGGCGCGGGAGATTGGCCGCAACCCAGCGCGAGCGCGACCAGCGCACAAGCTATCGCGCGCGGAGCTCGTTCAGCCATCCGCGGCCTGCATCTTCTTGACGGCGATCGCGATCGTCTCGACCTGGGCGATCGACGCGAGCTGTTCCAGCACGATCGTGCCTTCGAAATCGCGTTCGTCCATCATCAGAATGGCGACGCCCCCAGCTGGAGCGAGAGTATGGCCGACACGTTGCCGTTGTCGAACGTGTTCATCGCCGGCGTGTCGAACGTCGAGCCGCTCGCGCCGCGCACCGACAGCGTCAGCGCGCTGAGCTTGCCGAACTGCACCGTCGTGGTCACGAGCGCGGTGGCGCGCGCGGCGACGGTGTCGGCTTCGAGCACGAGCGTGGTGCGCGCGAGCGGCGAGTACGAGTAGCCGGCGGTGAACGCGACGTCGTGGCCGTAGAGGTGCACGGGCGTGGCGAGGCTGTCGAACTTGAGGATGTAGAGCATGTAGCTCGCGCGCGCGCTGAAGCGCCCGAGGTTGACGCCGATCGTCCCGCCCGGCGCGTTGCGCGTGCCGCCGAACAGGTCGCCGCCGAGATAGCGCACCGCGAACACGAACGGGCGATTCGGCGGACTGTTCAGGTCGAACTGGGTCTGCGTCATCTTGTACGTGCCGTTGGGAATCGTGATGCCGTTTGCCGCCGCGCTCCCGATCGGAAACGGCGTCGTCACGACCTCGGTCGACGGCTGGACGATGACCTGCACGGTCGCGCCGTCGATCGTCTCGAGCGAGCCGCCGAGCGCGGCGCGCTGGTAGATCAGATCGCCGCTGTCGAGATCGCGCACGATCGAGAGCTGGGTTTCGAGCGAAACCTGCTGGACGTGATCGCTGCGCACCACCGGCGTGTAGCCGGCGCTCACCGTTTCCGACAGCACGCCGGTGGTCTCGAAGAAGCCGAGCGGCGCCTGGAAGTCCTTGCCGACGTCGAGCAGCGTCGCCTTCGCGAACACGTCCTGGCTCTTCCACGACACCGTGCCTTCGCCGCTCGCGCTCGTCGCGCCGTTCGTGTTCGTGCCGGCGAAGAAGCCCGAGAGCTGGAGGTGGCGCTCGTAGAGCGCGATGTTCGCGTCGGCGCCGCCCGATTGATACGCGGTCGGATTGCCCGAAGCGTCGACGGCGCACGCGCCGCACTCGAGCGCGATCACGCCGAAGCGCTGGCCTTCGATCGTCTGGCTCACGCGCGCGACCGTCGCGTTGTCGTCGAGCACGACGCCGTTCTGCGGCTGCACGGTCTCGACGTTCATGATCGCGCCTTCGGTGCCGCCGTCGCGCACGACCGACTTCACACCCCACAGGATCGGCACGATCTCGGTGAAGCCGGACTTGTCGGTGATGATGCCGAGCCGGCGCGAGTAGAACAGCTGCGCGCCGAGATCGCCGTAGAAGTAGCGCGTGCCGCCGAACGCGAACCGCGGGTTGTCCTCGGCGAAGAACGCGCGCGCTTCCGGATACTCGAGCTCGAAGCGATCGAAGTTCGCGAGCGCTTGATCGGGATTGACCGCGGAGAAATCGGGATTCACGGTCGCGTCGAGCGAGAACGGACCGGGTGGGTGCAGGCGCAGGTAGCCGCCGGCGTACACGCGGCCCTGCGCGTTCGTGCCGCTCAGGTCGGTCAGCTGCGACTGCATCTTCGGCGGGTTCGAGTCGAACGCGACCGCGGCGTAGGGCAGCAGCAGCAGGCGCTGGTCGGGATACACGCGCTGTAGGCCGTCGACGTGGCCGAAGAAGTTGACGTCGTAGATCTCGGTCGCCGGCGGCTCGAGCGTCCACACCGAGACCTCGCCCGACTCCGGCTCGTGGCGCTCGAACTCGATGCCGATGTCGAACGCGTCGTCGCTCGACGGCATGTACATCGAGCCCCACGGGATCGCGAACTCGGCGGTCCAGCCGTCGGCGGTGATCTGGGTGTCGACGTTCCAGATGCCGTGCCAGTCCAGGTTCTGCGCGTTGCCCTGGTCGCTGATCTCGGCGTCGGCGCGTACGCCGGCCGGCGACACCGCGAACTGGTAACCGCCGGTGTGTCCGTGTAGCGCGTCGACCGCGACCGCGACCCACTCCGATTCGTCGAGCATCGTCTGCTCGTCGCCGGCCCACGCGTCGCTCGGCGTGCGCGGCTTGCTGTAATGGCAGCGAAACGCCACGTAGAGGTACTGCGCGTCGTACGCGACCTGCACGATCGTCGGCTGCGTCGTCGGCTTGCCGTACGGCTTGGATTTCGTCGACAGGAAGCGGTCGTCTTTCGGCGCGGTCTGCCAGATCGGATCGTCGAGCACGCCATCGATCTTCGGCGCCTTGTCGGTGCGCGTCGCCGTGTACTTCTTCGAACCGTGCGGGATCGACCACGGCCCGGTGTCGTCGCCGGCGCCCGAGCCTTCCTCGTCGCCGTTCTCGTCCTCGGAACCTTCCGGCGGCTTCGGCTCGTGCTTCTCCGGCTTGGTCGCGGGCGGAGTGGCGGCGCTGCCTTGCTCGGGCTCGGTGTCGGGTTCGGGTTTGGTTTCGGGCTTCGGCTCGGGCTTCGCCGCCGGCGTGCCGGTGACGATGATCTGCTTGTCGAGCGTCGCGAGCCGGTTCTCGTGCGTGTCGAGCAGCTCGAAGCGAACGTCGATCATCGCGCCGGCCGCCGCGACCTCGCCCGGAATCTCGACGTCGACACGCGTCGCCGCGGGCTCGACCGTCTGGAACTTGCCGCCGGCCGCGACGCGCACGAACGACACCAGCTGCGCCTGGGCGTCGTCGAGCTCGACCGTCACCTTGAAGCTCTCGCCCGCCTTGGCCTCGCCCGGCGCGCCGACGTCGAAGTGATACGGCCCGACGGCCGCCTGTTTCTTCCGCGCTTGGTTCGCGAGCGCGGTCGCTTGCCGGCCCGAGCTCGGCGGCACGACAAACTTCGGATCGATCAACGCGGCCTCTTCGAACGCGCGCTGGGCTTCCTTCGTATGGCCGAGCGCGACGAGCGCGGCGCCGAGGTCGACGTAGGCGGTGAGCGTTTGCGCGCGCGAGAGCCCGCCGCGTGCGAGCGCGTTCTCGAAGCCGGTGACCGCAGCCTCGTAGTCGCTCTTCTCGAGCGCGCGAATGCCCCGCGCCAGCATCGCGGCGCCCGGCGGCTCGGCCAGCGCCACACGCGCGGCGGCGAGCATCCCGAGCACGAGCAGCCAGCGCGCCAAGATGCGTCATTATATAGTAGCGGCGTGTCGCGCTGGATGTGGCTGGTCATCGTCGCAGCGTGCGGCGACAATATCGAGCCCGACTGTCTCGCCTGGCGGCAGTGGGGTGGCACCGCCGAGCACACCGGCACGACATGCGCGACGGGACAGGTGCTCGACACGACGCTGGCAAGCGTTCGATACGATCCGTTCGTAGAGCAGGAGTGGCTCGACGGCGACGGTGGCTTGTCGGTTCACTATCAGGTGCCGCTCATCGACGGCGACGACGTCTACATGTTGACGAAGTCGGGAAAGTACACGCCCTGCGTACGCCCTGTGAGCAACTTTCCAGACTGCTACGAGCCGGACGAGCTGAACCGGCTCGATACCGAGATCTGGAACGAGACCGCCTACGCCTTCGACGGTGCTTCGCTTGTCGAGCAGTGGAGCTTCGCGAGCGACTGGAAGCCGTCGCCGTACCGGAGCTTCGAACCCGTGTTTCAGCCTGCGATTGCAGGTGACCGCATCGCGCTTCCGGGAGCGAACGGATCGATCTGGGAGATCGATCGCGGTTCAGGGAGGGTCGTGGCTCACGTGCAGCCGTTCGACGCCGATCCCGGTGCGTACGTCGCCAGTGCGCTGACGTATGCGAACGGCACGATCTATTACGGTGCCTGGCAGTTCGATCAAGATGCATCGCACGGCTGGCTCGTCGCGATCGACGACTCGGGCAATACGCGCACCGTGGACTTCGCGACGCTCGTGCCCGACGCGCCGGCGGCGACCGACCTTTGCTACACCGACTACTACAGCCTCGGCATCCAAGCACCGCCGCTACCATGGCCGCCGCTGAACCCCGACGGCTCGGTGATGCTGCCACCAACCAACCCGTGCGGGCCTCAGATTCCTGGCCTTAACGCAGCGCCTGCAGTCAGCGCAGACGGCACCATCTTTGCCGTCTCGACGGCCGCAGGCAGCGAGTACTACTCGTACATCGTCGCGATCGCGCCGGACCTGACTCCGAAGTGGGATACGTCGCTGCGTGGGTTGTTCGCGGACGGCTGTGGAGTGCTCGTGCCCGACGACGACACCTTGTGCCGCGCCGGCGCACCGCTCGGAATCGATCCCGAAACCGGAATGCTTCCGGCCGCCCAGGTGGACTCAGCGTCGTCGTCATCACCGGTCGCACTTCCCGACGGTGGCGTGCTGTACGGTGCGTACTCCGGCTACAACGACGGGCGCGGGCATCTCGTCGAGCTCGACGCCGGCGGCTTCTTCGTCGCCAGTTACGACTTCGGCTGGGACACCACGCCCGCGCTCGCGCCCGACGGCACGATCGTCATGAAGGACAACCATTACTCCGTGAACGCGCAGGGCCAGGACAACGGCGCGTACTACATCACGAAGCTCGACCGCCACCTCCAGCCGGTGTGGCGCTTCCAGAGCACGTGGACGCAGAGCTGCACGCGCCAGCCCGACGGCTCGGTCACGTGCGTCCAAGATCATCCCGACGGCTTCGAGTGGTGTATCAACGCGCCCGCGATCGACGCCGCGGGCACGACGTATGTCAACAGCGAGGACGGCAACCTGTACGCCATCGATGCATCCGGCGAACAGCTCGCCAGCTACTTCCTCGATCAGGCGATCGGCGCCGCGTACACGCCAGTCGCGCTCGATCACGAAGGCCGCGTATTCGCGCTCAACAACGGCATCATGACCGCCGTCGGGCATGCACCATGAAGCTAGCAGTCGGACTTGCGTTGCTCGCGGCGTGCGGTGGCCAAGCGGCCGCGCCGAACAAGCCCGCGCCGGCGAGCTGTGGCGGCGCGCTCGGCGTGCAGGAGGAGCCGCTGCTCGCCGGGTGGTCGAAGGAGCAGCGCGCGGCGCTCGCCACCGCGATGCAGCGCGGGCTGGTCGCCGTCGCGTACACGTGCGGGTCGCTGCACATCGTCGATGGCTGCAGCGCGCCCGGTCGTTACGGCCACGTCGCGGTCACGCCGCATTCGCTCGGCGTGTCGCTCGACACCGCCGACGAGGCGATCGCGAACGCGCCGGGACTGGCGTGGACGCACCCGGTCCAGCTCGGCGACACCGTGACCGGCCGTTCGACCACGATCTACAAGCAACTCGCCCGCGCCGAGCTCCAGGGGAAATGCGCGGGCGCCACGCACTTTGTCGAGGCCGTCGAGGACGGCGCGAGCGGCCCGCTGCGCTTGCACGTGACGGAGATCGACAGCGACGCCGTCGAGACCGAGGCCGCCGTGCCACTGGCACCGTGCGGCGCCGGGCGCGTGTGGCGCGACAACAAGTGCGCGGCGCCGTCGTCGCGTCCGCATCAATGCCGGCTCGTCGACATTCACGATTGCGAGCAGCAATGCACGGCCGGCCACGCCGGGAGCTGTACGACGCTCGCGCTCGCGCTCGCCGCCGGCGAGGGCGCGGGGAAGGACGAGAAGCGATCGATCGAGCTCCTGCAGCGCGCGTGCAAGCAGGGCGACGCGATGGCGTGCCGTCACACCGCGGATCTGCTCGCGAGCGGCGAGTCGCTGCCCGCCGACATCCCGCGCGCGGTCGAGCTGTTCGGTCACTCGTGCGACGCCGGGCTCGGCACCGCGTGCAGCTACCTCGGTGCGCTCGTCGAAGCCGGCCGCGGCATCACCGCCGATCACGCACGCGCGCTGACGTTGTTCGAGCGCGCATGCGATGCCGGCTACGCGCGCGGCTGCCAGAACCTCGCGATCGCGCTCACGCGCGACGGCAAGCCGGAGCAGGTCACGCGCGCGCTCGCCTTGCTCGGCGATGGCTGCGCCGCCGGCGACCTCACGAGCTGTACCGATCTCGCGGTCGTGCTCGCGCAGGGCGCACCGCCGCCGGCGGATCTGGCGCGTGCGGTCGCGGCGATGGAGCGCGCGTGCACGCCGAAGCATCCCGCGGCATGTGGCGGGCTCGGCCTGTTGCTCGTGACCGGCATCGGCGTGCACCGCGACGAGACGCGCGGCGTGAAGCTCCTGCACGACGCGTGCGACGGCGACGACGACAACGCGTGCAACGTGCTCGCGAACTACGATCTCGCCATGGCGACCTCCGGCGGATTCGGAGCCGTGCTGGTCGCGAGGCAGAAGGCGTGCACCGGCGGCGATGGCGGCAGCTGTCGCGAGCTCGTCGCGGTGCGCGCGCTGTTCAGTGCGCAGTGCGCGGACGGCACTCAGCTGGCGTGCTCGAACCTCGCGCAGCTCGTCATCGAAGGGATCGGCGGCGCGAAAGACGAAACGCAGGCGCGCACCCTGATGCAGCGCGCGTGCGACAGCAAGGTCGAGACCTCGTGCCAGAGCCTCGCCGTGCTGATGATCCGCGGCCAGGGCGGGCCGGTCGACGTCGCCGGCGGGATGGCGATGCTGCGCGCGGGCTGCAAGGGCAAGTCGGTCGAGCGCTGCGTGATGCTCGGCGCGATGCTGCAGGGCGGCAACGGCGTCCCGGCCGATCCGAAGCAAGCGCGCGCCGCCTTCGACACCGGATGCAGCGGCGATAACGTCGAGGCGTGCGAAGCCGCGGGCGTCGCGTGGTTCGGAGAGAAGGACCGCGCGAAGGCGATCGCGCGATTCGAGCACGGCTGCAAGCTCGGCAGCCAGAGCAGCTGCAGCAAGCAGGGCGAGATCCTCGTCGGTGGTAACGCTCGCGAGCACGCGCGCGGTCTCGAGCTGTTGCGCACCGGCTGCAAGGCCGGCGAGAGCGTCGCGTGCGACGCGCTGCACCAGCTCGGCGAGAACTGAGGCAAGCGAGCGAAAGTGAATCAGCGCGCCGTGGGCGCGACGGCGAGATCGAAGAGCTCGAGGTGGCCGCCGTCGCCCCCGACGATGACGCGATCTTCGGCGACGTACACCAGCGCGCGCGACGCGTCGGTGGTCGGTATGCGATCGACGAGCCGGCCGCGCGCGGTGTCCCACAACGCGAGCGCGCGCGTGCCGTCGACCGTGGCGAGCCAGCGGCCATCGGGAGATCGCGCGGCAGCCTCGACCGCGCGATCGAACTGCTTCACGACGCCGAGTGACTCGCCCGATGGAAACGCCCAGCGCCGGAGCGAGAGATCCCAGCTGTCGCTCCAGAGCGTGTCGCCGTAGAGCGCGAGCGTCTGGACGTGTGCGCTGTGACCGCGGGCGGTCGCGAGCAGCGTGCCCGCGCGCCCATCCCAGATGTGCACCGTGCCGTCTTCGTGGCCGGTCGCGACGCGGCCGTCGTCATCGAGGGCGAGCGCGGTCACGTCGGTGGCGGGGAAGCTCGCGATCGCGTGCCAGTCGGCGTCGCGCAGCCACACGTGCTGCGCGGAGCTGGTCGCGATCAGCGTACCGCTCGGCGAGAACGCGCAGTGCCACAGCTTCTCGGGCTCGACGATGCGACGCATGAACGTGCCGGTGTGCGCGGAGTAGATCGAGAGCGAGCCGTCGACATCGGTGACAACTTCATCGCGATCGGGGTGAAAGCCGACCGGCCAGCCGTCGAGCGTGGCGATCGGCTCCAGCGCGCTCGTGACCAGCCGCGTCGATTGCACGGCGCCGGCGTGCACGTGGATCGCGAGATCGTCGCGGCCATTACCCAGGATGAAGTCGATCGCCGCGCCGAGCGCGAGCGACCGGGCCGGTGCGCGCACGTGATCGATGTCCCACAGCTCGACGTGCGCGTCGCCCCGCGTGGCGGCGCGGCGGCCCGACGCGTCGGCGACGAGCTGCTGGGGCGTCGCCGCGGTCGCGAGCACGACCGCCGGAGCCGCCGCGCGGTCGAGATCCCACACGCGCAGCCGGCGGTCGTAGCCGACGGTCACCGCCTTCGAACGGCCCGCGAACGCGACGTCGAGCACGGTGTCGGGCCCTAGGTCGAGCGGCGGCTCGACACCGTCGCGGATCAGCGTGCCGCCGGCGAGCACGGCGCTGCCGAGCGTCGCGAGCGACACCGCCCGCGCGGTCGACAGCGGTTGCGAGCGATCTGCCGCGCTCCACGCGCGTACGCCGTCGTCACCGGCGGTGACGAGTGCGCCGCCGGTGAACGCGACCGCGAAGCGAAATCCGATCGGCGCGGGCGGCACGTCGAGCGCGCGCGACAGATCGGGCACGCGCCACGCGATCGCGTGATCGTGGGCGAGCGCGGCGAGCTCGGCGCCGTCGCTCGAGATCGCGAGCGCGTGCGCGCCGGCCGCGTCGCGATCGGCGGCGACGAGCTTGCCGTCACGATCGACGAGCACGATCCCACGGTCGTCGGCGATCGCGACGAGATCGCCGGCGGGCAGGAAGCGAACGTCGAGCGCGCGCTCGGTCGTCGCGGTCGCGACGTGGCCGCCGTCGCCGGCATCGCGTACGTAGGCACCGCGCTCCGACGCGACCGCGAGCAGCCTGCCATCGGGCGAGTAGTCGATCGCGACGATCTTGCCGTCGATCTTCGCCAGCTGGCGCAGGTGCGCGCCGCTCTCGGGGTCGATCACGTCGATCGCGCCGTCGGCCCGGCCGATCGCGAGCTCGCGGCCATCCGGTCGAAACGCCGCCGTCGTGCCGTCGAAGTCGGCGAGCCGGCGCGGCTCGTCGCGCACCACCTCGGCCGCGAGCCGGCGCGCGACCGCGTCGTCGGGCAGCTCGTCGAGCGCGGCCGCGAGCAACGGCGCGGCCGCGCTCGGATCCCCCGCGACGAACAGCTGGCGGCCTTGCTCGAGGCGCGCTTCGGCGAGCGCGTGCGCGGTCTCGCGCTCGCGCACGACGATCTTGTGTACGCTGACCGCGGCGCCGACCGCGAGCACGACGAGCGCCGCGGCGCCGACCGCGACGGGCGTGCGGTGCTTGCGCAGCCAGCGCCGCACCAGCTCGGCGCCGCTGTAGCGATGCGACGCGACGAGTCGACCTTCGATGTAGCGCCGCAGCTCGTCGGCGAGCTCGCCGGCGTGCGCGTAGCGCGCGGCGGGCTCGCGCGCCATTGCCTTCTCGATGATCGACGCGAGATCGTCGGGCACCTCCGCCACGACCTCGCGGATCGGCGGCGGCGGCCCGGCCTCGACCGCCGCGAGCACCTCGGCCGCGGTGCGGCCGCGATACGGCGGCTTGCCGGCCACGACGTGATAGAGCAAGGCGCCGAGCGAGTACACGTCGGCGCGCGCGTCGACGTTGTCGCCGCGCGCTTGCTCGGGCGGCATGTACGACGGCGTGCCCATCACCTCGCCGTCGAGCGTGACCTCGCGATCGAAGCTCGACTCGCGCGATTCGCGCGACGCGGCTGCCGGATCGATATCGCGCGCGTCGAGGTCTTTCGCGAGCCCCCAGTCGATCACGACGGTCTCGCCGAACTTGCCGACGAGCACGTTCGCCGGCTTGAGATCGCGATGGATGATGCGCTGGTCGTGCGCGTACGCGAGCGCCTCGCAGACCGCGAGCGCGCTGCGCAGCAGCGCGAGCCGCGCGCGCAGATCCGCGGCTCTGGCGATCGTGTCGTCGAGCGGTACGCCGTCGACGAGCTTCATCGCGTAGAACGGCTCGCCGTCGGGCAAGACGCCGGCCTCGTAGATCGGGACGATCGCCGGGTGGGCGAGCCGTGCCGTGATCGTTGCCTCGCGCTCGAACCGCGCGCGCAGCGCCGGCGTCTGACGCTGCAACAGCTTGAGCGCGACCGTGCGGCCGAGCCGGCCGTCGCGCGCGACGACGACGCGGCCGATGCCGCCGCGCGCGAGCTCGCGGCCGCGCACGAAGTGGGTGAGCGGCCGCTCGTCGCCGAGCGCGGTCGCGGCCGGCGCGGCGACGGCCGCCGACGCGAGCGTGTCTTCGACCGTCGGATCACTGGATGCGAGCGTGGCGGCGTGCGCGGAGGCGGACTCGTCTCGCTTGTCGCCCGCCATCTTCGCCGCGACGATACACCTCAATCGCGCGGCTTACCGGTCCGTTTGCGGTGCTCGTGGCCGATCGCGAACGCGAAACCGAGCCACACCGCGGCGAGCGCGGCGTCGAGCGCCGCGAACGTGCTGGTGGACCAGCCGAGATGCGTGCCGAGGAACACGATCGACGCCGACATGATCGCGCCGAGCCGCACCCCGATCGTATCGATCGCGGTCTTGCCGACGAACTTCTCGACGCGCGACGCGACCAGGAACAGCGCGTTGCGCGTCGTGTCTTGCAGCGAGTACTGCAGCGAGTTCTCGCCGATCTTGACCAGGCGCATCACCGCGAGCGTCGGCACGAACACCGCCGATCCGTACGCGATCAGCGCGAACACCGGCATCACGAGCAGCGCGCGCCGCACGCCGACGAGCCGCAGCACGCGCGACACGACGAACAGCTCGAGCACGAGCCCGATGCCGTTGTACCAGGCGAAGTAGTTCGCCTTGAACTCGCCGACGAAGCGCTGGGCGTCGGTGGCGGTCATGCCGTGCGCCGCGGCGACGACCGTGCGGTCGAGCAGGTACTCGCCGGAGCTGTTGACCCAGTTGAGGAACACGACGAGGCATGCGATCAGCCACAGGTAGCGGTCGCGCGCGAGCAGCTGCCACGGGTTCTCGTCCGAGATCGGCTCTTCGGGATCGGTCTCGACGTGCACGATCGAGCGCTCCGCCGCCTTGCGCTCGATCCACAAGATGATCGCGACGCAGCCGAGCAGCATCACGACCGCCGTGCCCATCAGCATCGCCGGTCCGAACTGCACGAGCCGGCCCGCGAACAGCCCGCCGACGACCGCGCCGATCGAGCTGCCGCCGCCGATGATCGGAAACAGCCGCTTGCCTTGCTCGTCGCTATAGATGTCGGCGGCGAGCGCCCAGAACTGCGCGACCACCGTGTAGCTGAACACGCCGACCCACAAGAAGAACGGCAGCGCGATCGCGGCACCCGCGCGCGCGAGGGCGGTCCAGGCGACGAGGTTCGAGATGAAGAACAGAAACACGATCGCGAGCAAGCGACCGCGGCCTACTCGACGTGCGAGCCAGCCGTAGGCATGCACGACCACGACCATGATCCCGGCCTGCGCCGCGCGCAGGTAGAGCTTCATCGCGGCGCCGCCGTGCAGCAGCACGAGCGGTTCGCGCACCGTCTTCAGCAAGTAATACGCGCAGAGCAACGTGAACGCGCACAGCGTCATCAGCGCGACCGTTGCGGTTTCTTCGGGCCGGACGCGGGTGAACGGGCGAAGTGCCCTGGCGAGCAAGCGTTGCACCGCGCGCTTGCCGTCGGGCTCCGAAATCGCCATACGAACGACGACAGCAAGCCGCATGCGCGGCGAAGCGAGGTAATTTCGCGGCGTGACCGAACCCCTCAGCTACTCGCTGGAAGACTCGCTCGCGGTCGTTCGCATGGACGACGGCAAGGTCAACGCGCTGTCGGATGCGATGATCGATGCGTTGCTCGCAGCCCTCGATCGTGCCGAGCGCGAGGCGAAGGCGCTCGTCTTGACCGGGCGCGCCGAGCGCTTCAGCGCCGGATTCGATCTGCGCGTGATGATGAGCGGGCCGGCGCAGGCGACCGCACTGTTGAAGCACGGGTCGGAGCTGCTCTTGCGCTACTACGACGCCGCGGTGCCGCTCGTGATCGCGTGCACCGGCCACGCGCTCGCGGCCGGCGCGCTGCTCGTGCTCACCGGCGACTGGCGGATCGGCGCCACCGGCGCGTTCAAGATCGGGCTCAACGAGGTCTCGATCGGCTTGCCCGTGCCGGTGCTCGCGATGGAGCTCGCGCGCGATCGCCTCGCGCCGGCCGAGCTGCCGCGCGCGACGCTGATGGCCAACATCTACACGCCCGACGACGCGGCGCGCGCCGGGTTTCTCGACGCGGTCGCGCCGGCCGACGAGGTGCTCGCGCGCGCGAAGCAGGAAGCGACGCGGCTCGCGGCGCTGCCGGCGCGCCCGTACCGCGCGACCAAGCAGTATCTGCGGCGCGCGACGATCGACCACATTCGCAGCACGATCGATCACGACTTCGCTTCGCTGCTTTCCGGCGCGTGATGCGGCCGCCGATGCGGCCCACGACGGCGAGACCCGAACGTCAGGGCGCGAGGATCGCGGCGCTCTGCGCGCCGAGCGACACCGTGATCGAGCCGTTCGTCACCGTGACGTCCGGTCCGCCGAGGTGATCGTGCAGCACCGTGCCGTTCGCGAGCCCGAGCGGCGCCGGCAGCGCGGTCGTGACCTGCGTCGCGCTCGTCAGCCGCGAGATCGCGACGAGCGCGACATCGCCCGTCGTGTCCTGGCGCGCGAACACGATCACGTTCTCGTCGGTGTTGTAGACCGAGACATACTTGCCGCGGCGCAACGCCGGCAGCGCGCGCCGCGCCTGGCCGACCTGGCGCGTCCACGCGAGCGTCGCCTGCTCGTCGCCGCTCAGCGTTCCCGAGGCGCCGCGCCAGTTGACGCGATTGTTCGGATCGACGCCGCCGGTCTCGCCGTATTCGTCGCCATAATAGATCATGGGCGCGCCGGGCAGCGTCATCAGCCACGTCAGCGCGAGCCGGTGCTCGCCGTACACGTTCGATGGCGGCACCGCGGTCGCGATGTCCGTCCACTGGTTGTACGGCTGGCTCTGATCGAGCGACGCGTTGCCGTCGTACGTCGCGATCGTGATGAAGCGCGCGGTGTCCTCGCTGCCGATGTACGGGCTCATGATCGAGCCGGGCGGATACTGGAGCTGGCTCTCCATCGTCCAGTAGTCGAGGTGGATCATGCCTTTCGTCGTCGTCGCGAACACGTTCATCGGCACCGCGTAGTACAGGACGAAGTCGAACTGGCCGTTCAGGCCGTCGGGGCTGATGTACTGGCTGATCAGCTGGTACTGCGACAGGTTGTCGGCGAGGTTGTCACCATTCCAGCCCATCGCGGTCTCGCCGGTCATGAACACGGGCGTGCCCGAAGCCTCGAACTCGTCGCGCACCGCCGACACCAGGTTGATGACCGCGATGTCGGGCACCTGCTTGACCGCGTCCATGCGGAATCCGTCGAGATCGAACGTGTCGAGCCACCAGATCGCGTCGGCCTCCCATTGCGCGCCGCCGTCGGTGCTCGTCCAGTCGATGTTCGGCAGATATTCGGTGAACAAACAATCGAGGCGGTGCACGGTCCAATCGCAGTTGTTCGTGCCGCAGATGCACCCGGTCGTGTTGAACCAGTCGGGATGCGCGGCCAGGTACTCGTGCTCCTGGTGCACGTGCTGGACGACGAGGTCCTGGATCACGCGGATGCCGTGCGCGTGCGCGGCCGCGACGAGCGCGTGCAGCTCGTCGGCGGTGCCGAACCGCGGATCGACCGCGCGCGCCTTCGTCGGCCAGTAGCCGTGAAAGCCGGTGACCTCGTGCACGCCGTCGGACGCGAGCCACGCGTCGTTCGGGTTCGTGTTGAACGGCGACAGCCACAGCACGGTGATGCCGAGCTGGTCGAACGTGCCGGCCTCGATCTCGTGCGTGATGCCCGCGAAGTCGCCGCCGTGATAGTCCTCGCGCGGATCGACGGTGACGGTCTGGCCGTTGCCGTCGATCGTGATCGGCGCCGGATCGTTCGACGGATCTCCGTCTTCGAACCGATCGGTCATCACCATGTAGATGAGTGCGTCCTGCCAGGTGAACGCGCTCGCTTCGACCCAGAACACGAGGCGCAGCGGCTCGGCGGGCGACTGCCCGGCGAGATCCTTCGCGGTGACGAAGATCGTGTACTTGCCGTCGGCGAGGTTCGGCACGTCGACCGTGATCGTCGTGTGCGCGGCATCGATCGCGACGTTCGCGATCGGCGTTGTCACGCCGTCCTTGCGCAGCGTCGCCTGCACGGTCTGCGCGTCGATCGCCGGCGCACCTTGACCCGGCACGAACACCGCGTTCGCGACGATATGGCCCTGGCCGGCCGCGGCCCGCGTGACCGTGTGCGCGCCGGCGGTCAGCGTGGGCAGCGAGCACTGCGGCACGAGCACGGCCGAGTTCGCGATGCCGCCCTCGTACTTCTGCCACTTCTCGTCCGGATCGAGGATCCAGCTGCCGTCGACGAGAAACTTGTAGGCGACGAGCCCGGGCGTGACGACGACGGTCGCGGTGTACGCACCGGTCGCGTCGGGCATCATCGCGACGCCCGGATCCGCGAACTGGTTCCAGTCGCCGGTGACCTGCACGGATTGCGGGGACGTGCCGCTCGGCGGTGCGTAGCGGAATGTCGCCGTGCACGGCGTCGGCGTGACCGTCGGGGGGCCATCGCTCGTGCCGCCATCGCCGGGCATGGTCGGATTCTGCGTGGATGCGCACGCGCCGAACACGACCACGATCGGGGCAAACCGGATGCGGCGAACGCTGAAGCTCACGGCGGCCGGACCCTAACAGAAGCCGGCTGTCGGCTCCTAGGCCAAGTTTGCCCCGTCGACCGGGGTGGAATGCACGGTGCAGGTGGTCGTTGCGTGTTTCGCAAGATGCTGTGCCCGATCGATTTCTCGCGCGGCTCGGACCACGCGCTCGGCCTCGCCGCGCGCATCGCAGCCGAGGTGGGTGCCGAGCTCGTGATCGTCCACGCGTGGCACGTGCCGCCGATCGCGTATCGCGAGTACGCGCTGCCGGCCAACTCGCTCGAGCATGCGTTCGCCGACGAGGCGAGCGGCCTGGTCGAGCTCGCCGAGCGCGCGCGGGCGTTCGGCGTCGCGAGCGTGTCGACGCGCGTCGTCGAAGGTGTGCCGTCGGATCGCATCGTCGAGATCGCGCAGGCCGATCACGCGTTCGATCTGATCGTGATCGGCACGCGCGGCCGCACGGGCGTCGCGCGCTGGGTGCTCGGCTCGGTCGCCGAGCACGTCGTGCGTCACGCGCCGTGCTCGGTGCTGGTCGCGCGCGGCCGCGACGAGCACGCGCCGTTCGATCACATCGCGTGCCCGGTCGATTTCTCGGACCACGCGCGCGAGGCGGTGCACCAGGCGACGTGGCTCGCGGCGCGCGGCGGCGATGGCCTGTCGCTGTGGCACGTGATCGATCCGCGCGTGCTGCGCGGCGTGGCGACACCGGATCTCGTCGCCGATCTCGATCGCCGCGCGTCGCTCGAGCTCGAACGCTGGGCCGCGCGCATCGAGCCCGCGCCGCCGGTCGCGCTGCGTTGCGACATTCGCGTCGGCGATCCCGCGGACGAGGTGCTCGCCGGCGTCGAAGCAGACGATTCGATCGATCTGATCGCGGTGGGCGCGCGGAGCCGCACCGGGATTCGCCGCGCGCTGCTCGGCTCGGTCGCCGAGAAGCTCGTCCGTCACGCGCGGTGCCCCGTCCTGGTCGCACGCACGCGCGGCTAGAACGCATTTGCGGCGGTCAACGGTATACGCTCGTGGCATGCGAGCGTTCGCCTGCGTGGTCACGTGCTTCCTCGCGGCCGCGTGCGGATCGAGCAGCTCCGGTACCGACGCCGGCGGCAAGAACGACGCCGCGCTCTATCCGTTCGGCTGCGCCGGCAGCGCCGCCTGCACGACGGCCGACGTGTGCTGCGCGATGCCGGGCGCGACCACGACCTTCGGCTGCGTCGCGACCGCGAGCTGCACCGTCGCCGATCAGATCACGTGCGATGGCCCGGAGGCCTGTGGCAGCGCGGCGCCGGTGTGCTGCGGCGTCGAGACGCCCGACGGCACCGGCACGTATCCGCAGTGCGGCCTCGCGTCGCTCGGCACGTCGTGCACGACCGCGAGCGCGTGCGCGACCCATTTCGGCGCGACCTGCTCCGACACGTCGAAGGTGCAGCTGTGTCACGTCAAGGCCGATTGCACGGATGCGACCGACAACCTGTGCTGCACGTTCACGTCGGGCGGCGCGTCGCTGACGTTCTGCATCGACGCGACGACCGCAGGCCTCGGCGGCGCG
>Ga0335083_10003702_pt1 | contig 19690 bp, 24 predicted proteins | sample Lox_Sample_42_FD_206716 | JGI IMG/M metagenome (GOLD analysis project Ga0335083, IMG submission 206716) | Soil microbial communities from Loxahatchee National Wildlife Refuge, Florida, United States - Lox_Sample_4.2 | ecosystem: Environmental > Terrestrial > Soil > Wetlands | place: USA...
GTGCGACGGAATTACTGGTTGGCGGCGGCCTTGATCGTCATGTCCTGATGCTTGGCGATCTGGTCGCTTTCGGCATCGTAGATTTCCTTGGCGTCGCCGGGCTTGGGCACGGTCTGGCAGCGCGCCTCTGTGCAGGAATAGGTGATTTGGGCGCTGCCCAGGTTGAGCGTCACGGTGCCGCCGTTCGCGGCGACCACCGTCACCTGATCGTTGACGATGGGATTGCGGTTGACGTCGAGCCCGACCAGGTTGGTCGCGCCATACGACTTGCCCAACAGGAAGACGTGGGTGGAATCGATCACCGTGATGTCGGCGATGGTGGGATTGCCGACATAGACCGTCGCCACCGGACGGGCGAAGCGCACCACGCGCACCTCGTCCATCGGCACGCTCAATTCGCCGGCTTGCGCGGCCACGGCGGAACCGAGCAACAGCGCGCCTGCGAGCGCGCTCGGCATTGGGCGGAAGATGGACATCGCGGACTCCGGCGGAAGGATCGCCGAATGCTAATGCCTGCGGGCTTAAAGACTCTTTAAGCGCGCGCGATCCGCGGATTCGCGCGTCATGGTAAAGTTTCGCTTTCGCGGATGCTCGAGCGGCGTTTTGGAACCCGAATTCGTTCCACTATGACGCACCCCGCGCAACCGCGCACGCGTTGGGTTTAAGAGCGCATTAATCGAAGCCGCCTATGCTTGCCCCTGTCAGTCCATGCGCTCGGCCTGGAAGCTCGCCGCTGGACTAGGGTGTCACTCAAGTGGAGGTTTTCATGCGCAATCTTGCTTCTCGTTTCTTGCAGGACGAGTCGGGCGCGACGGCTATCGAATACGGCCTGATCGCGGCCGGCATCGCGGTGGTCATCATCGCGGCCGTCCAGCTCATCGGTACCAACCTGAAGGGTACCTTCAGCTCCGTCGCCGCGGCCGTGAAATAAGCCCGGCAGCGCAAGCTGTCACGTTCGGAATGCGGGTTCCGCGGGCCGCGAAGGCCCGCGGAACTGTTTTCCGCCGCGCGCCATGATCGCTCAAGCCCTGCTTCTTCTCGTCATGCCGGCCCTTCTGGTCGGCGCGGCGGCGTGCGATCTGGCGAGCTACACGATCCCCAACCGCATCCAGATCGGTCTGCTCGTCGCCTTCGCGGTCTTCGCCGCGGCGGCCGGCATGGATGCGGGCGCGCTCGGCAATCATCTCCTGGCCGGCGCCATAGCGCTCGCCGCGGGCTTCACGCTCTTCGCCCTCGGCTATGTCGGCGGCGGCGACGCCAAGCTGTTCGCCTGCGTCGGCCTCTGGTTCGGCCTCGGCGATCTATTCGCCTACACGCTCATCGCTTCGGTGCTGGGCGGCGGCCTGACCATCGCCATCCTCTCGGCGCGCCAGATGCGGCTGCCGGGCGCGCTCGCCGGCCAAGGCTGGATCGCGCGTCTGCACGCGGCGGATTCGGGAATCCCTTATGGCGTGGCGCTCGCGGCGGGCGCCTTGGCTTTCCTGCCATACGCGGAGATTTTCCGTCTCGCGCAAGGCGGTTAGCGCGCTTTGTAACCGGCCAATTAAGCCTTTTCTAAAGGGTTTCGTGATGGGATCGGCTGCAAGGAGTCGAATGCCATGAACAGGTCGCGCGTCATCATTCTCGTCGTGGCCGCGGTTGCGGCGGTTGTCGCGGCGCTCGTCGTGCGCGGGCTCATCGGCGGCGGCACGTCGAAGAGCCAGGCCGCCCTGCCCCCGGCCCAGATGCAGACGAGCGAGGTGCTCGTCGCCTCGACCAATCTCGATTCCGGAACGCCGCTCACCGTCGATGCGGTGCATTGGCAGAGCTGGCCGTCGAAAGCGGTCGATCAAAGCTACATCACCCAGAGCGCGCTCCCCGATCTCGGCAAGTTCGTCGACGGCGCGGTGGTGCGCTCGCCGCTGGTCGCGGGCCAGCCGATCACCAACATGAACGTCGTGCACGCCACCGATTCCGGCTACATGGCCGCGATGCTCGATCCCGGCATGCGCGCGGTGTCGATCACCGTCTCCACCGAATCCGTCGCCGGCGGCTTCATCCTGCCCAACGACCGCGTCGACGTGATCGTGACGCAGAAGATTTCCGACAGCCCGGCGCGCTACACGAGCAAGATCTTGCTTTCGTCGGTGCGCGTGCTCGCCGTCGATCAGAACGTTTCGCAGCAGAAGGATCAGAAGGCGATCGAGAGCCCCAGGACCGCCACGCTCGAGCTCTCGCCGCCCCAGGCGCAGGAAGTCGCGCGCGCCCAGGCCGCGGGCGCGCTGTCGCTCGCGCTCCGCCCGCTCGGCGACACCAAGGCCGTCGAGGCCGCCAACACGCGCTCCGAAATCGGCGAGGTGTCCGTCATCCGTTACGGAGTCACGCCGGGCTCGACGCCCGGCAGGGGAGAATAAGTCCATGCGCAACCCCGCTTTGGCGGTCGCGTTCGTTGCAGCGCTTGCTTCGCTTGTCCCCGCCCGCGCGGCGCAGGACCCCGATGCGCGCGTCATCACGGTCGCCGCGCGCGACGGCGCCACCGCGAGCCGCCACATCACGCTCGCGCTCGACAAGGCGGCGGTGGTGCAGCTCGACAGCGACGCGCGCGACGTTCTCGTCTCCAATCCCGACATCGTCGACGCCGTGGTGCGCACGCCGCGCCGCATCTTTCTTCTGGCGCACAAGACCGGCCAGACCAACGCCTTCTTCTTCGACGGCCAGGGCCGGCAGATCCTGAACATCGAGATCCGCGTCGAGCGCGACGTTGCCGATCTGCAGACCATGATGCGCGAGGATTTCCCCGGCTCGGCGGTCAAGGTCGCGGCGATGAACGACAATGTCGTGCTGACCGGCATCATCGACAACGCCGCCAACGCCACGCGCGCCCAGGATCTCGCGGCCAGCTTCGCCGGCGACCCCAAGAAGGTCGTCAACATGCTGCAGATTCAGGCCAACGAGCAGGTCATGCTCAGCGTCCGCATCGCCGAGATGCAGCGCAACATCGCCAAGCAGTTCGGCATCAATCTCGCGGGCGCGCAAATCATCAACGGCGTGCCGCTGGCGGTGCAGACTTCGAATCCCTACGGCCTCGTCGGCCAGGCGTTGAGCGATCTCTCCGGCGGCCAGGTCGGCCAGGTGTGTCCGCTGCCCTCGACCAATCCCAATCCGCTCAGCGTCATCGACGGCACCGTCGGCGGCACCTGCTCCATCGGCAACAACATCCAGGGCACGCTGAAGGCGCTGGAACAGGTCGGCCTCGTCCACATTCTTGCCGAGCCGAATTTGACGGCGATCTCCGGCGAAACCGCCAAGTTCCTGGCCGGCGGCGAATTCCCGGTGCCGTCGGGCCGCGACGCGCAGGGAAACGTCTCCGTGCAGTTCCAGCAATTCGGCGTCGGACTGTCCTTCACGCCGGTGGTGCTGTCGGAAAACCGCATCTCGCTTCAGATCTCCACCGAGGTCAGCGAGCTCACCAACACCGGCGCCTTCAATCTGGCGCCCACGACGATCACTGGCTCGAATGGGGTCACCACGTCCACGCAGGGTTTGATCATCCCCGCTCTTGCGGTACGCCGCGCGCAAACCACGGTCGAATTGCCCTCTGGCGGCAGCTTTGCCATCGCAGGTCTCTTGCAGCACACCTCCAAGCAGACGCTCGACGCGTTTCCCGGCTTGAAAGATCTGCCCGTCTTGGGCGCGCTGTTCCGCAGCCGCGACTTCCAGGACGACACCTCCGAGCTGGTGGTGATGGTCAGCGCCTATCTGGTCAATCCGGTGGCGGCCGGGAAGCTCGCATTGCCGACGGATGGGTTTCAGCCGTCGAGCGACGTCGACACCATCCTGATGGGCCAACTCAATAACACGCACGGTCCGGGCAAGAAGAGCACGACGCCACCCGCCGGCTCGAACACGCCCGGCTTCATCGTGCAATAGGACAAGCGCCGATGAGCAACAGCCATTTCTTCCGCGTTGCCTGCCTCGCCTGCGTGCTGATGGCGGGAAGCTGTGCGGCGCCCGCCGACGATCCCAATGTCTGGGCCGACGGCATGCACAACCATCCGATCGAGGTCGATCCCACCATGCGGACCATGCTCGTCTCCTATGCCGGCGGCATCGGCCCGCAGGACGAAGCGCGGATGGATGGTTTCGTGCAGAGCTATCTCGCGCATGGCGAGGGCGCGATCGAAATCTCGGTGCCGCCGGGCGAAGGCTCGCAGGCCGCGATTCAGTATTTCGGCCAGAAGCTCGCCGATCTCGGCGTGCCCGCCGCGCGCATCATGGTCGGCACACGCACGATCGCCGACGGCGACGCCCGCGTCGAGCTCGGCTATATCGGCTTCGGCGTGTCGGTCAGTCCCTGCGGCGACTGGACGGCGAACTACGCCGACACCGCGACCAACGTTCCGCCGCCGGATTTCGGCTGCGCCAACCAGCACAATCTCGCCGCCGAGGTCGCCGATCCGCGCGATCTGATCCGTGCGCGCGGCATGACGCCGGCCGACGCCACGCGGCGCACCACCGTGATGGGCCATTACGAAAAGGGCGAGCTCACGCAGGCCGACAAGCACATGATCGACAAGCAGGACGAGCAGCGCGCTGCCGGCTCGGCGGTGCAGTGACGGATGGATGGAATGGCCAAAGCGACGGACAATGGCGAAGAGAAATTCGGAGCGGCGCCGCATGAGCGCCCCGTTCCGCGCATCTCGATCCAGGCGTTCTGCGAATTTCCGGACACCGGCGCAGCCCTTCAGCGCGCCGCCGCGGACCGCCGGCTCGCCAAGGCCGACATCAACGTGCAGTTGGGCGGCATCGACGCCGCGGTCGAGCATCTCTCCGGCCACGTCACGCCGAATCTGCTGATCGTCGAAACGCGGCTGCAGGGCCAGTCGGCGCTCGAAGAGGTCGACCGCCTGGCCGAGGTCTGCGATCCCGCCACCAAGGTCGTCGTCGTCGGCCGGGTCAACGACGTGCATCTCTACCGCGAATTGATCCGCCGCGGCGTCAGCGAATATCTAGTGGCGCCGGTGCATCCGCTGCACCTGATCGAAGTGATCTCCGGCCTCTATCTCGATCCCGACGCGCAGCCCATCGGCCGCGTGGTCAGCTTCGTCGGCGCGCGCGGCGGCGTCGGCGCCTCGACGCTCGCGCACAATACCGGCTGGTGCATCGCCGAGCGCCTGCACATCAACACCGCCGTGGTCGATCTCGATCTGCCCTTCGGCACGCTCGGCCTCGACTTCAACGAAGAGGCGGGCCAGGGCGTGGCGGACGCGCTGTCGGCGCCCGAGCGCCTGGACGACGTGCTGCTCGATCGCCTGCTGCTCAAGGCCGGCGAGCATCTGTCGCTGTTCACCGCGCCGGCGCAGCTCGAACGCAGCTACGACGCCGAACCCGAAGCTTTCGAAGCGGTGCTCGATGCCGTGCGCAAGGTGAATCCGTGCGTCGTCGTCGATCTGCCGCATGTCTGGGCGCCATGGGTGCGCCAGACCTTGCTCGCCTCCGACGAGATCGTGATCGTGGCCGCGCCCGACCTCGCCTCGCTGCGCAACGCCAAGGGCATCGCCGATCTTCTGAAGCAGAACCGCGCCAACGACGCGCCGCCGAAGCTGGTCTTGAATCAGGTCGGCACGCCCAAGCGTCCCGAAATTCCGGTCAAGGATTTCAGCGAGACCGTGGGCCTGCCGCCGTCGCTCATCATGCCGTTCGAGCCGGCGCTGTACGGCTCCGCCGCCAACAACGGCCAGATGCTGGCCGAGGTGCAGCCGCGTTCGGCCAGCGCCGAAGGCATCGCCACGCTCGCCGAGCTGTTGACCGGCCGCGCCGCGCAAGGCGCCGCCAAGGCTTCGCTGTTCTCGATGTTCAAGGCAAGGAAGCAGGCCTAGTTCATGTTCGGCAAGCGCGGCGCTGTTTCGGAAGCTCCCCAGCCCGGCCCGGCCGCGCCGGCGGCCGCGCCGCTGCCCAAGCCGCGGCCGGTCGAGGCCGCAACCCCGCCATCGGCCTTAGCTCCGTCGCCGCCGCCGCCCGTCGCCAAGCCCGTGCGCGGCGCCGAACCGCGCTCCGACGACTATTACCAGATCAAGACCACCATCTTTAACGCGCTGATCGACACCATCGACCTCGCGCAATTGGCCCAGCTCGACCCGGAATCGGCGCGCGAGGAAATCCGCGACATCGTCAACGAGATCATCTCGATCAAGGCGGTGGTGATGTCGATCGCGGAGCAGGAACACCTGCTCCAGGACATCTGCAACGACGTGCTGGGCTACGGCCCGCTCGAGCCGCTGCTGGCGCGCGACGACATCGCCGACATCATGGTCAACGGCGCGTCCCGCGTCTTCATCGAAGTCGCGGGCAAGGTGCAGCTCACCAACATCCGCTTCCGCGACAATGCGCAGCTCATGAACATCTGCCAGCGCATCGTCTCCCAGGTCGGCCGCCGGGTCGACGAATCCTCGCCGATCTGCGACGCGCGCCTCCTGGACGGCAGCCGCGTCAACGTGATCGCGCCGCCGCTCTCGCTCGACGGCCCCACGCTCACCATCCGCAAGTTCAAGAAGGACAAGCTCAAGCTCGACGATCTCGTCCGCTTCGGCTCCATCAGCGCGCCGGGCGCGACCGTGCTCAAGGTGATCGGCAATTGCCGCTGCAACGTCATCATTTCCGGCGGTACGGGCTCGGGCAAGACGACGCTGCTCAATTGCCTGACCGCCTATATCAGCGGCGACGAACGCATCATCACCTGCGAGGACGCGGCCGAATTGCAGCTGCAGCAGCCCCATGTCGTGCGCCTCGAGACCCGGCCGCCCAACCTCGAAGGCCAGGGCCAGATCACCATGCGCGACCTGGTCCGCAACTGCCTACGCATGCGTCCCGAACGCATCATCGTGGGCGAAGTGCGCGGACCCGAAGCGTTCGATCTTCTCCAGGCCATGAACACCGGCCATGACGGCTCGATGGGCACGCTGCACGCCAACTCTCCGCGCGAGGCGCTGTCGCGTCTGGAGTCCATGATCACCATGGGCGGCTATTCGCTGCCGATGAAGACCATCCGCGAGATGATCGTGGGTTCCATTGATGTGGTGATCCAGGCCGAGCGCATGCGCGACGGCTCCCGCCGCATCACCCACATCACCGAAGTGGTCGGCACCGAAGGCGACGTCGTCATCACCCAGGACCTGATGCATTACGAGATCACCGGCGAAGACGAAACCGGCCGCCTCAAGGGCAATCACGCCGGCACCGGCATCGTGCGCCCGACCTTCTGGGAACGGGCGCGCTATTTCGGTCAGGAACGCGAATTGTCCGAGGCGCTGGACGCGCTGCAATCGTGAGGGCGCGACCGTGAGCCCCACCATCCTCATGGCCGTCGTGATCGGGCTGTTCACGCTCGGTGCGGGCGGTGTCGCCTACGCCTTCGTCGGTTCGGGCAACGACCGGGCGCAGAAGCGCATGAACGCCGTCGGCCGCGCGCCGGCCCAACTCGCCGGCCGCGCCGCCACCGACGCCAACCAGCAGCGCCGCAAGAACGTCCAGGCCATGTTGAAGGACCTGGAGAAGCAGCAGGCGGAGCAGAAGAAGAAGCTCACCCTGCGCCGCCGCATCGAGCAGGCGGGACTCACCATGACGCCGCGCACCTATTGGATCCTGTGCGGCCTCGCCGGCCTCGCTGCGGTGCTGGGCTGCGAGCTGACCGGCCAGAAGTTCATCGTCGATCTCGGCGCCGGCTTCGTCGCCGCCTGGGGCTTGCCGCGCTGGGTGCTCATCTTCCTCAAGAACCGGCGCCAGAAGAAGTTCACCGGCAATTTCGCCAACGCCATCGACATCATCGTGCGCAGCGTGAAGTCGGGCCTTCCGACCAACGAGGCGCTGAAGGTCGTGGCCAAGGAAATCCCCGATCCCGTCGGCAGCGAATTCTCCAAGCTGGTCGAGAGCCTGAAGGTCGGCGTCACGCTTGAGCAGGGTCTCAAGAAGATGTTCGAGAACATGCCGACAGCCGAAGTCAGCTTCTTCTCCATCGTCATGACCATCCAGCAGAAATCGGGCGGCAACCTCTCCGAGGCGCTGAGCAATCTCGCCAACGTGCTGCGCGACCGCAAGCGCCTGCAAGGCAAGATCAAGGCGATGTCCTCGGAAGCCAAGGCGTCGGCCGCGATCATCGGTTCGCTGCCGCCGGCGGTGGCGACGCTCGTCTATCTGTCGACGCCGAACTACATCATGCCGCTGTTCACCACCCGTGCCGGCAATCTGATGCTGGTGGGCTGCGCGCTGTGGATGTCCGCCGGCATCTTCGTGATGTCGAAGATGATCAGCTTCAAGCATTAGGGCCGCGCGATGGACGTCGGAATCTTCAACATCCTGTTCGACAAGAACTTCATGATCACCCTGTTCGTGGCGATCCTGGCGTTCGCCACCATCGTCACCTTCGGCGTGCCGATGCTCGAGCGCAACAAGCTCGGCGACCGCATGAAGCTGGTTTCCGAGCGGCGCGAGGAATTGCGCGCGCGCCACCGCGAACAGATGGCGGCCAAGCGGGTGCCGCTCCGGGCCCAGCCCGTCAACTTCATGAAGAAGACGGTGGAAAGCCTGAAGCTCTCCAACATCCTGGAATCGCCGGGCACGCGCGACAAGCTGACCCGCGCCGGTCTGCGCGGCCAGGCGCCGGTCGTCACCTATCTGTTCTTCCGCCTCATCATGCCGTTCATCGTGCTTGCCGCGGCGCTGTTCTATCTCTTCGTCGTCACCCATTTCCAATGGTCGAACACGATGAAGTTCTGCGTGGCGCTGGGCGCGGCCGCGTTCGGTTTCTATCTGCCGGACGTGTTCGTCTCCAACAAGATCCAGCGCCGCCAGGAATCGATCATGAAGGCGTTCCCCGACGCGCTCGATCTTCTGCTGATCTGCGTCGAATCCGGCATGTCGATCGAATCGGCCTTCACCAAGGTGGCGGCCGAGATCGGGCAGGCCTCCGTGGAACTGGCCGAGGAACTGGGCCTGACCACCGCGGAGCTGTCATACCTGCCCGACCGCCGCCAGGCGTTCGACAATCTCGCCAAGCGCTGCGGCCATGCCGGGGTCAAGGCCGTGGCCGGCGCATTGAACCAGGCCGAGCAATACGGCACGCCGATGGGCCAGGCGCTGCGCGTCACCGCGCAAGAAAATCGCGAGATGCGCATGCAGGAGGCGGAGAAGAAAGCCGCCGCGCTTCCCGCCAAGCTCACCGTGCCGATGATCCTGTTCTTCCTGCCCTGCCTGTTCGTGGTGATCTTGGGCCCCGCCATCATGAAGGTGATGCACACGCTGCATCATTGAGCGCGCCCACGGAAACAGTCATGGCGTGCACGCAGCACCCCCACATTGTCATCCGCCGCGAATGCGGCGGACCCAGGTGATACCCTTAGGATTTCACCGGGGTGGCCCGCTCGTATGCTGTCGTTGCGAACGGCATCTCACCCCGCATTGTCGAACACGGCCACCCGCCGCCGCGCATCGGACAGCGCCTCCTACAAGTCGTCGTCGAACGGGCGTCCGGCCAGCGTGTCGTGCAGCGCGCTCCAGAACGCGTGCACGGATTCCAGCCGCACGCGCGCCTCGGTCGCAACGAAAGAGCCGGCCTGCGCCTCGTCGCCGAGATCGGGCTCCGGCCGCTCCAGCACCCGCACCAGCCATTCGGCCTGATGCAGCGGCTCCTCCATCTCGGAGGCAAGGCCGAGCGCCTCCTGGCACAGCCGCGCGGCCGAACGCTTGCCCGCCCGTTTGGCCGGCTTCTTGGGCGAACGCCCCCGTCCGCGGTTCGCCATCCCGCGCCTCCCTGTGTTACAAGCACACCTTAGTGACAAATGAACTATGACATATGCATAAAATGGTGTCAAGCGCACAAATAAGGGCCGCTCGCGGCCTGCTCGGCTGGACCATCCGTGATCTGGCAGCGAGATCTGGCGTCCACCGCAACACCATCACGCGCATGGAGGCGGACGCGGAGGTCCACAAGCCGACGATGTCGGCGGTCATGCGCGCGCTTGAAGACGCTGGAATCGAATTCCTCGACGGCGGCGAGCCTGGCGTGAGGATGGTGAGCCGCAACGATCGCCGCGTTGACAAGTGACGATTGTCACTATAAGTTCGCCGCATGATCCGGCGGTTTCGTCATCGCGGGTTGAAGCGCCTCTACGATGACGACGACCGGAGCGGGTTGAACCCTCAACACGTCGAGCGCATTGGGTTGGTCCTCGCGCGTCTCGATGTGGCGGCGGAGCCGCAGCATATGAACCTGCCGGGCTGGCGACTGCATCCTTTGCGGGGCGGTCTTGCCGGATTCTGGAGCGTCACCGTGCGCGCCAATTGGCGCATCGTCTTCCGTTTCGAAGACGGCGACGCCACCGATGTCGATTATCTGGACTATCACTAAGGAGTACGCGTCATGCCGATGAAGAACCCGCCGCACCCGGGAAAGACGATCCGCTACGATTGCCTGGAGCCTTTGGGCTTGAGCGTGACTGAGGGCGCGAAGATTTTGGGCGTGACTCGGCAGGCGTTGAACAATGTCATCAACGGCAAGAGCGGCATTTCAGCCGAAATGGCGATCCGCCTGCACAAGGCCTTCGGCGGCAACGCCGCAGTATGGCTCAGCGTACAGATGGACTACGACCTCGCTCAAGCCATGAAACGCGAACGCGAAATCAAGGTGAAGCGGGTGGCGGTGGCGCCATGAGAAAGAAACGGATTAAGTACACGAAAGGTGAGATCGGCGAGATCGGGAAATTTCGCATCGTAAAAGACTTCCTTCCGCCGCCGGACAAGCTCGTGCTGCGCGAATCCAACGTGAAGGTGACGTTGTCGCTCAGCCAGCGCAGCGTGGATTTCTTCAAGCGCGAAGCCGAGAAAAGCCGCGTGCCCTATCAGCGTATGATCCGCGCGCTGGTGGACGCGTATGCGGAAAGGGAGACTGGCGAATGAAATTCAAAGATCCATCCAGCCAAGAAGAATTGGAGGTATTCGACACGGATGAATTAAGGGGCGACCTGCAAGTCTTTTTTGAATCCAAGTGTGCCCATGCTGATACTCGGCTATGCAAAGTTGAAATTAGAGGTGGAGGCACTCAACTACGGGAACAATGCCAGACCTGTGGATCACTTGTGGGCAGTGCGAAAAAGCAAGATGAAGCGACCGCTAGGCTTGGACCCAAGAACGACGCGCTAGAGAAAGTCTATCGGCACGCCCGGGAGAAAGGGCGCATCGACATCCTTTTGCGTCACTGGCATCTGCAGAATGAGCGCGAAAGTGAGTGGTGGAAGGCGTATCGCATCTATCTGAACTCGCCTGAATGGAGACACAAGGCCCAACTGGTCAAGGATCGCTCGGGCGGCCGGTGCGAGGGCTGTGGCGCCAAGAGCGCAACTCAGGTTCATCATCGTAGCTACGCAAATCGCTTTGACGAGTTCCTTTTTGAACTCGTCGCGGTGTGTGACCTATGCCATGACAAATTGCATCGCGATTCGGAGCACGAACTTCCTTGTTCTGGATGCCGGTTTTCTGGCGAACAATTTGGCGTTGAATGGTGCTGTCAATTTGAGATTCCCGCCAAGGCCGCGCTATCCCTTGGTGGAAGATGCGGACCGGGTGCGAAAGCTCTCGATCCCTTGAGATAGTGAGCATCGCACGTCTCGTGATGTGTAGATCAGACGAATTCGTCAACGCAAGAACGTGAATTATTCCGACGTCGCCATTCCAGAAAGTTCGCCCGCCTCTTCCATCTTCATATGCAACGCAATCGCGTCCAGATCGAAGCCGTTGGGCCATGCCGGCACGCCGTACTCGATGTGAACCTGCGCGAAGAACGCCTCATCCTTCAATGGCTCGACCATCTCGCCGCCTTCCGCAATGAAACCGGCGAAATCGTGCACGCCTTCGCTGCCATCGGAGAAACGGAGGCGCAGCAGCCATTTGCCCAGCGGCTTCACATCGACAATTTTCACCATCTTGATCATTCGACGTCAGCTCCCGGAACTCTCTCGAATGGCAGCCGCCTGCTCCCACGTTCCCAATTCGCCATCAACTCCCGGCGATGCCTGCTCACCCAATCGCGGATGAGACGGCGCGCACCGCGCGGCAGTTCGCCAAGATAGACCTCGCCATCCGCGATGCGAACCAACGCCTCCATGCTCTGATAGTATACATGGATATGTGGCGGCGCGTGATCGCCCCAATACATCTGGACGACGAAGCCGAAAAACATCGAAATTGTTGGCATCGGTCACCCCTGTTCCGGCCTTTTAAGGCCGCCCACCGACTGACAAATGTACCGGACCAGGTCCAGGTTGATGAAGGGTGTGCATCGCTCCGCGGCTCCGCGTGAAAAAGCGAATCCCCCATGTCTTCAACGCGTTAAGCACGCTTATGTCACCCTCGCAAATCGATGGTAGAATCGCCGTCGAAAAGTGAATCCAAAACCACGTCGCGCGAAGACCTGCGCGCAACGAACGCAAGGAGTCTGTGCAACACGGTTCGCAACATGAAGCAATTCATCTCCATCGCAGCGACGGAATCGCGAGGAGAGGCGGCGCAGAAGGAGCGAAAAACGCGAAAACAACCTTCGGGCGATTCCCGAAGAAGATCAAAAGGATGCGCAAGAGCGTGCCCTGGACGACACAGCTTCGAGCCCCGTCCCGCCGCTGAAACGATCGGGGAGGCGGCTCAATCCGCCGCGGTGCGCAGCGACGGGATCGCGGGCTTGGTCTTCTCGGCGATCGCCTTTTTCGGCTCGGGCGCGCTGTCATGCGCAAGCCGGCGCGGGGCGCGGCTCGCCTCGCGGTGCGTGCTCACCGGGCCGGCGTCGGGATCGTAGGGCACTTTCTGCATCACCACGCGCTGGCCGTCGATCTTGGCGACCGTCGCGTTGCCGAGCGCGCGCGGCGCACCCGACGCGACGCTCGATGCGGCGGAGGATTGCGCCGGCGGCGGCAGGGCCTTGGCGGCGACGGGCTCGGAGGCGGGTTTCATCGCGACCGGGGCGGGCGCGGACGCGGAAGACTGCCGGCCCATGCCGCCCCCTTGCGCTTGCAACAGGCCCGCGATCATGTCGCGGTTGGCGACGATCTTGGCGTTGCCGGGATCCTTGGCGGCAGCCTGCGCCGACAGGCTGGCCGCCATCGGAAGATCGCCCGCCAGCATCCGCGACAGCGCGAAATTGTTGAGCACCGAGGCTTCGTTGGGATCGAGCCTCAGTGCGTTGCCATAGGCCGCGCGCGCTTGTTCGCGATCGCCCATCTGGTCGTAGGCGACGCCCAGGGCCGAATAGAGCATCCAGTCGCTGGGCTGAAGCTGAACGGCGCGGTTCAGGAACGCGACCGCCTCCTTGGAGCGGCCGCGCTCGGCCAGCACCTTGCCGTATTCGCCCACGACGCGGGGGTCGTCGGGCGCCACCAGCATCAGCTGGGCCAGGACGTGCGTCGCGCCGTCGAGATCGCCTTGGCTGCGCAAAAGCTGCGCCTGGCGGATGTCGTGGTCGAGATTGCCGTCCGGGTTGGCCTGCTGCCCGGCGGACGCGCTGGCGTCGGCGTCCGCGGTCTTCTCGGCCGCCGGGCCGGTCAGGAAGATGGCGTCCAGCGGGCCGGTGCTGCACGCGGTCAGCAGCATCGCCACGGTGGCCAGAAGGGCGGCGCGCACGGACAGGCGGTCCATCGAAGGGTCCTCGAAGCTTTTGCGCCTGAGGATCGCCCGCCCGCGGTCAAGAAAGCCTTAAACACGCGGCTCGGAATCGATGAAATGCGGGAAATCCCTAGGATCGTCCAAATCTTGTCGCAATGAATTCGGCATATGGTGCGGCATGAAAACGCGTTTGGCCGCTTTTTCCGGGTTTGCCGCGGCGGGGCTTTTGGCCGCGCTGCTGCTGCTCGCGGCCGCGCTGACCGGGGTCGATGCCCAACCCCAGCGCATCGCCTTCGTCATCGCCACGGGCTCGACCGGCGGCACCTATTTCCCCATCGGCGAGGCCATCGCCGAGATCGTCTCGCACCCACCCGGTTTCACCCGCTGCGAAAAGCCCAGCGCCTGTGGACCGACGGGCCTGATCGCCTCGGTCAAGACCTCGGCCGGCGCCATGGCCAACGTCCAGGCGGTGAACGTGGGCCAGGTGGATTCGGCGCTCGCCCAATCCGACGTGGTGGCGGAAGGCTGGGCCGGCAAAGGCGTCTTCGCCAAGCTCGGTCCCCAAAGCCATGTGCGCACCATCGCCGAGCTCTTTCCGGAAGACGTCCACGTCGTCGTCGCGGTCAAGGCGCATGTGAAGACGGTCGAGGGTCTGCGCGGCAAGCGCGTGTCGCTGGGCGACAAGAATTCCGGAACCATGGCCACGGCGCATGCGGTGCTGGCCGCCTACCGGATTCCGGACTGGCGCATCAAGGCGCGTTACGTCTCCGCCGACGTGGCGGTGCAGCAGATGGCCAAAGGCGATCTCGACGCCTTCTTCTTCGTGGGCGGCGCGCCCGTCTCCGCGATTCAGGATCTGGTCGGCCGCGGCATCGCCACGCTCGTGCCCATCGACGGCAAGGCGCGCGACCGTCTTCTTGCCGCTTCGCCGTCGCTGACGGCCGACAGTCTTGCCGCCGGCACCTATCGCGGCGTGCCCGCGCTCGACACGGTCAAGGTGCATGCCTTCTGGATCGTGCGCGACAGCGCCTCGCCCGATTTGGTGTTTCAGATCACGCGCGCGCTGTTCGATCCCGCCAATCGCGAGACGCTGGACGAAAGCCATCCCAGCGCCCACTTCATCACGCTCGACACCGCGACCGCCAATCTGCCGGCGCCGCTGCATCCCGGCGCCGCGCGCTATTACCGCAGCGTCGGCCGCCTGCCGGCCATCCCCGTCCCCGTCGCGCGATAGAATTGCTCCATTCTCGGCTTTGCGTTCCTTCGCATCGCCGCGCCGGTCTTGGACTGTTCCCGCAAGACCGCTAAGCCTCGCCTCTGTTCACTTCGGCTTGCGCCGCCTTGCCCCATTGGATCATGCCCGGCAGCGCGAACATGCGCGCGACGTAATCGGCACAGAGTTTCGGCAGCGCGATCCGGTAGGTGCGGAAGCGCGAACACACCGGCGCATACATGCAGTCGGCGATGGAGAAGCGGCCGAACAAGAACCCGCGTTCGCCGCCGTGTTGCGTCAGCGCGTGCGTCCAGGAATCCAGAATGCGCGCGATCTGCGCCTTGGTGGCATCGCGCAGATCCGGCGCCGGCAGGACGCGTGCGAAATCCATGCTGAGTTGCTCGCGCAGATCGGAAAATCCCGAATGCATCTCCGCCGCATAGGAGCGCGCTTCGGCGCGGACATATGGATCGTCCGGCCACAGCCCCGCTTCGGGATGACGCTCGGCCAGCGTCTCGCAGATGGCCAGGCTGTCCCACACGGTGTGCGTCCGGCCGCTCTCCTCGATCTCCAGGACCGGCACGCGGCCCGCCGGCGTGCGCCTCTGCACCGCTTCCGACGTGGTGTCGCGGCGCAGCGGGATCAGCTCTTCGGCGAAGGGCACGCCGATGGCCGACAGCGCCATGTAAGGACGCAGGCTCCAGCTCGACCAATCCTTGGTGCCGACGATCAGGGTGTAGCGCGCGTTCATGACTTGCTCCCATTGCGAAGGCGGCGACGGATTTCTATAGAGGTTGCGTGTTCGTCTTCCATGGGCCCGTCATGCATCCCAGCCTTGTGCGGAACGCAAGCAATGCCACGCCTCTTCACGCGGTCGAAGCGGCGGAATTAAAGGCGTTCCTGTCCCGCCGCGCCAAGCGCGAGGCGCAATGGCTCGCCGCTTCGGGATTCAAGGCGGGCGAAGGCGCGCTCGCCCTGGTGCCGGACGAAGCGGGCGGCATTGCCTGCGCCGTTCTGGGGCTGGGCAAGGGCGCCGATGCGTTGGCGCTGGCGCAAGGCGCGGAAGACTTGCCGCAAGGCGCCTATGCGCTCGGCGACGTGCCGCGCAGCGTAAGCGCGAACGCCGCGCTCGCCTGGATCCTCGGCACCTATGCCTTCACGCGCTATGGCAAGAAAAAGCGCGACTACCCGAAGCTCGTCCTGGCCAAGGGCGCCGATGGCGAGGAGGCAAGCCGCATCGCCGAAGCGGTGTTCCTGGCGCGCGATCTGGTCAACACGCCGGCCAACGATCTGGGGCCGGAGGAATTGGCCCAAGCCGCGTGCGACGTCGCCAAGCGCCACAACGCGAAGATCGCCGTCATCGCGGGCGAGGCGCTGGCGGCGCAGAACTTTCCGCTCATCTGCGCGGTGGGCCAAGGTTCGCCGCGCGAACCGCGCCTGATCGATTTGCGTTGGGGCAATAGGCGCGCGCCCAAAGTCACACTCGTGGGCAAGGGCGTGTGCTTCGATTCCGGCGGCCTCGACATCAAGAACGCATCGGGCATGTCCACGATGAAGAAGGACATGGGCGGCGGCGCGGTGGCGCTCGCGGTGGCGAGCATGGTCATGGGCGCGAAGCTGAACGTCAATCTGCGGGTGCTGATTCCGGCGGTGGAGAATTCCGTGTCCGGCCGCGCCTACCGGCCGGGCGACGTGTTCAAGAGCCGCAAAGGCCTGACCGTCGAGATCGGCAACACCGACGCCGAAGGCCGCCTGATCCTGGCCGACGCGCTGGCCTATGCCGACGAGGACGCGCCGGATTTGCTGATCGACGTTGCCACGCTCACCGGCGCCGCGCGCGCCGCCACCGGCATGGAACTGCCGCCCTTCTTCACCGACGACGAGACGCTTGCGTCCGAGCTGTCGCGCATTTCCTTTGCGGTTCAGGATCCGTTGTGGCGGCTGCCGCTGTGGCGCGGTTACGAAACCTATCTCTCAAGCGACATCGCCGACCTCAACAACATGCCGAATTACGGGCTGGCCGGCGCGATCACCGCCGGCCTGTTCCTGAACCGCTTCGTCGAGAAGGCGAAAAGCTGGGTGCATCTCGACATTCCGGCCTGGATCGACCGGCCGAAGCCCGGCCGCCGCAAGGGCGCCGAAGCCAGCGCGGCGCGCGCGCTCTATGCGCTCCTCAGGGAGCGCTACGGACGCAAGCGTGGAAAGCGTCAGTAGCCGCGCGCGACATCGACGACGTTGTCCAGCGCTTCGCCGCGCTCGGCGCGCGCGATGCCCTCTGCGACGATGCGCGCGGCGACGGCGGGATAGGAGATCGCCGCCACATGCGGCGTGACGCGGATCTTGGGATGCCGCCAGAGCGGGCTCGATTCCGGCAACGGCTCCGTCTCGAACACGTCGAGCGAGGCACCGGAAAGCTGCCCCGAATCCAGAGCCGCGATCAGATCGTCCGCGTTCAAATGCCCGCCGCGCGCGGAATTGATGACGTAGGCGCCCTTGGGCAGCATGGCGAAGGTCCGGGCGCTCAGGATGCGATGCGTCGCGGGCGTCAGCGGCAGAAGACAGGACACGATATCGCTGCGCGCGAGAAACGCCTCCAATTCCCCATCGCCCGCGAAGCTTTCGATGCCGTCGGCCCGTTTGCGCGTGCGGCTCCAGCCCGCGACCTTGAAATCGAGATCGCGCAAGCGCTCCGCCGCCATCGCGCCAAGCTCGCCCATGCCGAGAATGCCGATGCGCGTATCCTCGGTGAAGCGCGCGGGCAGCGCCTGGCGCCATTTGCCTTCGCGTTGCGCGGCGTCCCATTTGCGCTGCTCGCGATGGTGCAGCAGCACCTGAAGCACAACGTATTGCGCCATCTCGCGCGCCAGCGAGCGGTCGACGAAGCGCACCAGCGGCACGTGCCCGGGATAATCCGGATCGCGCAGGAACCCGTCCACGCCCGCGCCCAGCGAGAACGCGGCCTTCAGATTCGGCAGCGTCTTCAAAAGCCCGATGGGCGGATAGAATCCAAAGACGTAATCGATGTCCTGCGGCGCATAGGTGTCCTGGCCGTGCACGACGATGACGAAGCCGCCGGTCTTCGCCATCGGCCCCGTCCACAGGCCCGCCACCGCGGGTGGAACCGCGACCAACACATGCGGCAAGCGCGCGCTCATGCCGGCGAGGCTCGCCGCTTCTCAGCTGCGATGCAAGCGGCTTACGTCTTGGGGGGCGTGGCCGGCGGGGATTGCGCGGGCGGCGGGTTCGCCGCCGGCGGCGTCGCGGCGGGCGCGGCCTTCTGCGGCGGCGGGATCGGCGCGGGGCTATCGGCCAGCGTGCGCAGATAGGCGATCAGGTCGATCCGGTCCTGCGCGCTCGGCAGCCCCGCGAACGTCATCTTGGTGCCCGGGATATAGGCACCGGGAAGCTTCAGGAATTTGAACAGCTCGTCATAGGTCCAGTTGCCGCCCTTGGCCTTCATCGCGGAGGAGAAATCGAAGCCGCCCCGGTCTTCGCCGCGCGGACTGTCGACGATGGCCCACAGATTGGGTCCGATCTTGTTGGGTCCGCCCTTCGAGAGGTCGTGGCATTGCTCGCATTTGTGCGAGATGGTCTGGCCCTTGGAGGTGTCCGCCGACGCCAGCACGGTGCCCCAATCGGGCATCGCCTCTTCGGCGGGTGCGGCAGCGGCGGCCGTTTCGGCGGGCGCGCCGGCGATGGGAAAGCCGGGCTTGGCGGGCGGCGCGACGTCGAACAGCGCCTCGCTGCCGATCCGGATCACCATCACGAAGATCAGCGTGCCGAGCACGGCGCCGGCGATCTTGTTCCATTCCCAGGAATCCATAAGGTCTCGCTCCGCGGTTTGTTTTGCGCCGCAACGGTTCCGCACCGCGGGCCAAGGCAGGGATACCCCCAGCGAACCGCGCGGACATTACAAGGCAGGCTTCAAGCGTCATTGCGGCGAAGCGTCGCATAAGTGCCGGGAAGTACGGACGAAAGGGCGAAAATTGTGAGTCCGATTGTGGTCATTCCGGCGCGCATGGCGTCGACGCGGCTACCGGACAAGCCGCTGGCCGATATCGGCGGCGTGCCCATGATCGTGCGCGTCTGGCGCCAGGCGGCGAAGGCGGGCATCGGCCCGGTGCTGGTGGCGGCGGCCGAGCGCGAGATCGCCGATGCCGTGCGCGCCGCGGGCGGGCAGGCGGTCTTGACCGATCCGGCGCTGCCCTCGGGCACCGACCGCATGAAGGCCGCGCTCGACATCTTCGATCCCGATGGCGCGCACGACATCGCGGTCAATCTGCAAGGCGATCTTCCCGCCATCGATCCCGAAGCCATTCGCGCGGTGTCCGACACGCTGGCGCCGACCGGCGCGGACATCGCGACCCTCGCCGCCGAGATCCGCGATCCCGCCGATTTCGACAATCCGCATGCGGTCAAAGTGGTGGCGACCTGGGACGTGACCGGCCGCCGCGGCCGCGCGCTCTATTTTACCCGCGCGCGCGCGCCTTGGGGCGACGGCCCGCTCTATTTCCACGTCGGCATCTATGCGTTCAAGCGCGCGGCGCTGAAGCGCTTCGTCGACTTGCCGCCGTCGCCGCTGGAAAGGCGCGAGAAGCTCGAACAATTGCGCGCGCTGGAAGCGGGCATGAGTATCGCCGTCGCCCTGATCGACGCGGTGCCGCTCAGCGTCGACACGCCGGAGGATCTGGAAGCGGCGCGCGCCGCCACAGCCAACGCCAAGGAATAGATAAGTGATGACCGATTCGCTGATCTCGCGGGCCAAGTCCGTCGCCTTCCAGGGCGAGCCCGGCGCCTATGCCAATCTCGCCGCGCGCGAAGCCTTGCCGCATACCATGGCGATCCCGAAACCCACCT
>Ga0335083_10003703_pt1 | contig 19683 bp, 15 predicted proteins | sample Lox_Sample_42_FD_206716 | JGI IMG/M metagenome (GOLD analysis project Ga0335083, IMG submission 206716) | Soil microbial communities from Loxahatchee National Wildlife Refuge, Florida, United States - Lox_Sample_4.2 | ecosystem: Environmental > Terrestrial > Soil > Wetlands | place: USA...
CTGCCGCACTCGGCATTCACCAGTTGCGGAAAGTCTGGTTGTTTCGGGAGCGGCGCGCGGCAATGGCGGAGAAGTACGACGCAGCGTTCGCGGACCTGCCGGTCCGCCTCCCCCCCAAGGGCTGTGATGGTGATGTCCATTCCTGGCATCTCTACGTGCTGCGTCTCGGCGATGGCGTCACGGTTTCCCGCGACCGTTTCATCGAGCTTATGGCGGATAGGGGAATCGGCTGCAGCGTGCATTTTATACCGCTGCACCTGCATCCCTACTGGCGAGAGACGTACGAACTCAAACCTGCCGATTTCCCCCATGCCCAGCGGGCGTACGAGCGAGCAGTCAGCCTTCCCCTCTATACCGTCATGTCGGAGGACGACCAGGAGCGGGTCATCGCCGCCGTGCGCGAGATACTGGGATGACGGCAAAACGCCTCTTCGATCTCTCGTTCTCCGTTGTCGGCCTGATCCCCCTGCTGCCTGTGTTCATCGTGATCGGAGGAGCGGTCAAGCTCGATTCGCCGGGGCCGGTCTTTTTCCGGCAGACGCGCATGGGGCAGTTCGGCAGGCCCTTCCGGATTTTCAAGTTCCGGACGATGGTGACGGACGCCGAGAACGGGGGTGCCCAAGTCAGTACGGTGGACGATCCGCGGATCACACGGGTCGGCCGCTTTCTGAGGAAATACAAGTTTGACGAGCTTCCCCAGCTGTTCAACGTGGCGGCAGGGGAAATGAGCCTGGTGGGGCCGCGGCCGGAAGTGCCCCGGTACGTTGAGGCGTACCGGAAAGAATACGAGGCGATCCTGGCGGTAAAACCCGGTATCACTGACTTCGCTTCACTGGAATACAGTGACGAGAGCGACCTGCTGCGCACTGCCGAGAACCCGGAAGAGAAATACCTGAGGGAAATTCTGCCGGCCAAGATGGAATATTATCGCAAGTACATTGCCGAACAGAGCATGGCGACGGATATCAAGCTCATCCTGAAGACGGTATGGAAGTTGGTCAATACTTAGACGGGCGAGGCTGCATGTCACACAGTTTTTCACAGCCCCACGCCGGTATCTACCGGATATTTCATGACTTCATGCTTTAAAAATTTGCATTTTTTCATGTGTTATTGTATAATAAGGAAACTTTTATTTGGAGTGGCGCGTGGCGGCCTGAATGCGACGGCGGTGCCGAAGCATTCGTTGCGGAGGGCAACAGGTCAGCATGTCGTACGTATCCCGGATACCTGCACAGGGACGAGCGAACGAAGCGTCCAGCGAAATGACCGGCATTGGACCGACATCGCGGAGTTTCAGCGGCAAGCGCCTCATCGTGTTCGGCGTCGATGTCGCCCTCATCATGACCGCCTACACCCTGGCGTTTCTGCTCCGTTTCGATTTTCAGTACGACAAGCTCGGGACGGAGGATTTCCTCCACGTCTTTGCCGTGGTCATCGTCATCAAGGCGGGGGTTTTTCTCTTCTCGAACATGTACCGCAACCTCTGGCGGTACGCTTCCCTGGAGGACGTGTTCGAGATCCTGAAAGTGGTCGTCATCGCCAAGATTTTTGCGATCCTGGGGCTGTTTTTCTTCGGCGAGGCGGAGCATCTGTCACGGTCCGTGTTCATCATCGATGCCGTTCTCCTCTTCTGTTTTGTCTGCGGGAGCCGTCTTGTCTGGCGGCTTTACCGGGACAAAGAGCTGCTTCCCCGGAAGAAGGCGGGCAAGTGTACTCTCATCGTGGGGGCGGGCCCGGGGGGGAGTCTCCTCTACAAGGAACTGCTCAAGAATGCGGACTGTCCCTACCATGTGACCGGCTTTATCGACGATGACCGGGAAAAGGTCGGAATGCGCCTGCACGGGGTCCCGGTTCTCGGAACCTCGGAGGAGCTTGACGATGTCGTCCGGCGCAAGGGTATCCAAAAGGTGATCATTGCCATTCCGTCGGCCTCCCACAAGGACGTGAGCCGTATCATGAACAGTTGCCGCCGGACCGGGGTCAGGTTCAAGATTCTCCCCCCCATGGACGCCTTCATCAGGGGAGAGATCTCCCTCTCCCAGGTCAAGGACGTGGAAATCGAGGACTTGCTCGGCCGGCAGCCGGTGGTGCTCGACGAGGCACGAATCAAGAACTACCTGGACGACAAGAAGGTGCTCATCACCGGCGCGGGGGGAAGCATCGGCAGCGAGCTCTGCCGGCAGGTGGCGCGGTTCCGGCCGTACAAGCTCATTCTCTTCGACAACAGCGAAACCCCTCTCTACCGGATCGAAAAGGAGCTGGCGGAATTGCACCCCGACCTGCGCATCGTCCCCGTCATCGGAGACGCGCGTGACCGGGAGCGGGTCTATTCGGTCTTCGGGCAGTTCCTCCCGGACGTGGTCTTTCATGCCGCCGCCTACAAGCATGTGCCCATGATGGAGTACAACCCCATCGAGGCGATTACCAACAACATCGGCGGTACCCGGGTCGTGGCCGATGCCGCCCACCATTTCTGGCTCAAGAACTTCGTCATGGTCTCCACGGACAAGGCGGTCAACCCGACCAACGTGATGGGCGCCACCAAGAGGGCGGCGGAGCGCTACGTCCAGGCCCTCGCCCGCAAGAGCTCCACCAAGTTCACCACGGTACGGTTCGGCAATGTCCTCGGGAGCAATGGCAGCGTCATCCCCTTGTTCAAGGAGCAGATCAGGAACGGCGGCCCGGTGACGGTGACCGACCCGCAGATGACCCGCTTCTTCATGACGATCCCCGAAGCGAGCCAGCTCGTCCTCCAGGCGGGGTGTCTGGGCAACGGCGGTGATATTTTCGTCCTCGACATGGGAGAGCCTGTCCGGATCGCCGACCTGGCCGAGGACCTCATTCAGCTCTCCGGGCTCGTCCCCTACAAGGATATCGATATCGTCTTCACCGGCCTGCGTCCCGGGGAAAAATTGTTCGAGGAAATCCTCATCAACGGCGAAGGGGTCCAGCCCACGGTCCACAACAAGATCAAGGTGCTGTCGGCCATGCCGACGGAAGATTTTAACGCCCTTACCAACGACCTGAACCTGCTGCAGAAGAGAGCTTCAGCATCCGACATCGCAGGGGTGATGGAGTCTCTCAAAACTGTCGTGCCGGAATTCAATCCCCAGTACATATTCACCGGCACCCCCCCCCACGTGTTCCGGATGGTCCGCCCCGATATTTTCCCACGCCACTCAGTCGAACTTCACCTGGATGAAGATCCATCCGCCTGTCCGCCGGCAAGAATCGAAGGAGCTGCCTGACACAGGGTGCTGAACCCCAGGCGGCCGACCCTCGGTGCAGATGCCTGCATAGTTCCGGTATGCGCAGCTACCGGCGAGCAACGCCGGCCGGGTTGCCGAGAACTTACCCCTCTACCGGCGGATCGACACCTCCCCCACCGCGGGCTGCAGCGGATCGAAAACACGGGTACTGACGGATCCAGCCTGACAGGGCGAGTGAGAGGGTCACGTGTTCGCAGTAGCGTCTTGCCCGCTGCCGTCCACCTTCGCCATGTCTCCCGCCACCCACCTGCTGCAGAGGAAGCAGAAACCAGCCGCTATGACGATGGCCACGGGGGTGACGAGGAGCGCCGGTCGTAGTCCCCACCTGTCAGACAGCCAGCCAAGAAGGGTGGGGGAGACGGCGTCTCCCAGGGCGTGGATGAAGAAGATGTTGACGGCGAAGGCCATGGCGCGGATGGTCGGTTGCGTCACATTGACGATGACGGTGTTGAGCGGGCCGGTGTTGAGGAAGAGGAAAAATTCGGCGAAGAACATGGCGCAGAGACTGACGGGGAGGGACGGCGTGAGGATGGCCGCGGCGGCGACCGGGGTGCCGATGAGAAATCCCCACCCCGAAACGGTGAGATACCCCCTGGCGCTCCGGGCCTGGGCCCGGTCGCCGAGCCATCCCCCGGCCAGGGTGCCGGTGATCCCGGCCACGACGGTGATGGCACCGAACAGGGTGTTCCCCCGGGCCACGTCCAGACCGTGGATCCGGAAGAGGAAGGTGGGGAGCCACTGGGCCAGGCCCCCCAGGGCGAAGGTCATGGCGGCCATGGCCAGGGTGTTGGTGACGAAGGAACGGTTGGTGATGAGGGAGGCGTACCCGCCGGCCGGTCTTCCCTCCGCCGCCTTCTCCGGAAAAGTGCCCCTTCCGGGAGGAGTCTCCCGCAGCATCATGACGGGGAGGGTCAGGAAGAGCCCCGGTATCCCCACGAGGAGAAAGGCCGCATGCCAGCCGAAGTGCTGGCCGACGACGCCGCCGAACAGGTAGCCGAGGGCGCTCCCCACCGGGATGGCCAGGTAAAAGTAGGCGAGGATCCGGCCGCGACGTTCCCGGGGGAAAAAGTCGGCCAGGAGCCCCGGGGAGACCGTGCCGAAGCTGGCCTCACCCACGCCGACGCAGGTCCTGGCCGCAAGGAGCGACCGGTAGCCGGGGGCAATACCGGCGGCGGCCGTGGCCAGGCTCCAAATCCCCAGCCCCGCGGCAGCCAGCCGCACCCTGCTCCAGTTATCCCCCAACCAGCCGAAGAACGGTGCGGAAACCATGTAACAGAGCATGAAGGAGCTGCCGAGAAAGCCGAGGGCGGTGTCGGAGAGCCCGAGGTCCGCCTTGATGAGGGGGAAGACGGCGTAGAGGACCTGCCGGTCGATGTAGTTGAGGAGGTTTACCGCAAGGAGCAGGGCAAGGACAAAGCGGGGAGAGGAGTGGGGCTTCGTAGAACAGGTCATGGTTGTCCTTTGGGTGCGAGGATGTCAGGTGTCATGATTGCAAGCAGATTCCCCACTAGAGCGCGGATGACGCGGATTGAACGGATGTACGCTGACATTTCTCTGGGTTTTTCTTGTCCGCGGTAATCCGCCCGATCAGATCTGATCCGCGTTCTATTGGCAGTATGGCTACTGCTGGCAGCGGGGGCAGAAGACCGTGCTCCGGTTTCCCAGCCGCAACTCTTCCAGAATCGTTGCGCATCTGCGGCATCCCGTACCTCCCTGCCCGTAGACGCTGAAATCCAGCGGGTGGTAGGCAACCGTATCCTCCGCCACCCGGTAGGTGCTGCCGATGTCGATGGACTCCGCCAGTACCTCCCGGATGCCGGCAGCCAGCAGGCCGCATTCCCCGGGATCGAGGGTGGAGGCGGGCCGGTCGGGACGGATGCCGGCCCGGAACAGGGCCTCGTTGGCGTAGATGTTGCCGACCCCGGCAACGATCCGGGAATTCATGATGAAGAGCTTGATGGCTACGCTTCGCCCCCTGCTCTCCGCAAAGAGGTACGGTCCGTCAAACGCGGGGGTGAGGGGCTCCGGGCCGATCTCCGCCAGGAGCGGATGCGCCAGCGGGTCGGCGTCGGTCCAGAAGACCGTCCCGAATTTGCGCGGGTCCCGAAAACGGAGGAGGGGGCCGCCGCCGAAGTAGAAGTCGAGGTGGTCGTGCCTGTCCGCCGGCGCGGCGGGCGACAGCACCTGGAGAAAACCGGTCATCCCCAGGTGAATGACGAGGGTCCCGCCGTCGCAGGCGAAGAGGAGGTATTTCCCCCGCCGGCCGATGGCCTGCACCGTCCGGCCCGGGAGGACCGTTGCCAGATCCTCCGGCACCGGCAACCGGAGCTTCGGCGCCCGGACTACCACCCGCTCGAAGCGCTTCCCTGCCAGCTCCCGCTCCAGCCGCCGCCGGGTCGTTTCCACTTCAGGGAGTTCGGGCATGGGGGCCTCCTGCGGTATGCATACGATCTCTCACCTTTCCCGGGATGCCGGCCGGCGAATGCTGCCGCCCGGCGACGGGCAGGCACCGCACCTACCGCAGTGCCAGCTCCATATCCTCCAGCTTCCTGATCCGGTCCCTCAACTCCGCCGCCCTTTCGAAATCCAGCTTCTTCGCCGCGTCGAGCATCTCCTTGCGCAGCTTCTTCACCACCTTCGGGATGTCCTTCACCGGGAGGTACTCCTCCTGGGCCTCGGCAGCAAGCGGGATTGTGTAGTAGTCGCGCTCCTCGACCGCTTCCAGGATGGTGCGGAGCCCCTTCCTGACGCTCTGCGGCGTGATGTCGTTCTCCCGGTTGTACGTCTGCTGCAGGTCGCGTCGCCGGTTCGTTTCCTCGATGCACGCCTGCATGGAGGCGGTGGTGGTGTCGGCGTACATGACGACCCGGCCGGCGACGTTGCGCGCCGCCCGGCCGCAGGTCTGGATGAGGGAGCGGGCGGAGCGGAGGAATCCCTCCTTGTCGGCGTCGAGGATCGCCACCAGCGAGACCTCCGGGATGTCCAGACCCTCCCGCAGCAGGTTGATCCCGACGAGGATGTCGAACTCCCCCAGCCGCAGGTCGCGGATGATCTGCATCCGCTGGATGGTGTCGATGTCCGAGTGGAGGTAGCGCACCCGCACCCCGAGCTCGCGGTAGTAGTCGGTGAGGTCCTCGGCCATCCGCTTGGTGAGGGTGGTGACGAGGACCCGCTCCCCCCGGCCGACGGTCTGGCGGATCTCGTGGAGGAGGTCGTCCACCTGACCGGTTGCCGGCCGGACGACGATCTCCGGGTCGATCAGACCGGTGGGGCGGATCACCTGCTCCACCACCACGCCGCCGCTCTGCCGCAGTTCGTAGTCGGCCGGGGTGGCGGAGACGTAGATCGTCTGATTCAGCTTTTCCGTGAATTCGTGAAAATTGAGGGGGCGGTTGTCGAGGGCGGCGGGGAGGCGGAAGCCGTAGTTGACGAGGGTCTCCTTGCGGCTGCGGTCCCCCCGGTACATCCCCCCCACCTGGGAGACGGTGATGTGGGATTCGTCGATGAAGAGGAGAAAGTCCGGCGGAAAGTAGTCCAGGAGGGTGTAGGGGGGCTCTCCGGGGCGGCGCCCGTCGAAGTAGCGGGAATAGTTCTCGATCCCCTGGCAGAACCCCATTTCCTCCATCATCTCCAGGTCGAACATGGTCCGTTGCTCGATGCGCTGGGCCTCGACGAGCATATCCCGCTCGCGGAAAAACTGGATCTGCTGCCGGAGATCGATGCGGATTTCCTCGATGGCCCTCTCCAGGGTTTCCCGCGTGGCAACATAGTGGGATGCCGGGTAGATGGCGCACTTGTTGAGCCGCTGCACCACCTGCCCGCGCAGAGGGTCGATCTCGGCGATCCCTTCCACGGTGTCGCCGAAGAATTCGATGCGGAACGCCTTCTCGTCTTCGTGGGCGGGGAAGACCTCGACGATGTCCCCCCGCACCCGGAACGTGCCGCGGTGAAAGTCGACATCGTTCCGCTCGTACTGGATGTCCACCAGCTTTTTCAGGAAATCGTCCCGCCCGACATCGTCACCGGCATGGAAGAAGACGTGCATCGCCTGGTACTCGGCGGGGGAGCCGATGCCGTAGATGCAGGAGACCGAGGCGACGATGATGACGTCGCGCCGGGTAAGGAGGCTCCTGGTGGCGGAGTGGCGCATCTTGTCGATTTCGTCGTTGATGGAAGAGTCTTTCTCGATGAAGGTATCGGTGGTGGGGAGATAGGCCTCGGGCTGGTAGTAGTCGTAGTAGGAGACGAAATACTCCACCGCGTTCTCCGGGAAGATTTCCCGGAATTCCCCGTAGAGCTGGGCGGCGAGGGTCTTGTTGGGTGCCAGCACCAGTGATGGCCGGTTCACGTTGGCGATCACGTTGGCCATGGTAAAGGTCTTGCCGGAGCCGGTGACGCCGAGGAGCACCTGGTCCCGGTCTCCCCGCAGCACGCCGGCGGAGATCTCCGCGATTGCCTGGGGCTGGTCGCCGCGTGGCTGGTAGTCGCTGATCAGGGTGAATCTGTCCATGGTGGGAGTGTACCACGATTGCAACTGTTTCAGAGGGATTATTTCTGGTCAGGCGAGACAAGGGTGGGGAAAAAGACGTCGACCTGGCGGTGGCACGCACGTACCAGCGCTGCCGGAGTATTTCCCGGCTCCAGAGGGAACCGCGCACGACGGTGGCGCTTGTAATGCTTGATTTTTGCCACCCAAAAGTGCAATACTCATGACGTATCCCCAACAATCTTCGGGAGGAGGAAGTTCATGTTCGGAATCGGCATGCCGGAGCTGATAATCGTTCTTGTCATAGTCCTGGTGGTATTCGGGGCCGGGAGGCTCCCGGAGATCGGCGGCGCCCTCGGCAAGAGCATCAGGAATTTCAAGAAGGCATCGGAGGGGAAAGAAGAAATCGAAATCAAGCCGAAAAAGGAAGATGACGTAAAGTAGCGGTTGCCTCCAGCCCGGTAGGTGGAGGATGTTTCATCTTACCCGTGGCATTCGTCCTTTTCGACGATCACTCCCGGTCGCCTCCCCGATGAATACGATCTTGCCAGTTGACAGTTCGCCAGGAAGGCCATGTCTGTCGCGCCGTTACCCGGCGGGCTGTCATCGCCTCCGCCGGGCTGGGAGTTGCCCTGTCTGCCCCTTCATGCTGTTCTTTCCATACTCGCCGCTCCCTCCCGACCACCTCGCCGATCCAGGAGAAGAGAGGCTCCCGCCAATTTCCCGCGTTTCCGTCCCGCAGGTTGCCGTGTTTCCTTCCACCCTTCGTGATGGTCCCGGACTGGCGCGCTCCGTCTGTTGTTGCCACTGGACAGAGATCGTCCGCTGTAGTACAGAGAGAAAGCCGATCGCGGCAGGCCCGGCCGGTGCGTGCCTGCCGACGCCGGGTTGCGCCGGGACCAATTGTATCCTCGGCTACCACGAATACGAACGGAAGCCGGACCTGTTGTCCGGCGGGGAGGTAAGGCAGTGACCACCCAGGCAGACCTGAATATCCGTCCCGCACCCGACAGGGTCATGGAGGAGATCGCCGAGTATGTCCTCAACTTCGGGATCACCAGCGACGCGGCAGTGGAAACCGCTCGCCATTGTCTCCTGGATGCCCTGGGGTGCGTCCTCCTCGCCCTCCGCTTTCCGGAGTGTGTCCGACTTCTCGGCCCCATCGTCCCGGGTACCGTCGTGCCCGACGGAGTGCGGGTTCCGGGGACGCCGTTCGTGCTCGACCCGGTGAAAGGTGCCTTCGATATCGGCACCCTGATCCGGTGGCTCGACTTCAATGACACCTGGCTCGCCGCCGAGTGGGGACACCCCTCCGACAATCTGGGAGGAATCCTGGCGGTGGCCGACTACCTGAGCCGGTCCCGGCGTGGAAAGGGGGAGCCCCCCCTCACCATGGGGGAGGTCCTGGCTGCCATGGTCAAGGCGTACGAGATCCAGGGGGTGATGGCGCTGGAGAACAGCTTCAACCGGCGGGGACTCGATCACGTCGTGCTGGTGAAACTGGCCACCGCTGCGGTGACGACCGCCCTCCTCGGCGGCGGGCGAACCGACGTCGTGAATGCAGTTTCCCAGGTATGGGTGGACGGCCAGAGCCTGCGCACCTACCGTCATGCCCCCAACGCCGGGAGCCGCAAGTCGTGGGCTGCAGGTGACGCCACGAGCCGGGGGGTGCGCCTGGCCCTCATGACGATGCTGGGGGAACCGGGGTATCCGTCTCCCCTGACAGCACGGACGTGGGGGTTTTACGACGTTTCCTTCGGGGGGGAGCCGTTCCGATTCCAGCGCCCCTACGGCACCTACGTCATGGAGAACATCCTCTTCAAGGTCGCCTTTCCCGCGGAGTTCCATGCCCAGACCGCAGTGGAGTGCGCCTTTGCCCTTCACGGAGAGGTGCGGGACCGGCTCGGTGAGATCGAGCGGGTTGTCATCGCCACCCAGGAACCGGCGGTCCGCATCATCAGCAAGACCGGTCCCCTCTACAACCCGGCCGACCGGGACCATTGCCTCCAGTACATGACGGCCATTGGCCTCATCTTCGGCGAGTTGACCGGCGACCATTACGGGGACGCCGTGGCTGCCGACCCGCGCATCGATATCCTGCGGGCCAGGATGGAGGTGGTCGAGGAGCCGCGCTATTCACGGGACTATCTCGATCCGGAGAAACGCTCCATCGCCAATGCCGTGCAGGTGTTCTTCCGGGACGGGAGCTCGACGGACAAGGCGGAGGTGGAGTACCCCCTCGGTCACCGGCGGCGGCGGGCCGAGGGCATTCCCCGGCTCATCGACAAATGCCGGGAAAACCTCGCCACCCGCCTTCCGGAAGATCGGGTCGAGAGGGTGATCTCGCTCTGTCTCGATGGGGAGCGCCTGGCGGCAATGGCGGTCGATGACTTCATGGGGCTGCTGGCGGTGTGAACCAGGGGAAAAGGCGTCCCCGCAGAGGGGACAGCTACGGGAGGGTGAAGGAGAAGGTCGCTCCCTTCCCCGGTGCCGATTCGGCCCAGATCCTGCCGCCGTGGCGTTCGATGATCCTGTGGACCGTGGCGAGGCCGATGCCGTGCCCTTCGAAATCCTCCTTCCTGTGGAGACGCTGGAACGGGGCGAAGAGCCTGTCGGTCCGGGTCATGTCAAAGCCGGTGCCGTTGTCCTGGACGAAGCAGACTGTTCCGCCATCCCGATCCGAAGCGCCGAATTCGATGGAAGCGACTTCCTGAGTGCCGGTATATTTCCATGCATTGCCGATGAGGTTTTCCATGACGATCCGGAGGAGCCGGCGGTCGCCGTTGACGACCACCCCTTCCGCGATGGAGAAGGAGACCTGGCGCCGGGGATCGCTCATCCTCAGGTTGGCGGCAACTACCCGGCTGATCTCGCTCAGGTCGACCGGTTCCCGGTGCAGTTCGATGCTGCCCACACGGGAAAAGTTCAGGATGGTGGTGATCAGCTGGTCCATGCGGCTGGCCGAGGCTTCCACCATCCGCACGTAGCCGATGCACTGTTCGTCGAGTTTTTCGCCGCAGATGTCGGTGAGTATCTGGCAGTATCCCGAGATGCCCGTAAGGGGTGAGCGCAGGTCGTGGGATACCGTGTAGTTGAAGGCTTCCAGCTCGCGATTGGCGGCCTCCAGCTTCTTGTTGAGACGATTCAGCTCGTCCCGTGCCGTGACCAGTTCGTTGTTTTTCCTGATGGATGCCTCGTAGGTGGAGAGGAGGAGATTGAGTATCTGCCGGCGGTCCGCGGCGATGACGTAGGTCCTGCCGGCAAAAAAGATCTCCGTTTCGGCCGAAGATTCCTTCCCCCGGGAGAGGTCCCGGTTGAGCCTGATCTGCTCGATGCGTGCCAGGAGATGCTCCTCGCTGTACGGCTTCGTGATGAAGTTGTCGGCGCCGCATTCCAGCCCTTTGATGACGTCCTTCGGATTGTCCAGCGCGGTCAGAAGGATGACGGGAATATCCCCCAGGCGGGGGTCGGACTTGATGATGCTGCACAACTCATAGCCATCCATCTCTGGCATCATCACGTCGCTGATGATAATATCCGGTTTCCTGCCGCAGAGGGATGCCAGCGCCTCCCGGCCGCAGCTGGCGATGGCGACCCGGTACCCGTGGGTTTCCAGGATGGAGGCGAGGTGCGCCGCCTGGGTGGGACTGTCTTCGATGACGAGGACCTCTTCGTTGGTGCCGTGCATCTGGCTTTCCATGAAATCACCTCTGTTCACTCGTGCATTGCCAGCCGTTCCCGGCCCGTTCTGTCTCAGAACGGGTAGCCAAGCCCCACGAACACGGCCGGCCCTTCCTTGCCGAAACCCACATCGATCCTCCCGACGATGTTGGGGCGGATCACCGCCCGGAGCCCGATGCCGGGATTGAATTCGAAATTCCGTGAGTTCGACGTGTCGAGGGACTTCATGACTGCTCCCAGATCGATGAAGGGGGCAGCCTCCCAGTCGGCGGTCACTTTGAATATTTCCCAGCGAAAGAGCCTGATCCGTTCCTCCAGGTTGCACAGGAAGTAGCTGCTGTCGATGAAACGGTTGCGGCCATACCCCCGCAGCGTCGTCTCTCCCCCCAGGATACTCCGTTCGAGGAAGGGGACATTGTTGCCGAGGGTCTGATTGTAGACGAAGCGAAAGGCGGTGATGTAGCGGGCGTTGTCAAGGGGGACGAACCCCTTGATCTCCCCCTCGAAGTGCCGGTAATCGGCGCTGCTCCCGAGGATCTTGGCGCTGATTTCGGCGGAGAGCTTCATGTAGCCGCCGTAGGTCGGCATCGTGGCGGAGTCGAGGGTGCTGTAGATAAGGGACAGTTTCTGGGCATGGGTGGTGAAGCCGTTGACCCCGGGGACCTGTTCCGGGGTGTAGACGCTGCCGATGAAGGGGAGAGAGGAAACCAGCCCTTCCCTGATGTCGACCTTGCGGAGCCGTTCGCCGACGACGATCTGGAAGTGCTTCGCGATGGGGTACCCGAGGGTGAAGGTGAAGCCGTATTCCCGGTCGTCGTAATTGGTTTCATCCTCCTTCTTGCTGGAGGACTCGAAACCGAAGAAGCGGGCGGAGCCGTCGTTCCAGTAGTAGAGAAATGCGTTCAGGTCGAGCTTTCTGCCGAGAAAGTCCCGGTCGAGGTACCTGAACTCGTAATCGTTGTTGATGGAGGTCGATTGGGTGAGGGTCGCCTCCATGCTCTGCTGGGGGGACGTGTAGAAGGCGCCGTAGAGGGAAAAGGTCGTCCCGTAGTACTTGTTGTAGTTGATCTGCGGAGCGAGAAGGGAGTTGACCTCATCCTTCTTGTCGTGGAGAAGGAACGCGGTGAGGGCGCCGGCGGTTATCCCCTCGTTGGGGCTCGAGGCGATTGCCGGCAGCGGGATGGTGACGACCTTCACCTGGTCGCCGGACTCATCGGTGGTAAGGGGGTAGGGGAGCCTTTCGCGGGGGACCATGGTGGTGCAGGCGGAAAGGAGCAGAGTTGCGAGCAGCAGTGGTAGAACGGTATGCCAGCGCATAGGGCTTTTCTTTGCTGGGAATGAACAGCATTGCCACCATAGCGGGTTTAAGGGGATTGTTCAATAGAAAAAGGGGCGGTGAGCCCCTTTTCGTGTCTCTACAGCCCGATCCCCGGGCCTACCCCCAGAGGAGGACCCCCGGCTCGTAGACCACCCCCAGCTCCGGGTGCCTCGGCATGACCCGCAGGAGAAAGCCATGGCGGCCGCAGAAGCGGCATTCGATGGCGCCGGTGTAATGGTAGCCGCCGGGGGTATACTCCCCGGCCGGCGCCAACGGCACCAGCTCACCGCCGACGATGGCGCCGCGGGAATCGAGGACGCCGCAATAGCTCTCGACACTCACCGCGTCGAGGGGGATGTCGCCGAGAAAAACCTTCGCCCGGACCGGGATGGTGTCCCCCACGGAAACTTCCTCGGTCCCCTCGGCCACCACCTCCTCGACCCGGACCTGATGCCAGAGCCTGCCGATCTTCTCCTTCCAGCGGGCCAGATCCGTCGCAAGGGCAAGGTTGTCGTGGGCAAGCCTGCTCCAGTTCTCGAAGGCTGGGAGATAACAGCGCGTCGTGTACTCCTGCACCATCCGGTCGGTGCTGAACACCGGGCAGAGGCTCTGCATGGAAGCCTTCATGGCCGCCACCCAGCCGCGGGGGATGCCGTCGGCGCCCCGGTCGTAGAAGAGGGGGACGATTTCGTTCTCCAGGAGATCGTAGATGGCCCGCCCTTCCACCTCGTTCTGGTACTCGATGTCCTCGTATACCTCGCCGCGGCCGATGGCCCAGCCGTTGTTACCCTTGTATCCCTCGCACCACCAGCCGTCGAGGACGCTCATGTTGAGGCCACCGTTGAACGCCACCTTCATGCCGCTCGTGCCGCTCGCCTCCATGGGGCGGCGCGGCGTGTTGAGCCAGATGTCTACTCCCTGCACCATGTGCCGGGCAACGCCCATGTCGTAATCCTCGGTAAAGACGATCCGGTGACGGAACCGCTCCTGGTGGGATATCTGCACGATCTCCCTGATCAGTTCCTTCCCCTGGTGGTCGGCGGGATGGGCCTTGCCGGCGAAAATGATCTGCACCGGCCGCGACGGGTCGTTGAGGATGCGGGCAAGGCGCTCCACGTCGCGGAAGAGGAGGGTGCCGCGCTTGTAGGTGGCGAAGCGGCGGGCAAAGCCGATGGTGAGGCAGTCGGGATCGAGGACCTCGTCGGCCACCGCGATCTCCTTGGCACTGGCCCCCACCTGGGTGAGCTGCTCTTTGAGGCGCTGCCGGGCAAAATCGACGAGCCGCTCCCGGCAGCGGTTGTGGGTGCGCCACAGCTCCGCGTCGGGGATGCGGGCAATTCTCCGCCACAGGGTGTGGTTGGTCGAATCCTCCAGCCAGCGGTTTCCCAGGTAGCGTACGAGGAGGCGGGTCATCTCCCCGGAGAGCCAGGTCCGGATATGCACGCCGTTGGTGATGGAGGTGAGCGGCAGATGCTCCTCCGGGAGCTCGGGCCAGAGGTCCTTCCACATCCTGCGGGAGACATCCCCGTGGAGCTGGCTGACGCCGTTGGCATGCCCGGCCAGCTTCAGGGCGAGGACCGCCATGCAGAAGGTTTCGTGGGGATTGCGCGGATTGTGCCGGCCGAGGCCAAGGAATTCCTCCCGGGAGAGACCGAGGCCCCGGTAGTATCGGCCCAGGTACTTTTCCAGCAGCTCCGAGGGAAAATGGTCGATCCCCGCCTCCACGGGGGTGTGGGTGGTGAAGACATTCCCGGCCCGCACCGCTTCCCGTGCCTCGGAAAAGCTGAGCTGGCGTTCCTCCATGAGGATGCGGATCCGCTCCAGCGCCAGGAAGGCGGCATGCCCCTCGTTCATGTGGCAGACGTTGGGCTCGATACCGAGGAGCCGCAGCGCCCGGATGCCGCCGATGCCGAGAATGATCTCCTGGCGGATGCGCATGTCCTGGTCGCCGCCGTAGAGGCGGGTCGTGATTTCCCGGTCTTCCGGGGCATTTTCCTCCAGATTGCTGTCGAGGAGGTAGAGGGGGACGCGTCCCACCTGGACCCGCCAGACATGCACCTTGACACGGCGGCCGGCGAGGTCTGCCTCCACGGCGAGGGGGGCGCCGGAATCGTCGCGTTCCAGGTGGAGGGGGAGGTTGTAGAAATCGTTCTCCGGGTAGAATTCCTGCTGCCACCCCTCGATGTTCAGGTACTGGCGGAAGTACCCCTGGCGGTAGAGGAGCCCCACTCCGACGAGGGGAATCCCCAGGTCGCTCGCCGACTTGAGGTGGTCGCCCGCCAGGATGCCGAGTCCGCCCGAGTAGACGGGAAGCGACTCGTGGAGCCCGAATTCCATGGAAAAATAGGCCGCCTGCATCTCTTTCCTGCCGGCACCGGCCGTTTCGTACCAGGTCCGGGAGCCGAGGTACTCCTGGACCTTCGCGGTGACTTCCGCCAGGTGCACCATGAAGCCCTCGTCTCCCTTCAGCCCGTCGAGGGTCGCCTGCTGAAGGATGCCGAGTATCTCGACGGGGTTGTGGCGGGTGCTCTTCCACAACTCCGGGTCGAGCCGCTTGAAGAGTTCGATGGCCTCCGGTTCCCAGGTCCAGCAGAGGTTGTAGGCGATCCTCTGGAGGGGTGCCAGTTCCTCGGGGAGCGAAGGGATGACGGTAAAGCGGTGGATCATCTTGGTGAAATCCATGGTCGGCTCCTGAAAGGGATGTATGTCCGCAATGCCGCGCCGTTGAGAAGTGCCGCCCCTGCCGGGACGGTAATGAACACGCGGATACCCTGCAATAGTACCAGAACGGATGGTGATGACAAGAGGGGGGAGATCGATCGCCTGCAATGCCAATGCCGACTACCATCCGGACGTCGGAAGGCTGCACGTTCCCCGGATGTGAAGATGTCCCGCTCCTCCCAAAATTCCTCGGGAAGTTGCGGGGGGCTTTGACGACCCGCCTCTTGAGTGTTACAATATCTCATCCCCACTCAGGCAGTCGGCTCCCAGGCTCTTTCGTTCCCCCATGGCCATGAACTTCGCTGGAGACATGCCCAACCCCTCGCCTCTTTCCGGCGCTTCGAAGAGGATCCTTGCGGCAATCGGTCCGCTCATCCTCCTCGTATCGTCTGCAACGGTCCTCTGGGCCGGCCTTTCCCCAGCATCGCGGGCAGAGGTTGCCGGTCTCGTCCACAGGATGGAGGCCGCACAGGCCCTGGTGGGGGAATACCAGGCGGAGACCGAGGTACACGAGTACCGGGAGGGGCGGCTCGTCGAGACGAAGCAGTTCCTCTACACTTTCAAGAAACCGAATCATGTACGGATCGACATGGAGTCACCCTATCCGGGGATGATCCTCGCCTATCCCGATGAAGAAGGCAAGGTGGCTGTCAAGCCGGGGGGATGGGTCGGATTTCTGAAACTCCACCTGTCGCCGGACAGCGCCCTCCTGCGAAGCAGTGCAGGACAGCGCATTAGCCAGACCGATCAGGGCCTCCTTATCCGGAACATTGTCCACAGCCTCACGGACCGGAGACGCGGCGAGATCCGCATGGCGGATGAGGAGGGACGGGTGTTCATCGAGGTCCTGGCGGACGACCACTTTCTGGACGGCGTCGTCACGCTGTACCGCATCGCCGTCGACAAGGCCCGCTGGCTCACCGTGGAGGTGGAAGAACTGACGCCGGACGGCGTTCCCAAGAGAAAGGTGATCTTCCGGAATGTGCGAACCCTGAGGGGTGTGCCGGACAGCTTTTTCCGCATCGACGGAGGGGAGTGAGGAGATGGTCAATCCGGCAGGTGGCGACGTGCCCGGCAGGGAGTCCGAATGGTTCGTGCCGAAATTCGGGCCGCCCGGTTTCAGGACATTCGTGGGGCTCCTCTTCCTCCCCTACACCGGCATGGTCCTGTCGTTCACGGTCATCGGCTCTCTCCTTGCCCCGGAGATCCATCTCGACCGGCTCCTGGCAATCGTCGTGATCTACTTCTTCGGCTTGGGAATGGCGGCGCATGCCCTCGATGCCCTGGGGAGCAGAGGGACAAAGCCGTGGGGAACCGTCTTCACCAGGAGCCAGCTGTGGCTCCTGGCACTCTTCTCCCTGGTCATTGCCTACGGTATCGCCATCTACTACATGATCAGGTACGTGCCGCTTCTCTGGGTCGTCGCCGCGGTGGAGGGGTTTTTCGTTTTTGCCTATAATCTGGAGTGGTTCGACGGCATGTTCCATTCGGACGGGTGGTTTGCCGTTTCCTGGGGAGCGGTGCCGGTCCTGGCGGGCTACGTCATGCAGACGGACAGCATCTCGATCCCCGCCCTTCTACTTGCCATAGCCATGGGGCTTTTCAGCTCGGTGGAAATCAAGGCCTCCCGCCCCTACAAGGAACTCAAGCGGAGACGGACCGAGCTCACCGGCGAAGAACGGCTCCTCCTGCAGCGGTACGAGGCCGTTCTCAAATGCATCAGCCTGGGGGTGCTTCTCCTGGGAGGGGGACTCCTCCTCTGGAGAGTCGCCGGCTGACGACCGGTCTGCCTTCCGTGAAAATAGTGCGGTGAGGAGATATGGTGTTCGACCACTTCCCGGAGTATGCGGAACATCTGAAGCCGAGGCTGGATGCGGCATTCGCGGAGCATCTGGCGCGCCTGCTGGGAGACACGAAGCCACTCCGTCCGTCTGAAGAGGCGAACCTCCTGAAGGGGGGAAAGAAAATCAGGGGAACTCTTCTCTGCCTGGTCACGGCGGCCCTCGGAGGCACGCTGGATGCCGCCCTGCCCCGGGCAATCGCCGTGGAACTCATCCAGGCCGCCACGCTGATCCATGACGACTTCGTGGACCAGCACAGGGTGCGAAGAAATCTCCCCGCCATCTGGACCCTGGAAGGAGCCCGGCGGGCCGTCCTCCTCGGCGATATCATCTTTTCTTCGGCGATCCAGATGATGGGCGAACTGGGACGGGAGGACGGGGTGATCGTCTCGAGGGCCATCGCCGAGATCTCCCGGGGGGCCTACCAGGAGCCCCTGAATCCTGGGGCGCTCGTGGAGGAGATGGAAGGAGGCGGGCTGGATCCGGCGCTCTACGAGAAAATCATCTACCTGAAAACAGGCGTACTCTTCGGCACTGCCTGTCAATTGGGTGCGGTGGCGGCCAATGCCGACGAAAAATCCCGCTGTGCGTTGCACCGGTACGGCGTGAAAGTCGGCGAGGCGTACCAGCTGGCCGATGACCTTCACGATGTTGAACACGCCCTCCGCTCCCGTTGCGTAACGGCAAACGAGCTGGCCGCCCTCGCTCCCCCCCTCCTCTTTTTTGACGGGGAGTGCCGGCCTTTCCTTCTCGCAGCTCTTCGGCAGGGGTCGCTGGAGCTGACGGGGGAACCGCGAGAGCATTTCCGGGCGGTGGCGGACCGGATGAGAACGGAAAAGGAGAAACGCCTGCGGGCTGCGGTCGCCGGAGTGGGGGAGGATGTGCCTGACAACGGCCTGTGCCGGCTGGTGCACAGGGCCCCGTGGGATCTTGTCAGGATGTTCGATTCGGAGGCGTCTCCGGCCTCCTGGCCGTGACGATGGCCGATGCGCCGAAGGTGAGCGATTCGCGTGATATGTCGCAGAAGCCATGCTCGTCGAGCAGGGCGAGCGTCTCGGGAAGCCATGACGTCTGCTGCAGGAACTGCGGCAGTTCTTCGAAAACGGTCCGCCACTCGGGGTAAACCCGTTTCCCCACCATGTTCATGAGATGGAAATAGACCTGCCAGCAGTGCCGGAATGCCGGGTTGGCCGGATAGGTGAAGTCATGCATGACGATGACCCCTCCCGGCCGGAGCATGTCCCGGGCATTGGCGATCAGGGGGTCGAGTTCGGCGTATTTCGCCAGGTAGGAGGAGGTGATGCAGTCGAGCTCTTCCATCATCACGTCCTCCGCCCGCCCCAGCACGAACCTGACGTTCCCGGTCCCTGCCGATCGTGCCTTCTCCCGTGCGATATCGAGGTACTCGTCACGAAGTTCTACGCCGGTGACCTGGCTGTCGGGAAACCTGCGGGCGATATCCAGCGTGAGGATTCCCGTGCCGCACGCCTGGTCCAGGATGCGGCGGGGGTGAGGGGGGATTTTTGCCAGGATCTTCTTTTTCCAGTACAGGTCACAGCCGCACGTGCAGGCCGCAACCACCCGGTCATAGGAGAAGCCGGTCCCGGAAAAGAACCTGTGGACGCGCTCCAGCTTGGAATGATTGCCGGTCATAGGGTCTGGGCCCGTCTCCCGCGTATCATGCGAGATGCTTCAGGAATACGGCGGCCTGCCGGAGCCCCACCCGCATTCCCATCCTCTTCGAGTTCTTTCTGAGGACGAGGGCCTCCCGCAGTCCCACCCGTCCCCCGTTTCTCAGGGAATCCACGACTCCCCGCTCGCCCTTCATCCAGCGAAATTCATCGAGAAGCGCCTCGCTGTACTGCCGCGGGTCGTCCCACGAGCCCAGGAGGAGTTGCACGCTCCGCATCCCGGGGACTACACCGTCTCCCGCCAGAGGAGCCACGCACCCGATCGCTTCTCCAATTCCCCAGATTCCGTCGACACACCCCTCGGCAACAAAGGGTAGGGACTGGTGCGGTCCGGTCAGCCTGATTTTCCCGACGCACCCGCACAGAACCTTCTTTTCATGGCGCGGTGAGGAGCATTCCAGCCAGCCGAGCCGCTGGAGGACGCGGTGCGGATCGTCGCGAAGAGTGCCGCAGCCGATGTGGTAGAGGTTGCGGGAGAGCGGAAAGCACCAGGCATACCCGATGCCGCCGAGATGTATGCGGTTTTCCAGCGGCTCCGCCGTCTCGACGAGGTACTGGCAGCATTCCATGACGATGTCGTTGCCAACGGCCGGCAGCACGGCACGGGCAACACCGGTCGCGTCGATGACCCTGCCGTACCTGCGAATCGGCAGCGGAGCGGACCGTATCTCCG
>Ga0335083_10003704_pt1 | contig 19677 bp, 18 predicted proteins | sample Lox_Sample_42_FD_206716 | JGI IMG/M metagenome (GOLD analysis project Ga0335083, IMG submission 206716) | Soil microbial communities from Loxahatchee National Wildlife Refuge, Florida, United States - Lox_Sample_4.2 | ecosystem: Environmental > Terrestrial > Soil > Wetlands | place: USA...
TCTGTGGGGTGTGCGCATCAATGAGTCGCGTGACAACCACGACTTTTACGTGCGCACCAACGCGATGGCTCATTCTCTCGATCCGAGCCGGCAGACCGGAGGTATCCGCTACTTCCAGGAATCGGAATTCCTGGAAGATGTGTTCACCATGAATGACTTTGGATGGCCCATGAAGCCTCCGAACCATCCAAAATATCTGAACACGGAGTTTGTCGGCCACACGTATCCGACCAAGACAATCGACAGCCTCGAGCGCTTGCGCGAGCATACGATTCGTCACGCGCGCGTTCACGATCAGCTGGCCTCCAACCCGCAGTACGCGGGAGGGATCGGCTGGTGCGCTTTCGATTACAACACCCACAACAATTTCGGCTCGGGCGACCGCATCTGCTATCACGGCGTCAGCGACATATTCCGTGAACCCAAGCCCGCCGCCGGCTTCTACAAATCCCAGTGTGATCCGAGCGAAGAAATCGTCCTGGAACCGGCCTTTCACTGGGCCCGCAATGATGAATCAATCGGGTTCACCGTCGCCCTGGTTTCCTCAAACTGCGACCACATCAAGTTCTGGGTCGACAACGGCAAGGGCTATCGGCTCGTCGCTGAGGGCGATCCGGACCGCAAGCAGTTTCAGTACCTGGAATATGCGCCTTTTTCGGTCATGTTAGGCGAGCAGCTGCGCGATTGGGGAGATCTACGCATCGACGGCTACATCGGCGAGAAGCTGGTGATAAGCAAGAAATATTCAGGCAAGGGCATCGATCAGCAATTCGTTTTGCTGCCCGACGACACCGAACTCGTTGCCGATGGCGCGGACACTACCCGTGTCGTTCTCCGCGTGAATGACGAATATGGTCAAGTGCGACCATTCGCCAACGACCCGATTATTTTCGAGCTCGATGGGCCCGCCGAAATTATCGGCGATAACCCGTTCGCATTGATTGGCGGCACAGGAGCGATCTGGATCCGCGCAAAAGAGCAGCCCGGCACCGTGATACTACGCGGCAAGCACCCAGTACTCGGCACGCAGCAGGTGACTTTCCGGCTAAAGGCAGCAGAACCCGAGAGCGCCTGAGATTGGACGTGGTCATTATGGGCATTGGGTCGGCACCAGTGTGCCTGCCCGATGCACGACTGGCAAATGCCGGGAACGCCTGCGGTCCCGTAATCACTGAAGGGCCTGTAGGAAGACCATCGCAAAGGTCCAGAAGACGAAAGTCAGAACCAGCGTCATCCCGAGATAAAAAACCGCAGTGACGAACGTCTGACCATTTTTCGAGCGGAGCCTGGCGCGGATGAGCTGTCTCCCGGCCGGGAAACCCCTTTGATCCGCATTCTGGCTCCGTGCCACCGATACTGCACTAGTTCTCAAACTCGGGTTCCGGAATGGGAAGCACGTCTTTGTCCCGCGCAATCCAGACATACAGCGTTGGCAAAAGGAAAATGCTCATGATCAATGCGGCCAGCAGCCCTCCGACGATCACGATTGCAAACGGGCGCTGGGAGTCCGATCCGATACCGTGAGACATTGCCACTGGAAGCAGTCCAAAGGTGGCCACAAGGCTGGTCATCATGATCGGACGCAAGCGCAGAACAGCCCCTTCCACCGCTGCTTCTTCGACCGAATGTCCCCTGACGCGCAACTGGTTGATGTACTCGAGCATGATTCACACCGGTCTGCACGCAGACGCCAAAGAGCGCAAGGAAACCGACGCCGGTCGAAACGCTGAAATGAGTGCCGGTTGCCATCAGTGCCAGAAATCCGCCAATGGGGGCCATCGCAACACTCGCGAGAATCAGCATTGCCCATTTCAGCGACTTAAACATTGTGTAGAGGATGAAGAAAATGATGAGGACAGTCAGCGGCACGATGATCTGCAATCGAGCTTCCGAGCGCTTCTGGCTTTGATATTCACCTTCCCATCCGATGTGGTAACCGCGAGGCAGCTGAGCCTGCTTGTTGACCTTGTCAATTGACTCCTCGACGGCTCCCCCCAGGTCGCGGCCTCGCACGCTGTACTTAATCGCGACATAACGCTCGTTGTTTTCCCGATAGATCTCCGAACCCTCGTCCGCTTCGCGGATATTGCACAATTGGGCAAGTGAGACGCGTTCACCCGATGGCGATAGTAAGCGAATATTCTTGATGGCCTCGCCGCTATTCCTATACTGGGGTAGATAGCGCAGCGTGAGGTTATAGACCTGCTCACCCCTTAAGACCTGCGTGACAGGGTTTCCGCCGACTGCTGTGAATCAGCGTCCTGAACGTCAGCCACATTGATCTGGAATCGTGCGGCCTTCGCGCGGTCAACCTCAATGACAAGATCGGGTTGACCCGTAACCTGAAACACTCCGAGGTCCGTGATCCCTCTTACGCGACTCATGATGGCTGCGACCTGCGCTGCCTTGTCCTCGAGCACGTGGAGGTCGCTGCCGTAAAACTTGGTGGCAAGTTCACCTTTAACACCGCTAACCGCCTCCTCCATGTTGTCTTCGATAGGTTGCGAGAAGCCCCAGACTACTCCCGGAATCTTCTTCTGAAGTTGGTCCGTCATTGCGGCGATGAGGTTGTCCTTGTCTCCATGAAATATGGCACGCCATCGCTCTTTGGGCTCCAGCCCAACGTAATATTCCGTGTCGAAAAAACCGGTATGATCTGTGCCGTCATCTGGGCGACCGGTCTGACTGGTGCACTGGGTGACTTCGGGAAAGGAGCAAAGGATTAGCCTGGCCGCATTGGCGACTCGAACCCCTTCGTCGGGTCCTGCGCTCTGCGCCAAAGTCCCTCTTACCCACAGGGCACCCTCGTCGAGGTGCGGAAGAAATTCAGAGCCAATTACACCACCCAGGGCGAGATAGCAGGCGAAGACAAGACCCGCCATTGCTACACCTACCGTTACGTACCGGTGCCGAATGGCAGAAGTGACACTTTTGCGATAGCGCACTTTGAGCCACTCCATTAAAGGGTTCTCCCACTCCTTCGCACCTCTGCGAAACAGAAAGCTGGATAAGACCGGGGCGATAATCATGGAGAAAAAGCAGCGCACCGAGCAGAGCGAAGGCCACCGTCCACGCCATCGGCTTGAATAACCTTCCCTCGACAGCTTGCAAGGTAAAGATGGGCAGATAGGCGGTGATGATAATCAGGATTGCGTAGAAGACAGGCCTCTGAACTTCATGCGCAGCGTCCCGGATCTTTTCATCCGGAGTCATGGTTCCGTTGCCCTTCCGATGGAGGTGACGAACAATGTTTTCGACCATTACGACGGCGCCATCGACTACCATGCCGAAATCCAGGGCGCCCAGTGAGAGCAGATTCGCCGGAATTCCTTTCAGGTCGAGACAAGTGGAAGCAAACAATAGCGAGAACGGAATCGTCAAAGCAACAATGAATGCCCCTCTGACATTGCCGAGGAACAGGAAAAGAATAATCACAACCAGGATGATGCCTTCGGTCAGATTGTGCAGAACGGTGTGGGTGGTGAAATGCAATAGGTCGCTCCTGTCGATAAAGGGAACGAGCATGACCCCTTTCGGCAGAATCTGGTCATTCAGGGCCTTCACGTTTCGTGAATCGAGGCCAGCACTGGCTCTGCGTTCTCGCCCTTTTGCAGCAATGCAATGCCCGATACCACATCATCGTTGTCGATGAGCCTGCCGTCCTCGCGGTGATATGTTTGGCCGAACTGTCCGAGGCGTTCGGTGGGCCAACAAGGGAATATCAGGTTCGTCTCGACCCGAACAAGGGATTCGTATCAACTATGCCGGGAACCGACTTCAAGTTCTTCTCTATAACCCAAGTCTCGAGGGACTTGAGATTCATCGCGTCGTATTCGGGATTCGTGCTGCGTAGAGTGTAGAAATAAATCTGGCCAACAGGACTCCAGTCGGTTCCCATCTGTGGAATGACACCAGTGGGCAATGTCACCTGAGAAAGCCTCTCGAGAACCCGCTCGCGATTCTCGAAGTCCGTCGTCTCCTCGCCGAAGACCATCTCCACGGTAGAAAGTCCGAAAATCGACCACGAGCGTACGTGAGCAATCCCCGGGATACCGTTCATCACTGTCTCAAGCGGTATCGTGACCTGTTGCTCGATTTGCTCGGCGGAAATTCCAGGCCACTGCGCGATTACATCTACATAGTTGTTGGCAACGTCCGGATACGCTTCCACGGGCAGCCGATGAAAGGAGACGATACCCCACGCAAACAAGAGAATCGTTCCTGCCAGAATGAGAAATCGATTCTGCAGCGCGAAGTCTACGGCCTTGCGAATCATTGCGTCTCCAGTTGGTTTTCCAATTGAAGGACGTTACCTACCACCTTCTGACCTGGAGCCAATCCGGAAAGGATTTGCTGATTGTTTCCTGCCAACACGTTTCCGAGGGTCACTTGAACGCGTTTGAATTGCTTTCCGCCGGCGGGTATGAATACCCAATCACGGTCGTGCAAGTGCAATATCGCGTGCGCGGGAACAACGGCGTAATCGTGCAGAGTCCGGCTCTCGAGTGTGGCTGTGACGAACATGCCCAACCTAAAAATGCCGGGATTTCGGACCTCGATGCGCACTTTGGCAGTGCGAATGGTCGGGTCCAGAACGGGACCGATATCGCTTACGTGCCCGGTCAGCAGCTTGTCTGGATAGGCATTCAGCCTCATTTTCGCCGGTTGCCCGAGTTGAAGTTTAGGCAAGTCATTCTCGTAGACATCGCAAATCACCCAAACCACTGAGAGATCGGCTATTGTGAAGAGATTCGATGACCCAGCGTACGTCACACCAGCAGCGGCGGCATTCGTAACGTTTTGCGCTACGATAACGCCTGAGATTGGGGCATAGACAGGAACAATGCTTGAAGGATGGTCCTTGTTAACACCCAGCGTATTCAACTGCTGTTCTGCTGCATCAAGATCCGCCTTCGCGTCTCTTTCGGTGTCTTCTGCCTGCTCCAGCATGCCCTGCGAAATCGCACCGTGCTCGAAAAGGTCTTTTGCGCGTAGGTAGGCCTTGTCGGCGAGTTGTTCATCGTTGGCTGCCTCAAGGTAGGTATCGAACGCGTTGGTGATATCCGGGCTCTGGACCTTCAGAAGCAGTTGGCCCTTCTTCACGTTGTCATCGAGACGTACCCGGATATCAACTACCCGCCCGCTAGCCAATGAAATGACCGGCACCTCCCGCGCAATATCGGGGTTTACGGACCCGGTTACATTCAATTGATCGGGAGCTTCAACCTGATCCGCTGCGACGACCGGGAACTGCTCAGGATTGTCGACTATCACTACGCTTGCGTCTCCGCTTGGTATGACCTGCGCTGCGGGAGGTGCACCGTCGGCGGGATTGAACTTCTTCTCACAGGCGATCAGCGCAAAGCACGCGATCAGGCAGTAGAGCGATCGGAGAATAGTTCTAAACTTCATTGAATTACTTCTCTACCAACCGCAAGATTCAGCTGGCTGGCTGCGGCTAGGTACGCTCCGATCAATTGGAGATAATTCATTTGCACATTCCGGTAATCGCTTTGCGCATTCAGAAAATCCATCAGCGACGCTCCGTCGTGTTGCCATGAATACGTAACGGTCTCCCTCACCCTGAGAGCCTGAGCCAGATACCGCTCTCGATAAGGCCGCAGCAGTAGGACGTTGCTAGTCACCTGTGCGTATGCGGAATCCACATCGCTGAAAACCTGCACACGTGTGGCGTCCGCAAGTTGCTGATTACGGCCAATATCGATAAGGGTGCGCTGCTTTTCACCCTGGTTACGGTCGAAGACGCGTAGTGGAATGCTGACACCGAGGCCCAGTGTCTGGGTTCCATTTGGATTATTGTTTGACGAGTTGTAGGTGTACCACCCGCTGAAGGTCGGATCGGTCGACCCATTTGCGATTGCGAGTTTGTGGTTCGTGTCCGCCTGCACGACCCCCTGCAGAGCAGCCCTGAGGTCCGGCCTATTATCCAGCGCTGCCTGACGAAAATTCTCCAATGTTTGTAATTGATCGGAGAAATCGAAAGACCCGCGTATATCAAAATGGTCGACAGGTGTTCTGTCGTTCAGTAATTGCAGCAGCTGGATCTTGGAGGTTCGAAGATTGACTTCTGCAGTCTGCAAGTCGGATTCGTATTGCACGCGCTGCAGCTCAATTCTGTCCAGATCGATCTGGGCAAGATCACCTGCACGCAAGCGATTCCGGCTTATGTCGATTATTTTGTCGTAGTAGTCGAGTTCCTGCTTCGCCAGATCCGCAATTGCTTTGGCCTGCAGTGTCCCCACAAATGCAGACCGTAAATTGAAGATCAGGTTTCGCTCGAGGTCCTCATGTTGCGAACCAGCGATCTGCGTTCCCTCTTTGGCGCTTTGAAGCCGAAGTTCCCGCTTGTGTTCGCGTTCATGGAGATAGCTGAGTGTCGGCACAACGTAAGTGCCCCTGACCGGGGTCCAGATTCCATCGTGTGGCGCTATCTGCGTTCCGTCCTGAGTCACGCTCAACTGGGGATTCGGCCTCAGGAAAGCAGTGACCTCAGCGGCTCTCATTTCGTCAACGTTCAGTTCATCAGCCTTGAGAGTAAGGTTCGCAGCTTCGAATCTGGTCTTGACCTGGTCCCAGGTGAGACTCATTTGTGCGCCAGCTGACGGGATCAAGACCATGGAGCCCATCAGTGCAGGGGCGCAGATTGCCCTCAACAGTCTTCGAATTCCATGCATTCTTAATAGCTCTGATGACCCGCCCTAAAGCTGCTAATCGCATCGCTTCGACTCGTGCGTCGCTTGTAAGGACTAGTTGATGTCCATCAGAATAGAGTCGAGTCCGCTTAACGCGTGCTCTATCTTTGGTTTCCGGGCCTCATCTTTCGCGCTCGGCAGCCTATCTTTTGGATAAGAGGCGAATTCAGGTGAGGGACCACGCTATCTCGAAATCCGTTGACACCTACAATGGTGGTGAGGATTTATCGCCCGGTAGCGTAGCTTCACGAGTGCCTATGTTCGCGCTGTTCTTAGGAGGCAATAGACGGTCGGCTCTCATCAGAGCCGGCATTATGATCGCAGCCATCGCGCTGATCGACTGGCTCGTGGTTGGGGAAATTCCACTCGGCTTCCTCTATCTGGCTCCAATGCTGATGGTGGGAGCGGTTCTTGAGCCATGGCAGATTGGCTCGATTGCCGCGGTTTGTACTTTTCTTGCCGAAATCTTCGATGACTTTCCCTGGACGCTTCGGACGGGCCTATCGCGCGAGGTTCTCTACTTTGCCGCCTTCCTCGGCACAGGATTATTCGTTCGTGAAGTGAGTCGTAATCGCAAGATCGTTCTCGAACAACTGCGTGAAATAGAACACCAGCGAGATGCTCGTCGAGAAGCGGAAGAGCAACTGCGGAGCCTGATTGAAAGCAGCCCAGCGGCCATCGTTACGGCGAATGCTGACGGAAGAGTGCTAATGGCGAACGAAGCCGCGCATCGCCTGCTGGCCGTGACTCAAGGTGAATTGCCAGGAAAGACAATTCATCGGTACCTGCCTTCTCTGACGAATGTCATTCGTCACGAAGCCTCTCGGCAAAATTTCCGCAGCGTAATGCAAGCTCGAGGACAGCGTGACGATGGCGAAACATTTCTAGCGGATATTTGCTTCTCAACCTATCGCACGAATGCGGGACCGCGCCTTACCGCAATGGTCCTCGATGCCTCAGAGGAATTCAGAACTCAGGAGGTCATGGGCCTCCATCAATTACTTGCCGGTTCCCGAATCGCAATCGGCGCGGTGTCTCACGAAATTCGAAATGTCTCGGGGGCGATCTCTGCTGTTCATCAGAATCTTGCTCATGGCGGATTGCTTGCGGGCAGTAAAGACTTTGATGCGCTCGGCAATCTAATCTCGGCCCTTGAGAGGATTGCCAGTATCAACCTCCGCCAGTCTTCCAACCAGGCTACAGAAGTTGATCTGATCGCGCTTATCGACGAATTAAAGATCGTGGTTACACCTTCTTTGCAGGAAGAGAGTATTGAGGCGCGCTGGAGCGTAGAACCGGGTCTGCCACCCGTATGGGCGGACCGTCCGAGCCTTATGCAGGTGTTTCTAAACCTTATTACCAATAGCATCCGAGCTCTCTCCAAAGGCTCAAATGGGAAACTTGCGGTCACGGCCAGGAATGCCGGCGGACAAATCGTTGTCGAATTCGCTGACAACGGAGGGGGCGTTGCCAAGCCCGAACATCTTTTTCGTCCATTTCAGGCAGGCGCAGAGGCAACTGGACTAGGGCTCTATTTGTCCCGCGCATTTATGCGATCCTTCGGTGGGGAGCTTCATTACCACCCAATCCCGAATGGCGCTTGCTTTGTCGTTAACTTAACCCCAGCATTATCTTCTGGGCAGGACTGACCGTGAACGCAATTCGCATACTCCTTGTCGACGACCATAGCCTCTTTCGAGAGAGCCTAAGCCGACTGCTTGAAGCAGATTCGCGCTTCCTCGTGGTTGGTCAGTGCGCAACCGTAAGCGAAGCTATCAGTTCATACTCCGAGACGCCAGTCGATGTGTTGCTGCTTGATTATGACCTCGGCGAAGAGCAAGGCTCTCGAATGCTTCCGGAACTGAAGAGCAGTTTCGGAGCCACGAAGGTCCTTATGGTTACAGCCGGAATGTCAGATGCGACAACGTTTCAAGCAATGGAGGCCGGAGCTGCGGGCATATTTTTGAAGCACAGCAGCCTGAGCCAGCTTGTAACGGCGATCGAGCGAGTCTCAGAGGGGGAAATTTGGCTGGATACCGTTGCGGCACGCTCTCTATTCGGCGGAAAGAGCACTTGGAGAGAGCGCTTCGAGCGGACACGCCCGCTTACCTCGCGACAGAGCGAGGTCTTAAGGGGCATCCTCGATGGGCTCACCAATAAAGAAATTGCATGGAACCTGAAGGTTTCCGAAAGCTCTGTTAAGGCCGTGATTCAAGAGTTGTTCCACAAGGCGGGAGTACGCACTCGGAGTCAATTGGTTCGGATCACGATAGAAAGACACTCGTCCGACTGGCTGCGGCCTGACCCCTCCGAGCCCTGAAGAGACCTACGATCGCATGGTTCACACCATTCTCAACGTCTTTCGTTAAGCTGATCGGACGGACCTGCGCACCCAACTTGTTCTCACATGCTGACTCGCTGATTCAAAGGCAAATTCCTGGAGACTTTTGTCGGCTCGGGTTAGTCTGGCTCCATGCGTCCGCTTGAAATGCTCCTGACCGCTCTGCTCATAGGCAGCGCGCTCAGCCTGACATTTAGAGGCTTGCGGCCCTGGTTTTGGCTGGCCGCCGATGTGTGCGTATTGGCCGCGCACCTTATCCTGGAGGGCGGACACTGGCAGATGATACCCGCTTACGCGGCTCTTTTGGTGTTTGCCGGCACACTCGCGGTGTTCTCGAGCACTGCGTCATCAAAGGTCTGGCCGCTAACGGGGCTCTTGGCTGTCTTGTTGTTGTGTGCCGGGAGTGTCGCGCTCTCCGCGGTGCTGCCGATGTTTCGCCTACCGCCGCCCACAGGGACTCGCCTTGTAGGCACGCGCATTCTGCAGATAGGGACAGAAGGAGCGGCAACGAGGGATCTGGTCGTCCAGTTGTGGTATCCGGCGTCGCCGTCGCGAGCGCCGCTCGCGCCTTACAGAAGACGCGAGGAAACGACCCGCCAGTCGTCGTATCAGGCCGTCCTCCCGACGAACTCGCATCTCGATGCCCCCGTGGCGAACGGTAAGTTCCCGGTCCTTTTGTTCAGTCCGGCATGGGGCGGGCGAAGAACGCAAAATACTTATTTGACCGAAGATCTGGCCAGTCACGGCTTTGTTGTCGCCGCGATTGATCATCCGGGCAACTCCGGGCCGACACTCTACAAAGACGGACACATTGACCAACCAGGGACTGGTGATGCCATGGATTTCTCCACCATGTCTTTCGAGGAGATCAACGCGCGTGGCGAAGCGGAATTGAAGAAGCAGACCGCAGACGAGATTGGGGTACTTAATGCGCTGACACGCATGAATGACGATCCGGGAAGCCCCGTCTATGGCAGATTGGATTTGAACCGGGTGGGAACGCTGGGACATTCCTTTGGGGGAGCTGTGTCGGCAGAAACCGCAATCGAAGACGAGCGAGTTAAGGCAGCGTTGAGTTTGGACGGTTCATTATTCGGGCGGATGCAGCGCGAAGGGCTCCCGAAGCCATTCATGCTCATTGAAGAAGATTTGCCGGTGTATGCCGATGCATCGAAGCGCTCCGCGGCTGACATTAACAACGATGCCTTCAATGCAGGCGATCTGGAAGCGATGAAAAAATTCGGAGCTTACAGAGTATTCGTGCACGGCTCAACTCATGAGAGCTTTACAGATCGAAGCCTGTTTTCGCCGCTCGCTCGGTTTTCGGGTGCTGGATCGATCCCCAAGGACCTCGAATACGAAATTGTGCGCGCCTATGTGCTTGCGTATTTCGACAAAACACTTCGAGGGGGTGAACCAGTTCTCTTGAAGGAGGTGCCGGGACCGTATCCAGAAGCGACGCTGGAACTCATTCCAGGCGGCAAGACTCCAGGTTGAGATTGAGAAGAATTCACGTACACTAAATTTCTCTTACAGTTTGTCTTGACGTGCAGGCCTGGTTCGAAACGGAGCTTATCTACTGATGCCGCGAATTATCCGATGCTCGCTGATACAAGCCACAAACGTGGAAGGCGTGGAGAAATCGCTTGGTGCCATCAAGCAGGCGATGATTGATAAACACGTCGCAATGATTCGCCAGGCCGCTACCGACGGCGCTCAAGTCGTTTGCCTGCAGGAAATCTTCTACGGACCATACTTCTGCGCAGAACAGGCGACGCGCTGGTATGACTTTACAGAGCCGGTTCCTGATGGGCCGACGATTAAGCTGATGCAGTCGCTGGCCAAGGAGCTTGGACTGGCGCTAGTGGTTCCCGTGTATGAGATCGAGGCGGACGGGTTCTACTACAACACCGCGGCGGTGATCGACCGCGAGGGCAAGTATCTCGGGAAATACAGAAAAACGCATATTCCCCATGTTGCACCGGGTTTTTGGGAGAAGTTTTACTTCCGCCCGGGCAATCTTGGATATCCCGTATTCGATCTCGGGTTCTGCAAGATCGGCGTATACATCTGTTATGACCGACACTTTCCTGAGGGAGCACGGGCGCTGGGATTGAACGGCGCGGAGATTGTGTTTAATCCTTCAGCGACGGTGGCTGGACTGAGTGAATATCTCTGGAAGTTGGAGCAGCCCGCGCATGCAGTGGCGAATGGATACTTTGTCGGCGCGATCAACCGTGTGGGGACCGAGGCTCCGTGGAATATCGGCGAGTTCTACGGGCAGAGCTACTTCTGCGATCCGCGGGGGCAGATATTCTCGCAGGCGTCTCGTGATAAGGACGAGGTGCTGACGGCAGATCTCGATCTCGACAAGATCGCGGAGGTGAGGAAGACATGGCAGTTCTTCCGCGATCGACGTCCGGATCAGTATGGTGACCTGGTGAAACCGTAGCTTATGCACGAACAGCATCCGATCATCGCTGAGCGATTTCCGGATCTGCACCCTCCGTTTGCGCGGCAGGCGGCGGCGGTCGAGGCGAATCGCTGCCTGAACTGCTTCGACGCACCATGCACTGCGGCGTGTCCGACGCATATTGATGTGCCGCAGTTCATCAAGAAGATCGCGACGGGGAATCTCGAGGGATCGGCACGGACGATTCTTGATGCGAATGTGCTGGGAGCGAGTTGCTCGCGGGTGTGTCCGGTTGAGGTCCTGTGCGAAGGCGCCTGCGTGATGAATCATCACAATGTGCAAGCGATTGAGATTGGGCGCCTACAGCGCTTTGCAATGGATACTTTTCATGCGCGCCGAGGAAAGCTGCGGAAGAAATTCGACGGATCGCGGTCCGGACATGTGGCATGCATCGGCGCGGGACCAGCGTCGCTGGCGTGCGCGGCGGAACTGGCGCAGCAGGGATTTGCGGTGACGGTGTACGAGCGGCGTCCGCTGCCGGGCGGGTTGAATACGTATGGGGTGGCCGAGTATAAGCTACCTGCGTGGGCAAGCCTGCGCGAGATTGAGTTGATTGAAGAGCTGGGCGTGGAGTTTCGCTTCGGCGTGGAGATCGACGCAGGCGGGTTAAATGAGATCGATTCTGCGTTTGACTGTATCTTCATCGGAGTAGGCCTGGGCGCAGGACATGGGCTGAGTGTTCCCGGCGGTGATAACGCGGGGGTTGTCGACGCGCTGGAGTTCATCGCCGCCTACAAGACGGCGAAGATTACGAGCGCGAACGGCAAGGTTGCGGTGATAGGCGCGGGCAACACTGCGATCGATGCAGCAAATGCGGCGCTGCGGCTGGGCGCGAATGAAGTGTCAATTGTGTATCGACGCAAGCGGGAGAGCATGTCGGCCTTCGAGTTTGAGTATGAGCATGCGAAACAGGAGGGCGTGCGTTTCCTGTGGCAGACGTTGCCGATGCGTGTAAGCGCCGACGGCGGGATGCTTGAGTTCCTGGAATGCACACGCGTGGACGACTCGCTGAGGCCGGTTGCGGGATCAGAGTTCTCGCTGGCGTGCGATCTGATCATTACTGCGATCGGGCAGTCTCCATTTATTGCTCTGCTCGAGAACATGAAGGGCGTAGCGTTGGAGAATGGACGCGTAGTCGTCCAGCGCGCGACGGGGCAGACGACGAATCCAAAGTATTTTGCCGGCGGTGATTGCGTGAACGGTGGACGCGAGGTGGTGGATGCTGTTGCGGATGGCAAGCGTGCCGCGATTGCTATGACCCGGCAGCTGGAGACCGCGCATGCCTGACCTCAGTGTCAATTTTGCCGGGATTGCTTCGCCGAACCCTTTCTGGCTGGCGTCGGCTCCTCCGACGAATTGCGGCGAGCAAGTGATGCGCGCATTCGATGCGGGCTGGGGTGGCGCCGTGTGGAAGACGATTGGGGAGCAGGTGACGAATACGGCGTCACGCTACTCGTCGATCGACTGGCAGGGCCAGCGGATGATGGGCCTCAACAATATTGAGTTGATCAGTGACCGGCCACTCGAAGTGAATCTGCGCGAAATTGCGGAGGTGAAGAAGCGCTATCCGAAGAATGCCGTAATCGCGTCGCTGATGGTGGAGTCGAAGCGCGAGTCATGGCACAGGATTGTCTCGCAGGCCGAGGACGCTGGCGCGGATGGGCTGGAACTGAACTTCGGGTGTCCGCATGGAATGAGCGAGCGTGGAATGGGCTCGGCGGTAGGGCAAGTTCCGGAATACGCGGAGATGATCACGGGTTGGGTGAAAGAGAAGGCGCGCACGCCGGTGATCGTGAAACTGACCCCGAATATCTCCGATATTCGTGTGATTGCTCGGGGGGCCAAGCGCGGGGGCGCGGATGCGGTGTCGGCAATCAATACGATCAATTCGATCACGGGCATCGATCTCAACACCCTCACGCCGCGCCCGAATGTGGATGGCAAGTCGTCACACGGAGGCTATTGCGGACCGGCCGTGAAGCCGATTGCGCTGAACCTGGTGCAACAAGTGGCTGGTGATGCCGACGGATGTCTGCCGATCTCAGGTATTGGCGGCATTGCGACGTGGAGAGATGCGGCGGAGTTTTTCCTTCTGGGCTGCGGAACGGTGCAGGTGTGTACGGCGGCGATGCACTACGGCTATCGCATCGTGGAAGACATGATCGAGGGCCTGGAAGGATGGATGAGCGAGAAGGGCTTCGCGAGCATCGAGGATTTTCGTGGGCTGAGCCTGCCCCGCGTGGCCGAGTGGAGACATCTCAACCTGAATTACAAGATTGTTGCGCGGATCGATGAGGCGAAGTGCATCGGCTGCGATCTGTGTTACATCGCGTGCTGGGATGGCGCGCACCAGTGTATCCATCGCGACCGGGTTTCGGGGCCTGTTGACGGGCCGGTGGAGCTTCATCCGACTCCGGCGGCGCTGGAGGCGGCGACACGGGTGACGATTGCGGTCACGCCGATTCCGAAGCTGGACGCGATATCGCGGAACGGATCGAAGAATGTAACTCCGATTGAGCGGATTCCACGCGTCGATGAGACGGAGTGCGTGGGCTGCAATTTGTGTTCCCTGGTCTGCCCGGTGGACGAATGCATCACGATGGTCGAGGTCCCGACGGGGCTTGCACCGGAGACATGGGAAGAGCGGACGGGAAAGAAGCAGTGTGCACCGCCGCCGATGCACGGATAAATGCTATTCCGTAAAGCCTAACTGCCGACTTTGTGAAGCGGCGTCTCGCGCTCCCCAGCGACGGTAGATGAGCGCATCCTTGATTTCACACCACTCCATCGCGGTCAGTTCGTAACTGCGACCGGTGGGTCCGAGGCCGCGAAAGGCTTTTACAGATTTGCCGCGCTCGGTGTAGCGGGCTGCAACAATGTTTCCTTCGGTGACAATGCCATCGACCTGAAGATTAGTCTGAAGGCACTCGATGAGGTCTTTCCAGATGGGGCGGGCCTGCTCGATTGTGCCCCAGCCAAGGACCCCCCAGACGAGCGTCGCCGGCAAAGCAATTGCACACACCCTCGATGTCCCCGCGATTGAAGGCATCGACGTACATAAGAACGACGTCTTTGGGGTCGCTCACGATCAGTCTCCGCGAGGACGCTAGCACGGAATTTGCTGTGACAGCTGTTGAAGTTAAGAGAGAATACAGCCCATGGGATTACTGATTCAGGATGGAGTGGTAGTGAACGCGGACCGAACGATGTCTGCCGATGTGTTCATTGAAGGCGGCACGATCCGCGATGTGCGCGCGGGGATCGATCCCAAGGGACACACGATCGTGAATGCGGCTGGACTACTTGTTCTGCCGGGCGGGATCGATGTGCATACACATCTAGATATGCCGTTCGGCGGGACCACTTCAGCGGATGATTTCGAGACGGGGACACGGGCAGCGGCGATCGGCGGGACGACGACGATCGTGGATTTTGCCATCCAGGCGAAGGGCACGAAGATGCGAGACGCCCTCGATGCGTGGTGGAAAAAGGCCGAGGGCAAAGCTTGTGTCGACTACGGGCTGCACATGATCGTCACGGACCTTGGCACGTCGGGCCTGGAAGACATGGACGATCTGGTCCGTGAGGGTGTAGCCAGCTTCAAGCTCTTCATGGCGTATCCCGGCGTACTGATGGTGGACGATGCGACGATCTTCAAGGCGATGCAGCAGACTGCGAAGAATGGCGCGCTGATCTGTATGCATGCCGAGAACGGCAGTGTGATCGACGTAATCGTGCAGAAGGCATTGGCCGAGGGCAAGAAGGCTCCGATTCATCACGCGCTCACTCGGCCAACGATTGCGGAGGCAGAAGCTGTCCATCGGGCGATTGTGATGGCTTCCATTGCGGGCGTGCCGGTTTACATCGTGCATCTTTCGAGCGAGGACGCACTGAATCAAGTGCGGGAGGCGCGGGATAGGGGGTTGCCGGCGTTCGCCGAGACGTGTCCGCAGTATCTGTTGCTCTCGATTGAAGATCACATGAAGGGCGAGAGCTTTGAGGATGCGAAGTATGTGTTCACTCCGCCGTTGCGTGAGAAAAAGAATCAGCCGAAGCTGTGGGAGGGATTGAAGCACGATCATCTGCAGGTAGTGTCGACGGATCATTGTCCGTTTTGCTTTGAAGATCAAAAGGCGCTGGGCAAGGATGATTTCACCAAGATTCCGAATGGCGGTCCGGGTATCGAGCACCGAATGCAACTGATTCATCATCACGGCGTGAATGCCGGCAAGCTATCGCTGAACCGATTTGTTGAGATTACGTCGACGGCTCCGGCGCGAATCTTCGGGATGTATCCACAGAAGGGCGCGATTGCGCCGGGAAGCGACGCGGACATTGTGTTGTGGGATCCTGCGGCCGAACACACGATCAGCGCGGCAACGCATAACATGCGTGTGGACTATTCGATGTTCGAAGGCTTCAAGGTGAAGGGCAATGCGCGGCGAGTGTATTCACGGGGCGAGCTAATCGTCGAAAACGGAAAATATCTAAGCAAAGCGGGACGCGGTCAATATTTGCGGCGCGCGGCGCGCGGGGGCGCATGGCAATAACGGAAACGACTGCGGCAGGGCAGTCGAGCCTTTACAACGCGGACCTCGCGCCGACCACGGCTGCGCACCGCACCTGGACGACCTACAACTACATCTCGCTGTGGTTTGCGATGTCGATGGAGGTGAGCACCTACATGCTCGCCTCGGGACTGATCGCAGGTGGAATGAGTTGGAAGCAGGCAATCTTCACGATTCTGTTGGGGAATCTGATTGTGCTGGTCCCACTGCTGTTAAATGCGCATGCCGGCGCGAAGTACGGGATTCCCTTCCCTGTGTTTGTGCGGGCGCCGTTCGGTGTTCGCGGCGCTAATGTACCGGCCATTTTACGTGCGATTGTGGCTTGCGGATGGTTCGGCATCCAGTCGTGGATCGGCGGCCAGGCGATTCACGCGATGCTGATTGTTGTCTGGCCATCAGTTGCCGCCGAACCATGGTCTGTATGGGTGTGCTTCCTCGGATTTTGGGCGCTAAACATGGCTGTAGTTTGGAAAGGCATCGAGAGCATCCGCTTTTTTCAGGGATTTTCGGCGCCATTCATGCTGGTGATGGCGGTTGCGCTTCTGGTGTTTGCGCTGGTGAAAGCCGGCGGGTTCGGACCGATGCTGTCGGAGCCGAGCCGGTTCCATTCAACTGGCGAGTTTCTGCGCTTTTTCTTTCCGTCACTGACGGCGATGGTCGGCTACTGGGCGACATTGGCGCTCAACATCCCGGACTTCACGCGATATTCGAAGTCACAGCATTCACAGGTCGTCGGGCAGGCTTTTGGGCTGCCCGTTGCGATGACGCTGTATTCGTTCATTGGAGTAGCTGTCACATCGGCGTCGGCAGTAATCTTTGGACAGCCGATCTGGAGCCCGATTGATCTGATGGCGCGCTTTCACCAGCCACTCATCGCGTTTATCGCGATGGTGGGGCTGCTGGTCGCCACTCTGAATGTCAACGTAGCGGCGAACGTGGTGTCCCCGTCAAACGACATCTCGAATTTGTACCCAAAACTGATCTCTTTTCGCATGGGCGGACTTATTACGGGCTTCCTCGGACTCGCCATGATGCCGTGGAAGCTGATGGCGAGCTTTCATAATTACATCTTCGAGTGGCTCGTCGGATACTCCGCGCTTCTGGGACCTGTTGCCGCAATCATGATCACAGACTACTTTCTGATCCGCGGAACCGACCTCGATCTCGAGTCGCTTTATCGGCGCGGCGGCGTCTACGAGTACCGGAACGGGGTCAATCCCCGCGCTATGATTGCGCTGGTAGCGGGTGTGGGATGTGCGCTGACAGGGCGATTTGTGCCGGCAGTGCACTGGCTGTTTGATTATGCGTGGTTTACGGGGTTCTTTGTCTCGGGCGCGGTGTATGTCGGCTTGATGCGTAGTTTAAGGGGTGCAGTTGAGAGCAAGGCATACGCTTCTGACGAGGCGTAAGAGTTCCCCGTGCGCTTTACTTCCCAGGGCGCCCGGCGTATCGTCAGGAATTGTGGTTCGGGTGGCATTCCTCGGATAGGAAGCTGCACTGGAGACAATATGAGCATCACGAATTTCCGCAGCGCCGGTTCCGGCGCTCACGCAGTCACGTCCAAGGTAACTTTCCAGACCTTACTAGAGAAAAAACAGGCAGGCAGACCCATTACTGCCCTGACTGCCTACGACTATGCCACGGCCCGGTTGGTTGACGAAGCCGGAATAGACCTGATTCTGGTCGGCGACTCGCTAGCTATGGTGGTGATGGGCCACGAGAGCACCCTGCCAGTAACCATGGATGAGATGTTGCATCACACACGCGCAGTTCGGCGGGCGGTGAATCGCGCCCTTGTCGTTGCCGACATGCCGTATGGGTCTTACCAACTCAGCGTTGCCGATGGGATAGCAAATGCGGCTCGTTTCATCAAGGAATCAGGCGCGGCGGCGGTGAAGATCGAAGGCGGCGCGTCACGCTGCGCGTTGGTAGAGCGGCTGACGGATGCGGAGATTCCTGTTGTCTGCCATCTTGGCCTGACGCCGCAAGCGGTCCATCGCATGGGCGGCTACAAAGTGCAGGGTAAGTCTCTCGCCGCAGCCGAAGAACTGGCGCGCGATGCCCGTATGCTCGAAGCGGCAGGTGCTTCTTTGATCGTGCTTGAAGGGATGCCTCGCGAGGTTGCGGCGATCATCACTTCACAGCTCCATATTCCGACCATCGGGATCGGAGCAGGACCGGATTGTGACGGACAGATTCTGGTATTTCACGACATCGTTAACCTCAGCTTCTCCCGGCCGGCAAAGTTTGTGCGCCAGTATGCGGACGCGGCAGCTCTTTTCCGGAACGCGATTGAGAAATATGTACATGATGTCGAGGAACGGTCGTTTCCGGACGAGTCAGAGAGCTATCACCTCTCGAAAGAGGTGACGGACGCTCTGAAAGGCCCGACCTCGAAGACCCATCTGCTTCGCAAGGCCTGATGCGGATCGCCCGAACAATTGCAGAAATGCGTGCAATAAGGCGCGAATTGCGGAATGCAGCCCAAAGAGTGGGACTCGTTCCGACGATGGGCGCCCTTCACGCTGGTCATGTTTCGCTGGTGCGTGCGGCTTGCGCGCAATGTGAAGCAGTCGCCGTCTCCATCTTCGTAAACCCCACGCAGTTTGGGCCGAACGAAGACTTCGCAAAGTATCCGCGGACATGGGATGCCGATTGCGCGCTGCTCGAACGCGAAAGTGTCGGCCTACTGTTTGCCCCTTCGCCGGAGGAGATGTATCGACGCGGGGCACGCACCTTCGTGGAGGTGGCAGGGGTAAGCGACCGCCTCGATGGCGCATCGAGGCCGGGACATTTTCGCGGGGTGGCAACGGTCGTTGCCAAGCTATTCAATATTGTTGAACCCGATAAGGCCTTCTTTGGCCAGAAGGATGCCGCTCAAGTGGCAGTTTTGCGACGAATGGTCCGCGATCTGAACTTCAATCTGGAACTGGTCGTTTGCCCTACTGTCCGTGAACCGAATGGGCTGGCACTCAGTTCGCGCAACCGTTATCTGTCACGCGACGAGCGAAAACAGGCACTCGTTCTAAGCAGCGCCCTAAAGCGCGTGGAAGAGCAAGTAGCACGAGGAATCAGAGACTCGGCTCATCTGATCCGCGAAGCCCTTGCTGTATTTGCTCGCGAGCCCGGGGTCCGCGTTGACTATTGCAAGATTGTCGATCCAGACACGCTGGAAGATGTTGCCGACATCGGTGAGGGGGCACTCGTGGCGGTTGCGGCGTTTGTCGGCTCTACTCGCTTGATTGATAACGTGCTAACGCCGCCATCGGCAAGCTCCTAGTCGGGCTTCTTCCCTGATTCGTCATCCATACCATGAGGCGCGCTGCGCTTACTCGCAGCGAATGGCATTGGCATTGAATTGCCTTGATGGCAGGTGCCGCAAGTCACGGCCTTGTCGGCTGGGGTGGCGTCAGGATCGTTGATCTGAGACATGTATTTAGCGTTGATCTCCTTTGTCATGGTGATCATGATGCGTGCAATCCCTTTGTCGGGCTTCGCATCAGACGCAAAGTCCGTCTTGTGAGTCTTGGGATCGGCAGCGTGACAGAACTCACACTCGACTCCCATGGCCGCCGTGTAACT
>Ga0335083_10003705_pt1 | contig 19668 bp, 10 predicted proteins | sample Lox_Sample_42_FD_206716 | JGI IMG/M metagenome (GOLD analysis project Ga0335083, IMG submission 206716) | Soil microbial communities from Loxahatchee National Wildlife Refuge, Florida, United States - Lox_Sample_4.2 | ecosystem: Environmental > Terrestrial > Soil > Wetlands | place: USA...
GTGGATTGGTGGCCGGCGTGGTCCGCGGCCGTGGCGGGCGGGGGGAGCTCGGCGCCGAGGTGGACCACGCGTGTACGCGCCGCGCCCCGCGAGCGCGCCAGCTCCGCGATCCCCCTGCTGTTGGCGAGCACCAGCTGCGCTGCCCCCAGCCCGCGCGCCACGGCGCGCGCCCCGCGCGGTCCCCGCCAGGCCGTGTACAGCACGTCGGCACCGTGCTCGGAGACGATCAGAGGGGTGCGGGGGCGGGCACGGCGGACGGCGTCGCCGGCGGGCACGGCGTTGTGGGCGTGGATCAGCTCGAACGGGAAGGAGCGGTGGAGTTTTCTCAGCGCCAGCGCCAGCGTGGGCGCGGCCCACGCCCCCCACCCCGGATACCCGCGCTCGCGCGGAGGCGAGACGTAGGGCGCGTACGTGACCTGCAGGCCGTCGCGCACCTGGTGGCGGGGCTCGGCCGCCATCTCCGCGAGCGTCGCTCCCGCGTGCCCGACGCCGTCGGCGAAGGCGGAACGCGGGGGCACCACCCGGTGCAGCACGATCACCTGCACGTCCGCGCCCGCCTCGCGCACCGCCAGCGCCTGGCGGTGGGCCCAGATCCCGAGCACCGGATCCCGGCGGCTCGGGTAGAACTCGGCCACGATCGCTACCCGGGGACCGGGGGCCGAGTCGTTCACCAGTGGCGGTGCGTCGCGAGGGTACGGGCGGCCTCGCGCGCGGGCAGGTATGGCTGCTGCGACAGGAACTCCCGCGCCTCGGCGAGGGCCGCCTCGCGCCCGTAGGTGGACGCCACGGGGGAGGCCATGTGCTCGATCGCGACCGCGTCCACCACCCCGCAGCGCCATCCCCGCGCGCGGGCGACGGCGGCCCAGTGGGCGTCCAGTCCCCAACCCATCCGCAGGCGGGGGAACGGCAGCAGCACCGGGAACGTGCTCGCCGCGAAGGCGCTCACGGGGCCGATCTCGACGAAGCCCGTCTCACGCACGACGCTGCCGGGTCGCCGCCGGGTCACCGGCCACGCCGCATGCGAGCGCAGCCGGTGGGCGGGCTGGGCGAGCGCCAGCGAGAAGCGCTCACAGAGGAACACGAACGGGTCCAGGAAGCCGTGGGGCAGCTTCACGTCGTCGTCGATCACGAGCAGCCAGTCGTGGCCGTCGGCGGGGTGGCGCTCGAGCATGCGGTCCAGGTTCTCGAACTTGCCGCCGTCACCCGCGCCGCAGCAGTGGAGCTCCACTTGGTGGCGCGAGCGCCCCAGCTCTCGCGCAATCGCAGCGCTGCTGGCCGCGTGCTCGGGGCGCTGCACCGACAGCGCCAGCACGCTCCGTACGGGCGCCCTGCGGGCGGCGGCGCGCAGACGCATCCGCCGTGCCGTGAGCAGCTCGAGCGAGTCGACCGAGGCGTCCACCACGGCACGGGCGACCCCGTCGAGTCCACCCACCGAGCCGCTCTCGCCGCTGAGGAAGTCGTCGGCCGCCTGCGGGGATGCGGACGCCGCCGCGCCGTTGCGGGCGCCTGCCGGGGACACCCTCTCGCCGGCCTCGCGCGGCATCAGCCGGGCCAGCGTGTGGGCCAGGGCTTCGCGGATCCTGCCGGCGCTGTGGGCGACCATCACGAGCCCGGCCGGGCACGCCCGTCGCAGGACATGCCCGACGCAACCGGCCAGCGTCCTCAGCTCGCCTGCCATCGAGGGCGCGATCCCCCGCCGCGAGTCGAAGCGCCTGGCCGCGCGGCCGCGGGTGTAGGCGGTGGCGCACAGCGAGCGCAGGCGGGCGTCACTGCCGGCGCGCCGGTGCTCCACGCCCGCGCGGGCGACGTAGAGGGCGCTCGTGCCCGGCCGCCGCCGGGCGAGGCGTTCCTGCCACTCCTGCTCGTCCCCGCCGTGTTCGAGGGACACGTCGAACGGCCCCACGAGGGCGAACGCGTCGCGGCGGATCGCCATGTTCGCCCCCCACGCGAGCTGGGTGGGCGTGTCCTCGTCGCCGAGCTCCAGGGTCGTCACCGGCGGTGCCTCGCGCCCGCAGCTGTGGGGCGCCGGACCCTCGAGGCGGGCGCTCACGGGTCCGGTGAAGACGTCGATCTCGGGATGCCGCCGGGCGGCCTCCAGCAGCGCGGCGAGCCATCCGGGGCGGGCACGGATGTCGTCGTCGACGAACACGATCAGCTCGCCCCCGGAGCGCTCCACACCGGTGTTGCGCGCCGCGTTCAGCCCGAGAGGGCGCGGGTGGGGCTCGTAACGGGCGCCGCCGCGCTCCACCAGGGCGCGCATCTCGGCGGACTCGCCGGCGTCGTCCACGACGATCACCTCCGCGCCGCAGGCGCCCGCCTGCGGCACGATCGAGCCGAGCGCCACCTCCAGGTAGGCGGGACGTGCGCGCGTGGGTATGACCACCGAGGCCGCTGTCATGGGCTGCACCCTGTCATGGGCTCCAGCAAGTCTAGGTTTGCCTCGCCGGCCCACGTCACCGTACGCTGCCCGGCGTCGATGGTCCTGTTCCTTCACAACCGCTACCGCAGCACCGGCGGCGAGGAGCGCGTGGTGGAGGACCTGCTGTGGCTGGTGCGCGACCGCCTCGGCGAGGACGCCCAGCTGCTGGCCCGGGACTCGGCGGCGGTTCCCCGTGCGCGGGCCGCGCTGGGGCTGGTGCGCGGCGGGCTCTCACCCGGCGAGGTCGCCGGCGCCGTCCGTCGCAGCGGTGCCGGGCTCGTCCACGCCCACAACCTCCAGCCGACCCTCGGCTGGAGGGCGCTCGCGGCCGCCCGGCGGGAGGGTGCCGCGGTGGTGCTGCACCTGCACCAGTACCGGCTCGTGTGCGCCGTCGGCGTGTGCTTCACCCGCGGGAGCGAGTGCACCCGCTGCCACGGGCGCAACACCCTCCCCGGGCTTGCCCGCAACTGCCGCGGCAGCGCGCCCGAGGCGGCCGCCTACGCCGTCGCCCTCGCCGCCTGGCAGCGGCGCCTGATCGCGCAGGCCGACATGGTCCTGGTCCCCAGCCGCTTCGCCCGCGACCGGCTCGCCGAGCTCGGTGCGCCCCTGCCGTGGGAGCGCGTGCGGGTGCTCGCGCCGCCGCTTCGGATCGCGCCGGCGCCGCCACTTCGTGTCCCGCCCGCGTCGCCACCGGGAGCTCCATCCGGAGCTCATCTCCCCGAGGCGGGCGCGGGCATCGCGGCGACGGGGCGTTACGCCCTGGTCGTCTCGCGCCTGTCCCCGGAGAAGGGGATCGACGTCGCGATCGGCGCCTGCCGCCGCGCGGGTATCGCCCTGGTGATCGCCGGGGACGGACCCGAGCGCGGGCGGCTCGAAGCTCTCGCCCGCGGAGCCGAGGTGAAGCTCCTGGGAGCCGTGGACGACGACGAGCTCGCAAGGCTGCGGGCCGGGGCCGCGGTCGCGCTGGCCCCTTCGAGGTCCGCCGAGACCTTCGGCGTGGCGCCCGCCGAGTCGATGGCGGCGGGGGTGCCCGTGGTGGGGAGTCGCATCGGGGCGTTGCCGGAGATCCTCGAGCAGGACGAGCTGGTGGCTCCGGGCGACGAGCAGGCGCTCGCGGAGGCGATCGTGCGGCGCGCCGGGGATCGTGCTGCTGGCGAGCGTGCACGGGTGAGGATCGCGACGGTGTGCGGCCCCGACACGGTCGCCGGGGGCCTCTCGGCCATCTACGAGGAGGCCCGGGCCCGCGCCGCGGAGCGCCTGCCGGCGCGGACGCCCTAGGGTGCCGGCAGTGACCGACCAGGCGAGCGCCCTGATCACCGGCATCACCGGCCAGGACGGATCGTTCCTTGCGGAGCTCCTGCTCGAGAAGGGCTACGCCGTCACCGGGATGGTGCGGCGCGGAGAGCCGGACCTCGGCTGCTCGGAGCACCTGCGGGGCCGGATACAGGAACTCGAGGGCGAGCTGCTCGAGCCGCAGACGCTGCGCGACGCGATCGCGCACGTGCGCCCGCGGGAGCTGTACCACCTCGCGGCCCCCTCGTTCGTGCCCGACTCCTGGGAGCGCCCCTCCGAGACGCTCGCGGCGATCACCGGGGCGTGTGCCGCGGTGCTCGAATCGGTGGCCGCGATCGACCCGGCGATCCGCGTGTTCCACCCGGCCTCGGCGATGATCTTCGGGGCCGCGCCGGAGAGCCCTCAGAGCGAGCTCACGCCGTGCCTGCCGCAGAGCCCCTACGCCGTCGCCAAGCTCGCGGCACACGAGCTCGTGGGGGTGCTACGCGAGCACCGCGGCCTGCACGCCAGCTCCGCGATCCTCTACAACCACGAGTCCGAGCGCCGCCCCGAACAGTTCGTCACGCGCAGGATCAGCCGCGCCGCGGCATCGATCTCGCTGGGCGTCCAGGACGAGCTCACGCTGGGCTCGCTGGACGCGGTGCGCGACTGGTCCTTCGCGGGCGACGTGATGGAGGGCGCGTGGCTGATGCTCCAGCAGGAGCAGGCCGGGGACTACGTCCTGGCCAGCGGCGTGGGGCACACGGTGGCCGAGTTCGCCGAGGCCGCCTTCGCGTGCGTGGGACTGGAAGCGGAGCGCTACCTGCGGGTGGACGAGGGGCTCAAGCGGGCGCCCGAGAGCACCCCGAGCATCGGCGACGCCGCCAAGGCCCGGGAGCGGCTCGGGTGGCGCCCGCGGGTCAGCTTCCACGAGCTGGTGGCGCGCATGGTCCGCGCCGACGTGGACCGGCTGAGCCCCTGACCGGCCCGCAGGGGGCGTCGCCCGCGGTGCCTAGACTGTCTCGTCTGTGAGGCGCGTCGGCGTCATCGGCCTGGGCTACGTGGGCCTGCCACTAGCCGTCGCCTTCGCCCGGGAGGGCTGCGAGGTGATCGCGCTCGACGTCGACTCCCGCAAGGTCGCCGCCCTCACCGAGGGGCGCTCCTACATCGAGGACGTGCCCGACGAGGAGCTGGCGGCGGTGCAGGACCGCCTGCACCCGACCACCCGTTACGCCGAGCTCGCCAAGGCAGACGCCGTGCTGATGTGCCTGCCCACTCCGCTGACGGCCAACCGGGAGCCCGACCTCGGGCCGCTGACCGAGGCCACCCGCGCGCTGACCGAGGTGCTGCAGGCCGGTCAGCTGGTGGTGCTGGAGTCCACCACCTACCCGGGCACCACCCGCGAGCGGATCGCGCCGCTGCTGGAGGAGTCGGGGCTGGCCGTGGGACGTGACTTCAACCTCGCGTTCTCCCCCGAGCGGGTGGACCCCGGGCGCGAGGACTTCACGCTGCGCAACACCCCCAAGGTGCTCGCAGGGATCACGCCCGCCTGCACCGAGCGGGCGAAGGAGCTGTACGAGATCGTCTGCGACGACATCCGGGTCGTGTCCTCGACCGAGGCCGCCGAGCTGACGAAGCTGCTCGAGAACATCTTCCGCTCGGTCAACATCGCCCTCGTCAACGAGCTGGCGATGCTCTCGGACCGCATGGGCATCGACATCTGGGAGGTGGTGGACGCGGCCGCCACCAAGCCGTATGGGTTCATGCGCTTCGAGCCCGGGCCCGGGATGGGCGGGCACTGCCTCCCGGTGGACCCGTTCTACCTGTCCTGGCGTGCGCGCGAGTTCGACATGTCGACCGAGTTCATCGAGCTGGCGGGGAAGATCAACCAGCAGATGCCCTACCACTGCGTGGCCAAGGCGCAGCGGGCGCTCAACGACCACGGCATGCCCGTCAAAGGTGCACGCGTGGCGGTGTTCGGCGTCTCCTACAAGCCCGCGGTGGGAGACGTGCGCGGATCTCCGGCGCTGAAGATCATCTCGCTGCTGCGGGACCTCGGCGCCGAGGTCTTCTACCACGACCCCCACGTGCCCGAGCTCGGGGAGCTGGGGCTCTCCAGCGTGCCCCTCGAGCAGGCCCTCGGCGACGCCGACCTCGCGCTGATCGTGACCGCGCACCCCGAGGTGGACCACGAGCTCATCGCCACCCGCGCGCGCCTGACGGTCGACCTGCGGGGCGTGACGCGAGGGACGGGAGCTCCCCGGACCGTGCGGCTGTGAGCGCCGGCCCGCCGGACGGCGGCGAGGGGCCGGGGCCGCTCCTGGGAGAGGGTGTGCAGGTGGGCGCCGGCGTGAGCTTCGGCGCCTATGTGGTCGTCCACGACGGGACCGTGATCGGGGACGGGTGCGTGATCGCCGACCATGCGGTGCTCGGCAAGCGTCCGCAGCTGGCCCGCCATTCCTCGGCCCGGGGCCAGGTCGGCGAGCTGCGCCTGGCGGAGGCCGTGACCGTGGGCACGGGAGCGGTCGTGTTCGCCGGCACGCAGGTGGGGGAGGGAGCGATCCTGGGAGATCAGAGCTTCGTGCGGGAGCGCAGCTCGATCGGCCCGGGCACGGTCATCGGTCGCGGCAGCGTGGTCGACAACGACGTGGTCGTGGGCTCGCGGGTGCGGGTGCAGACCAACGTCTACCTGACGGCCTTCACGACGGTCGAGGACGACGTGTTCGTGGGACCGGGCGTGAACACCACCAACGACAACACGATGAGCCGCCACGGCGAGGAGACCCCGATGCAGGGCGCGCTGCTGCGGAGGGCGTGCCGCGTCGGCGGCAGCGCCGTGCTCACCCCGGGCGTGGAGGTCGGCGAGGAGGCGTTCGTGGCCGCCGGGGCGCTCGTCACACGCGACGTCCCTCCGCGAGCGGTGGTGATGGGGGTCCCGGCCCGCCACGTGCGCGAGGTGGGCGAGGAGGACCTGCTCGAGCGCTGGCGCTGAGGGTCAGGTCGAGGGTTAGCCTGCCTCCCAAGCGGCCCGTTCAGGCGCGGGCAGCGGCCTGCAAAGACGTCAATCTGGCTCTGCACCTTGACGAGCGTTCACTCGATCTGGTAGCGTCGCGTCCGGCAACGAGGTCAAGCGTCCGATGGGGGAAGGTGATCGGCGGCCTCTCACGGCCAGTTTGGCCGTAAGCGGCACGGAGCCGGAAGGCAAAAGCAGAGAACACGCCATCGTTCCGCGAGTCCGCGACGCCAGGCTCGGCTTGACGCAGGGTTTCGTTTCTGCCAAGGTTCGAGTACGGAGTTATTAAGCCTGAGGGGCGAGCTGTCGGTTTGCTTTGAGACGACTCGATTTCGGGCGGCGCCCGGGGGCACCCCGTCCTGGAGCATTTCTCTTCAGGGCAGGCACATCAACAGAGGGAAAAGGAGCTACGAGCAGATGAAACGCATGAGCATCGTTGGTTTGTGCATCGTCGCTGCCATGGCGCTGAGCGCGATGGTCGCTTCGACGGCATCCGCCGCGCCCGAACTCGGGCAGTGTGTCAAACTGGGCAAGTACACGATCCCGAAGGAAAAGAAGGGCAAATACGGCGGCGAAAACGGCACCGCCGACCCGACCTGCACCCAGTTCTCGTGGAAACTGAAATCAAAAACCCTCCACGCCAAAAACGAAAAAGGCTCTTACGAATGGGTACCTGGTGCGCCGGGCAAATGCACGAAACTGTCGAAGGCCAAGGGTAAATACGCCGACGGCACGTGCGAAAAATTGCACGAAAAATGCAAAAAAGTCGTCGAATGCAGCCCGGACGGCAAAGGCGAATGGGAAAAAATTGAACCCTACGACAACGGGCCTGGCTTCAAAGCGGTAGGTACCGCCCCGGGCATTCTGACGATCCCGACTGAAAAACTCACCACAGAATGCAAAAACTACAGCGCCGCAGGCAAAGCAACAAGCGCGACGAAAGCGACCGTTGTGGCGAAATTCGTCGAATGCGAAATCCAGGGCACCAAAGAAGTCTGTGAAAGCCTGGTGCCGGCGGCGTCACCCGGTGAAATCACGACGCAGCTGCTCGACGTCGAAACCATCGAACCGGCCACCGGGGTTGTCGGGCCGAAGTTCACGGCGGCGGAAGCGAACCTCGCCGACTACGAATGCGGCAAAAAAACCCACGGTAAGGTGGCGGGCTTCCTGACCGCGAAGTACAAATCGGGAGCCATCAACAAAATGGGCAAAGAACTCACGGAATCGGCGGGGCCGGGCGAAGTCGAACAGAAACTGACCGAGTCGTTCAGCTTCAGCGGCGGACCGTTCGGACCGTTCGCGGAAGGCACGCAGTCCGACGCGTCCACGATCACATACGACTCCGAAGTCGAGATCAGGACAGTGGCGCCCGACTGCAAAGGGGCGTGCTCGTAGTTGGAAGTGATTACTGGTCACCAGCGTACGCGTAGCTGGGCGTAGCTCGGGTGAACAGCGAAGGCGCGTGCGGGACGCAGTGTCCCGCACGCGCCTTTCCTTTCTCCAGCACCAGCGCCGGCTGTGCGGAGACTACGTTTGGTAGCTCATCGGCGCGCCTAGCTGGGCCCACCAGCTAGGATTGAGCGCCGGAGGTCTCAAAGTGAGGGAACGGGAGCAGCAGATGAAACGGATCAGCATCATCGCCGCGTGCATCACCGCAATGACGGCGCTGGGCGCGATGGTCACAGCGACGGCGCAGGCCGCGCCCGAATTCGGGCAGTGCGTCAAACTCGGGAAGTACACGGTTCCCCAGGAAAAGCACGGCAAGTTCGAAGACCCGGCGTGCCTTTCGTACTACCACAAGGTGAAACACGGGGAAGCCGTGTACATGCAAAAGGGACGCTACGAATGGCGCGAAGGCGCACCCCTGTCGTGCGAGAAGTTGGCAAAGGCCGCGGGTCGATATGCCGATGCGTCCTGCACGACAGAACACAAATCTAAAAAGGGCGGAACAGACAAAAAGGGCGAATACGAAAAGGTGGGAAGCTTCGACAACGGGCCGGGGTTCAACGCCGAAGGCCTTACGTCCACATTGGGGGTTCCGACTGAAGCGATCGTCACGAAGTGCGACAAATACCACGCTAACGGCGCGATCACGGGCACGACGACGGGCACGGTGACCGCGCATTTCGAAGGGTGCGAAATCGAAGGCACGAAAGAAACCTGTCACAGCGTCTCTCCGCTGGAGCCGGCGAAGTCGATCACGACCAAACCGCTTCACACGGCCGCCGAAGAAGTGATCGCCCTCTACCCCGGCTCCACATACACGCCGGAAGGCGGCCCATACCTGGCCGAATACGAATGCGGCGGTAAAACCGTCGGCAGGGTGAGTGGCTTCCTCGCTGCGAGGTATCTGCCCGAAAGCGAAATCATCGACAAAATGGGCCACGTGCTGGAAGAAGAAGCGGCGCCCGGCGAGATCGAACAGGATCTGGAAGAGGAATTCAGCTTCAGCGGTGCCCCGTTCAAAGCCAAGGCCAAAGGCACCGAGAGCTATAAAGCCAAGATCACCTTCGCCTCCGAAGTCGAGCTCAGGCTCGAAAGACCGGAACCGCCGCCGGAACCGGAAGTCTAGAACGCTAAATCAGAAGCTACGCGTACAGAAGCTTCGCGGAGTTACACATAGCTCGAGCGAGCAAGGGCGCGCGGCGTGCCGCGCGCCCTTGCATCGTCCGCGAGGCTCGCCGGATGGCGGAGCAAGTCGCGCTCGCGGAGCTGGGAGCGCGCACCGGCCTCGCTGGACGCTTGTCGGTTGAACGACCTGCGCCCAACCGCTAGACTCGCCTCGCAAGGAGTCGAGGGAGAGGATCCAGATTGGCGGCGAGGGGCAGCAGTCGAGAGACGGCGCGTGGTGCGCACCTGTTGCCGCGCCTGCTCGCCGCGCTGTGCATGGTCGTGGGCACCTGCCTGGTCACGGGCGCCCCCGCGCTCGCGATCGGCCAGCGGGGACACGTGTTCGCGTTCGCCTTCGGCGAAGCCGGACAGGGCGAAGGACAATTCTCAGAACCGGTCGCGGTCGGGGTCAGCGCACTGACGGGTGACGTGTATGTCGCGGACCGCAAGAACAAACAGATCGAGCGCTTCAAACCCGTGCTCGACGGCTCGGGAGAACCCACGGGCGAGGAATTCGTGGACGCCTGGTCGGTGACGAAGCCGAGCGCGATCGCCGTCGATAGCTCCGGTGAGGAATCCGATCCCTCCAAAGGCGACGTGTACGTGGTCGGCGGGAGCGGCAAGACGATCTACAAGTTCACCGCCGAAGGCAACCGGATCGCAGAAATCAAGAAAGTGAAAGAAGCCGGGGGGAATCAGCGTCTGGAACCGATCGAGGCGATCACGGTAGACGGCCACGGCAACCTGTACGTCTATGAGGAAAACCACGTTGTGCGCAAGCTCGACAACGCGCTCTCCAACCAGGGCGCCGGCAGCGTGCTCGCGCCATTCAAAGCAGCCGCCAAGCGCGGACTCGCGGTCGACTCCGAAGGCGACCTGTACGTCGCAAACCAGACCGAAAGCGCCAGCGGCCGGGAACGCCAGGACGAAGAAGAACTCCTCGAACTGCCGATCATCGCCAAGCTCGAGGGGTCGACGGGCAACGTGCTGGTGGCAGAGATCGAGGGCGAAGCGACGAACGCTGTCGCGGCGAGCCCGAGCGACCACAGCGTGTTCCTGCTCAACGAGGCGCATATCGGGGGTGTCCCGCACTCCACGGTGGCGGCGTTCACCGAAGGCGGGTCGCTGATCCAGCGCATCGGCGCTCCTGGACTGCAGGAAGGCGGTGCGATCGCCGCCGACCCCGCGAACGGCAGCCTCTACGTCCTCGACACGGCCTCCAAGCGCGTGGACGTCTTCACCCTCGAAGGGGAGGGTCCCCCCACGGTCGAAGGACTCTCCTCCCAGACCCTGCCCCCGAGCGCCCCTGCCACGAACGCGACGAAGCTGATAGCCCAGGTGAACCCCCGCGGTGCCGACACCCACTACCGCTTCGAATACGGCAGCGAAAGCTGCGCCTCCTCGTCGTGCACCGTCAGCGAACCCGCCGATGTGGGCAGCGGCTTCGGCGATCGGGAAGTGGGCCTGGAACTGCAGAGCCTGCCGCCGGGCCTCTATTTCTACCGGGTGATCGCCGAAAACACGCACGGCACGGTCACGAGCGACGAACAGACCTTGCCGATCCTGACGTTGTTCACCTCCCTCCCCGACGGTCGCGCCTTCGAAATGGTCTCGCCCCCGCAGAAGGGCGGCACCGAACCGGAACCGTTCACCAGGAGAGGCGGGTGGATCGCGTCCTCCGAGAACGGCCGCGCGATGACGTACGTCGCGAACGGCCCGATGCCGGCCGGGCAGCAGCCGGAAGGCAACCGCAGCCCTGAAGACACGCAGATCCTCTCGACGCGCGGGCCCGGCGGGTGGTCCTCGCAGGACATCATCACACCCAACGCGGCGGGCACCGGAGTCCCGATCGGCGAAGCCCCCGAGTACCAGTCGTTCTCCGACACGCTGGCGCTCGCGGTCGTGCAACCGTTCCCGGGGAACAGCCACTCGGGGAAATTCGAAGGGCCGCCGCTGGCTCCCGCCGATTTCACCGGCGAAGCCCGCGAGGAAAAGACGATCTACCTGCGCACGAACAGGGCAACCAGCGCCGAAGAAACCGAACAGGATCTGCCGCTGCGGGATTCCGAACGGGAAAGCTCCGAACTCGCCGCGGATAACGGCGCGGAGATGGACAATCCCGGCTTCCTTCCGCTCGTCTCGAAGCTGAACGCGCCCGGCGGGGAAGAGTTCGGCGGCGGCGCGCAGGAAGGCCTGATATTCCTCGGCGCCACGTCGGACCTGGCGCATGTCGTGTTCGCCTCCTACAGCGCAAGCCCGGGCCTGTATGAGTGGTCCGGCGCCAAACAGCAGCTGGAGCTCGTCAGCGCGCTCCCCGACGGCACGCAGCTCCCGCCCGTCGAAAATGCAGCGACGCTCGGGGGCACCGGCGGCATCCACGCCATCCACGCGATCTCCGACGACGGATCGCGCGTGTTCTGGACGTCCAACCGGTTCGGGACCCTCCACCTCTACGTGCACGACGCGGTCACGCACAAGAGCCTGCAGCTCGACAGCGTTCAGCCCGAAACCAAAGACGTGGGCTCACCGCAGGCGGTGTTCCAGACCGCAAGCGCCGACGGCTCCAGGGTCTTCTTCACCGATACGGAGCGCCTGACGCCCGACTCGAAAGCCGGGAGCGGCGGCAAGCCCGACCTCTATGTCGCCGAATTGAGGCGCCCCAGCGCGGGCGCGCCGCTCATCGAGACACTCAAGGACCTCACCCCGGAAGGGCCCTTCGGGGGGGGCGGCCAGGTGCTCGCGCCGGGCGCGAGCACCGGGGTACTCGGGGCGAGCGAAGACGGCAGCTATGTGTACTTCGTCGCCAACGGTGCGCTGACGCCGGACGCCCAGCGCGGCAACTGCCCGGCCGGGCAGCAGCAGGCGACCGCCGGCAGCACGTGCAACCTCTACATGCGCCGAGCGATCGGCACCGAATGGCAGCCCACCAAGCTCGTGACCGTGCTCTCCAGCGAAGATCGGCCCGACTGGGGGGGCGGCGGCGGAGCCGGGGTCGGCGATCCGGTGAATCAGACCTCGCGCGTCTCTCCCAGCGGCGAGTACCTCACGTTCATGTCGATGCGCAGCCTGACCGGCTACGACAACGAAGACGTGAGCAGCAAAGCGCCGGGCGAACGCCTCGACGAGGAGGTGTTCCTCTACAACGCCCCGCGCGAACGCCTCGTGTGCGTCTCGTGCAACCCGACCGGCGCACGGCCGACCGGTGTCTTCGACCGGGGCACCGACCTCAGCGGCGGAGCCGACGAAAGCAACGGCCTGGTCGTCGACGAGCCGCTGACGTGGGCCAAGGGCGGCGCGAAAGACCCGTGGCTGGCGGCCAACATTCCCGGCTTCACCGCAATCTCCTCGACCACCGCCGTGTACCAGTCGCGTCTCCTCTCAGACGCAGGGCGGGTGTTCTTCAACAGCGCAGACGCGCTCGTGCCGCTGGCGCAGCCGACCCGCAGCGAGTCGGTCGAAGGGGCGCTCCAGCAGGTCGGGCTGATGAACGTCTACGAGTACGAGCCCGACGGGGTCGGCGGCTGCCACGCCGCCGGCGGCTGCGTGGGCCTGATCTCGCCGGGCACCTCCGAACGCGAATCGGTGTTCCTCGACGCGAGCGCGAGCGGCGAGGATGTCTTCTTCCTCACGGCGGAGCAGATCGGCCCGCAGGATCACGACACCAACTTCGACGTATACGACGCGCGCGTGTGCGAACCGTCGCACAGCTGCCCGCCGCCGCCGCCGCCGGCGCACGAAGAATGCGCCGACGAAGCGTGCCAGGGGACCTACACGCCGCCGTCGGGCTTCGGCGCGCCCGAAACCTCGACCTTCTCCGGACCGGGGAACGTCCTGCACCTGCTGTCGAATGTGCTCGGAGCCAGCACCGAAGAACAGCCCAAGCCCAAGCCGAAACCGCTGACGCGCTCCCAGAAGCTCGCAAAAGCGCTGAAGGCGTGCAGGAAGCTCAAGAGCAGGCACAAGCGCGTGGCCTGTGAAAAGCAGGCGCGCAAGCGCTATGGAGCCGTGAAGAAGGCAAAGAAGAGAGCGTCCGGGGGCCACCGATGAGCCGAGGTCCTTGCCGGCGTCCGCTCGCAGCACTCGCGGCGCTCGCCGGGCTGGTGGCGGTGCTCGCCGGCAGCACGCCGGCGCTCGCGTCGGCCCCGGCGATTCCCCACTGGCGAGTGGAGTCGCGCGCCGCCCCCACCAACCTCCCGTTGAACGGCGGCGAAGGATTCATCTTCGCGATGGCGTTCAACGTCGGGGACGCACCGGCCCATGGCGAATCCGAACCGATCACGATCACCGACAAGCTGCCCGAACAGCTGGAAATCACCGCGGTCGAGGCGATAGACACGGCCACCCCCGGGTCGAGCCAGGTGACCCACGGGCTCAAATGCACGGCGGCGCCGATCAACCCCGTGCAGTGCACATACGAAGGCCCGCTCAACGAGTTCGAAGACATCGAACTGCGCATCAAAGTCCGCTCTAACTACGAAGCGCCCGCGGAACCCGAAAACGAAGTCACGATCAGCGGCGGCGGCGCGAGCAAAGAGACCCTGCACCGACCGCTCAAAGTCAACGGCGAGGGTACGGAATTCGGGCTGGAAGCCTGGGAAATGACGCCCGAAGGCGAAGACTTCGAACCCGAGCGCAGGCCCGGGAGCCACCCCTTCCAGCTGACGAGCGTATTCCAGTTGAACCAGACGCTCCAGACCTATCCGGTCGGGTCGGGCTTCGAAATCTTTCCCTCGGCCCCCGCGCTGCAGCAGAACATCGCCTTCAAGCTGCCTCCCGGGCTGCTGGGCGACACGACTGCGGTACCGCAATGCACGGGGGTCCAGTTCAACGCCCAGGACGCCGAATCGGTCAACAGCTGTCCCGAGGAGACGGCCATCGGGATCGCAACCGTGAGCTTCAACGACCCGATCCTGGTCGGCTACCAGACGTGGTCGGTGCCGGTCTTCAACCTCACGCCGGCGCCCGGCGAGCCCGCACGGTTCGGGTTCGAGATCGCCCACGTCCCCGTGGTGCTCGACACGTCCGTGCGCACGGGTGGAGACTACGGGGTGACGGTCACCGTCAACTACGCCTCCCAGGCCGCGCAGGTGCTGGGGGCGACGGTGAGCCTGTGGGGGGCACCGGCCGACCCGCGCCACGACGGCGCGCGCGGGTGGGCCTGCCTGGCACACGGCGGCTGGGTTTCGGGGTTCAACCCCCGCCCAACCTGCGAAAGCGAGCCGGAACCGAACAGGGCGTTCCTGACGCTCCCCACGCAGTGCAACCAGCCGCTCGGCTCCACAGTACAGGGGACGGCGTGGAACGGTCCCGAACTGGAAGCGGAAGGCCGTGTGGCCAAGCTCGAAGGCGAAGCCGCCAACGTGACGGCGCTCACCGACTGCCAAGAGCTGCCGTTCGATCCGTCGATCGAAGTGATCCCCGAAACGCACGCGGCCAGCACGCCGACGGCGCTCACGGTGAGGGTCAAGCTCCCCCAGCAGACCACGCACGAAGCGGACAAGCTCGCCGAGGCCGACATCAAGGAAACCACGCTCGCGCTGCCGGAAGGCATGACGACCAGCGCCGGTGCCGTCAACGGGCTGGAAACGTGCAATGTCGAACAGGCCGGCTTCAGCGGCCTCGACAGCGACACCGGCTCGGTGCTGGAAGGGGAGATCGCCGCGCAGCAGTTCACGCCGGCGCCCGCGTCCTGCCCCGAAGCGTCGAAGATCGGGACGGTCAGGATCAAGACGCCGGTGCTGGCCAAGGAACTGACGGGCAGCGTGTACCTCGCCGACCAGAACACCAACCCGTTCGGCTCGCCGCTGGCCCTGTACCTGATGGCCGAAGAACCGGACTCGAAGGTGCTCGTCAAGCTCGTCGGCGAAGTCGTCATCAACCAAGTCAACGGTCAGCTCGTCTCGCACTTCAGGAACACCCCGCAGGCCCCGTTCGAAACCCTCGAACTGAAGCTGTTCAAGACCGAACGCGCGACGCAGTCCACGCCGGCCTTCTGCGGGCCCAACCCGGCCAAGGTCGAATTCGTCACCTGGTCGGGACAGACCGCGAGCGCGGAATCCAACCTCGAAATCACCTCCGGTCCGAACGACACGCCGTGCCCATCTGGCTCGCTGCCGTTCTCGCCCGAGTTCCAGGCCGGCTCGACCAACACGCAGGCCGGAGCGTTCTCCCCCTTCTCCCTGACGATCCGACGCCCGGATGGCCAGCAGGACCTGAAGTCGATCACGATGACGCTGCCGCCGGGCGCGGCGGCCATGCTCGCATCGGTGACGCCGTGTCCGGAACCGCAGGCTGCCAACGACGAATGCGGGCCCGAAAGCCTGATCGGCCATTCCACGGCGGTATCGGGTCTCGGAGGCGCCCCCGTCTCGATCTCCGGGGAAGCGTTCCTGACCGGCCCGTACAAGGGCGCGCCCTTCGGGATCCTGGCCGTGACCAACGCCGAACACGTGGGGCCCTTCAACCTCGGCAAGATCCCGGTGCGCTCGACGATCAACGTCGATCCGAACACCGCGCAGGCCACGGTCACGAGCGACCCCCTGCCGCAGTTCGTCAAAGGCGCGCCGGCCCAGATCAAAGAACTGAACGTGACGGTCGACCGCGCGGGCTTCGAGTTCAACCCGACCAACTGCACGCCGATGAGCGTGAACGGCACACTGGGCGGCTATGAAGGCGCAAGCGCCGGGGTCTCCAGCCGCTTCCAGGTCGCGGGCTGCTCCAGCCTCCCCTTCACGCCCAAGCTCACCGCCACGGTGGACGCGCAGGGCAGCAAAGTGAACGGCATCGGATTCCACGTCAAGGTCACCTCGGCCGGTCTCGGACAGGCGGGGATCGCAAAAACGTTCCTGACGATCCCCAAGATCCTGCCCTCGCGCCTGACCACGATCCAGAAAGCCTGCCTCGAAGCGACCTTCAACGCGAACCCCGCATCCTGCCCCGAAGGCTCGGTGATCGCGAGCGGGACGATCCACACGCCGGTGTTCAAGAACCCGCTGACCGGTCCCGCGTACCTCGTCTCCCACGGAGGCGCCGCGTTCCCGGATGTCGAGTTCGTGCTGCAGGGAGAAGGCATCACGATCGTGCTCGACGGCAAGACCGACATCAAAAATGGCGTCACCTACTCACGCTTCGAATCCACGCCCGACGCCCCCTTCACGACTTTCGAAACCGACCTGCCGTCCGGACCGCACTCGGCTCTGACCGCCAACACGGAAATCGTGCCCGACTACAACGTCTGCTCACAGAAGATCACGATGCCGACCGAAATCACCGGGCAGAACGGCGCGGTGATCAAGCAGGAAACGAACGTCGAACCGGTGGGCTGCGCCGCAAAACCAGCCGTCAAGCCGCCCCTCACTCGTGCGCAGAAGCTCGCGAAAGCGCTGAAGGCGTGCAAGAAGCTCAAGAAGAAGAGCAAGCGCTCCGCGTGCGAAAAGGCGGCGCGCAAGCGATACGGCGCCAAGAAGGTGACCAAGAAACCAAAGAAGCATTCCAAGAAGCACCGTTAGCGCGCGGTTCGGAGGAAGTCTCCCGGACGGTTGCACACGGGCTTGCCCGCGCTGGGCCACGCCGACGGGCGGCTCGCCGCCGGCCCACCTGACTGAGCCCGGTTTCAACGCATTTAGCCGCCTTTGCCGCCTCCTTTATCGTACGGTTAGAGCTTCGGCCGATCATGTCGTAGGGCCAGACAAGGTGCCCCGGTAACGGGGAGGGTCTGGCCGATGGGTGAGTTCGAAGCGAGGGTTGAGAGAGGGAATGTCAGGTCGCAACTTCAACCGAGGGACACGCGGGGGCGCGGCGCTCGTCGCGGTCCTCATTGCGAATGTGCTCGTCGCGTGCGGCGGGAGCTCCACGCCGGCGACCACCGGGTCGGCGGGCAACGGCGCGGCAGCCAGCACGCCGTCCACCCAGACCCAGACGCAGACGCAGACGCACGCGCATCCCGACAAAAGCTCGTCCGGCGCGCCCAACTCCGGGGCTCAGGCGCCCAGGACACCGCACAAGCCCGCCGGCAAGCTCGACGCACAAGAATACCGAGCCGCGCTGAAGCGGGCGCTGAAATCCGCCTCCAGGCTGAAATCCGGCTCCGTGAAGGCACGCCCGGGGACGCCGCGGGGACTCGAAGGCGTGTATGCGGTACCGGAGACGCTCGGCGCCTGCCTGCACAAGCAGGGGATCCCGCTGGCAGCGGGCTCGAAGCTGCCGAGTGGCGTTTCCCGTGCTCGGTACCAGGCAGCCCTGAAGGCCTGCGGACACGCCATCAAGCTTCCGAAGGTGTCCTTGCCCTCGCGCACCGGTTCGGCCGCCGAGTTCGTGAAATGCATGCGTCGGCACGGCATCGACATGCCTCCCCTGGAAACCTCCGCCAGGGGTCCCCGCGTGAGCTTCCAGGGGGTGGACACGAGCAGCGAAAACTTCAAGGGCGCGATGAAGAAGTGCAGGGCGCATCTGCCGGGGCTCGCGGAAATCGAGCTAGCGCCGCCGGTGGGAGGCGCGTCCGGCCCCTAGAGGCGAGGCCCGCCGGCCGCACCACCCCATCCTCCGGTGTGGTCATGCCGGCCCGTTGCCGCGGACCCCGCTTGACATCGGCTTGACCTAAGGCTATCGTGCGCTTTGCGCGCGCTTGACTGCGAGCGCGAATTGTATGCTCGCGCAGGGGAACGCGGGGGCACGCAGCAAACCACCAAATGATGGGGCAAACAGAGGGGCTGAGCCATTGGGGGTCTTTCTTCTGCTGGCGGTCCCGCCGGGATACTAGGAGGATGAAAGAATGAAAGCCACGAATGGCCACAGCGCCTTCGGCGCGCGACGCCATCTTCGGCTGGTCGGGTGCTTGATCGCACTGCTAGCGATCTCGGCGATGACGATGCCGTCAATCGCCAGTGCAGCAAAAAAAGTTGGGCCGCCAAGGGTCCTCATCGGCCTCGGCGACTCGCTCGCCTTCGGCTACTCGACGCAGTCGTTCAACGAAAACCTTCCCACCGAGCCGATCGCCGGCTTCGAAAAAGGCTACGTCAGCGACTACTACGCTGAAGTCACGAAACCCATCGAAACGTCGCTCGTGAACTACGGGTGCCCCGGCGAGACAACCGGGTCGATGATCGGCAACATGGCGGAGGCGGAAAAACTCACCTCCAGCTTGAAAAAAGCAAAACTGATCAACACCAAAGCGGGGGACAAAGTCACGTTCGAAGCGCCGTGCGCTTACCACGAAACGATCCACAAAGGCAAAAAAGTCGGGGAACCGCCTGAATTCCAGTTCCCGCTTCACAACGAATACGGGGCTGCCGGCACCTCGCAGCTCGAAGCGGCGGTCGCGAAGATCAAACAGGCCACCGCGGAAGGCAGGAAAGTAAAGATCATCACCCTGAACATCGGCGCGAACGACCAGCTCCACGCAGTCGCGGTCATTCAGAAAGAAGCCGAAGCGTTCATAATGCATCACGTGGAACAGATCACGAAACCTGAAGTCGAAGGTGTCGTCGGCGCGAAACTCAAGGCGATTGTGGAAGCACTGCTTGAACCCGAAGTGCTGGAAAAATCAAACGCCTTCTTCACGGCGACGGAAGTCTTCACCAAACTCGTCGGTAGCAACGCCTTCAAATACCTCGTAGAAGAAGGACACGCGCTAGAACTGAAACAGACACCAGCGGAAGAAAAAGCGGAAGGCGAAGCCCAGGTAACGTGGGGCACTGAATACGCCAAAAAAGAAATCACTAAACGGCAGCTGGCAGAAAAAATCGACGCGCAAGGCCTGGCAAAGAAAGCCACGGTCGAAGCCAAAGTCGGCGGGTACTTCGTGAAACTCGTCCAGGCCGAAGTCGGCAAAAAACTCGTCGAAGGCCAAATCGGCGCGTGCATCGCAACAGAAATTGGGAAAGGCGCGTCGCTGGAAGAAGCGGAAGGCAAATGCTTCGCGAAACTTGCGGAATTCGAAGCAAACGCCAAGAAAACAATCGAGACAGCGATTGCAACACGGCTCGGCGAAGCCGTCTTCAACATAGGCGGCAAACTCGGGGCGAAATGGTACGCTGAACACCCAGGAGCCACTCCGAAAGAAATCGAAGAAGCCACTAACGAACTCGTGGCGCTGTTCCTGTCGAACCACCCCTCCTTCGGAGAAGCGTCCGAAGCAGGAGTCACGGCGTGCGTCACAGAACAAATCGGCAAAGGCAAAAGCTTCGCAGAAGCCCTCGCGCTCTGTGAAGCAAAAGCCGAAGCAGCCGCGATCAAGTCGCTGCTGGTGGGTTCCGCCGAAGAATATGTCCTTACGGGCACGCACGAAAGCGAACTCAAAGAAAAAGGGTTCTACAAACTCGAGGAATACCTGGGACTGAACACAACAAAACACGTA
>Ga0335083_10003706_pt1 | contig 19667 bp, 13 predicted proteins | sample Lox_Sample_42_FD_206716 | JGI IMG/M metagenome (GOLD analysis project Ga0335083, IMG submission 206716) | Soil microbial communities from Loxahatchee National Wildlife Refuge, Florida, United States - Lox_Sample_4.2 | ecosystem: Environmental > Terrestrial > Soil > Wetlands | place: USA...
CTGGTCACAACTCCTGTCGTGGCATCGGTGAACGCTACGCTGAGCGGCGCAGTACCTTCGGTGGGCGTCATCGAAAAGTTCGCAACCGGCGCCCGGGGAGTTACGGTAATCGGCGCGGAGGCCGTCATGGTGGAGCTGCCGCCCGGTCCAGTCGCCGTAAGCTTGACCGTGTAGCTGCCCGGATTCGCGTAAGTGTGACTGGGTTTTTGACTAGTGCTGCTCGTCGTGTCACCGAAATCCCACGACCATGCCGTCACCTTGCCGGTCGTCGTATTGGTGAAGGTCACGGCTAGCGGGACCGTGCCGCTCGTCGGGCTCGCGCTGAACCCGGCCACCGGCGCACTGTATGGAACGACGGTAGAGATCTCGTTCGAGTATGGACTTTCCCCGCCGGAGGAATCGTAGGCGGCGACCGCGCAGTAGTACGTCGCGCCTTCGGTCAGACCGGAGATGGTGTAGGAGTCCGTATTTCCCGCGTCGAAGCGCAGTGTGTACTGCCCGCTCTTCTGGCCGCAATGGAACGCAAAGCCGGCCTGACTGGACGAGCCGTAATCCCAGGCAAAGCTGACCGGCGTCGCATGCGCAGTCGCATGCATGAACGCTGAAACGAGTAGCAAAAGACCAGCGCCGAAGCGGGTTATCGCGTCCAAAGTAGACAACAGATGATCGAACGAGTAACGGCTACGCATGTCAGGTACTCCCATTGCGTCCACAATTTGCGAACTGCAAGACGAAACGGGGCCGCATGCGATGCATGACGCCACGTCTTCGCCTGGCAACTGCCCGGCCTTTTCCCGTTCGGGAAGTCAGGCTGCAGCTTTGCGCCTCACCCTTTCGGAATGAGTTGCCCTTTTCAGGCCTCAACGCTCTGTGCTACCAAGTAGACATCCCGCAGGCTCTTTACTGCGGTGATGCGCGAACTGATCATAAGAGCTGTGATTCTGCTCGCGTGCCCTGTCATGAAGTTTGCAGGGACACCGAGGACGAAGCTATCTGCGTTGCAGCCGGATCGGGAGCGTCGCCATCCGGCGTCATCGCAGTGAACTTCGCGATGTGGCGACCGACCTGGCGGCAGGTCTGGGCCCCGCTCCTCCTCTCGCTGCTCGTGCCACCGCTAAACTCCCACGACCAAATTGCCGCGCACGCCATGGTGCGATGTGAGAATGAGACGCTCAGAGGCGACACACCGTTTGTGGCGCTCATTGCGAAGCTGTCGACTGGCGCAGCAACCTGGGCCACACTGATCGGCGTGGAAGCTGTCTTGGTGGAGCTGCCGCCCGGCCCAGTGGCCGTGAGCGTCACCGTGTAGCTGCCAGGGCTCGCGTAGCTGTGGCTCGGGCTCTCGACGGTGCTGGTGGTACCATCGCCGAAGTCCCACGCCCAGCTCGTGACCGTGCCGGTCGTGGTGTCGGTGAAGGTCACCGTCAGTGGTGCCGTCCCGCTCGCAGGTGTCATGGTGAAATTCGCGACGGGCGCCGGAGGTGTCACGATGATCGGCGTAGACGCCGTCACCGTGGAGCTGCCGCCCGGCCCAGTGGCCGTGAGCGTCACCGTGTAGCTGCCGGGAGTGGCGTAACTGTGCTTCGGGCTCTTGCCAGTGGCGCTCGTTCCATCGCCGAAATCCCATGCCCAGGCCGTGACCTTCCCGATAGTGGTATTGGTAAAGGTCACCTTGAGTGGCGTGGTTCCGCTCGTGGAACTCATGGTGAAGCTTGCCTCCGGCGCCGGCCAGGTGACCTTAACCAGCGTGGAACCCTTCTTGGTGGTGCTGCCGCCCGGCCCAGTGGCCGTGAGCTTCACCGTGTAGCTGCCGGGGGTGCTGTAGGTATGATTGGGACTTTGGTCTGTGCTGGTGGTGCCATCGCCAAAATTCCAGGACCAGCTCGTCACGTTCCCGGTCGTGGCGTCAGTGAACGTTACACTGAGCGGCGCTACACCGCTCGTGGGTGTCATCGTAAAGTTCGCAGCCGGCGCGGGGGAGTTTACGGTAATCGGTGTTGAGGCCGTCATCGTGGCGCTGCCGCCCGGGCCGGTGGCCGTGAGCGTCACGGTGTAGCTGCCAGCACTGCTGTAGCTGTGGCTCGGGCTCTTGGCCGTGCTACTGCTGCCATCCCCGAAGTCCCACGCCCATGTGGTGACGGTGCCGGTCGTGGTGTTTGTAAAGGTCACTGTCAGCGGTGCACTTCCGCTCGCGGGCGTCATCGTGAAGCTCGCAACCGGCGCGGGGGGAATCACAGTAATCGCCGTGGACGCCGTCGCGGTGGAGCTGCCGCCCGCCCCGGTGGCCGTGAGCGTCACTGTGTAGCTACCGGCGCTGGTGTAAGTGTGACTAGGGCTTTGGACGGCGCTGGTGGTTCCGTCGCCAAAATTCCAGGCCCAGCCGGTCACGTTCCCTGTGGTGGCATCCGTGAACGAGACGGCCAGCGGCGCAGTACCACTGACGGGCGTCATCGTAAAGTTCGCGACCGGCGCGGGGAGGGCTACAGTGATCGGCGTAGAGGCCGTCTTGCTAGAGCTGCCGCCCGGCCCGGTGACGGTAAGCTTGACGGTGTAGCTGCCAGGGTTGGCGTAGATGTGGCTCGGGTTTTGACTGGCGCTGGTCGCCGAGTCGCCGAAGTCCCATGACCACACCGTCACCTTCCCGGTGGTCGTATCGGTAAACGTCGCGGCCAGCGGCGCGGCCCCGCTCGTCGGGCTAGCGTTGAACCCGGCAATCGGTGCACCGTATGGAACTATGGTGGAAATCTCGTTCGAGTACGTACTTTCCGCGCCGGAAGAATCGTAGGCGGCGACCGCGCAGTAGTACGTCGCGCCCTCGGTCAGACCTGATACGGTATAGCTCTCCGCATTCCCGGCGTCGAAGCGTAATGTGTACTGTCCGGTTTTTTGGCCGCAATGGAACGCAAAGCCCGCTTCGCCAGAACTGCCGTAATCCCACGCGAAGCTGACTGGCGCAGCCTGCGCCGTCGCGTGGCTGAACACTGAGAGAACCAGCAGCAGACCGGCAAGGAAGCCGATGGTCGCGCCAAGACTGGGCGACCGATCACCGAACACGTAACGATCATGCATATTGCATACCCCATTGCGTCCACGTCGTGAAATGAAAGACGAAACGGGGCCGCACGCGCTGCATGACGCCACGTCTTCGCCTGGCAACTGCCCGGCCTTTTCCCGTTCGGGAAGTCAGGCTGCAGCTTTGCGCCTCACCCTTTCGGAATGAGTTGCCCTTTTCAGGCCTCGGCGCTCTGTCCTATGCCATGTAAGGACCTCCTTTCCCCGCAACCCGACGGAACCAGATCTCGACGTGCTGGTACAGCCGGTGCGGTCTGCACAACCTGCGAGCAGCCGAATGCTTCACGGGGTTTAACGGTTCCCGACGATGGAACTTTAGCGGTGTGCAAATCTCGATTGTCAACGCAGTCTGACAGTTGTCACAACGTTCACCAATCGACAACGCTGTGCGGGATTCTCCGACGTCACACTACGTATTGGTAGGGGCATGAGGGCGCGCACCGTGCAGCCGAACGCCGGACGACGCTCGCTGAGGCCGCTCGTTGCAGCGAAATCTCGCGGTGCCTCGAGCACCTCTTGCGCGAAAGCCGGATAACGGTAGATGAGCGCGCGGCCTCAGCGAGCGCGCGAACCTGCGCTGAGACTATTTCGAGACGACGGCCTGGATCTCGTTGGAGGGTGGGCTTGCGTCCGCTCCAGCGCCGACTGCTATCACGACGATGTAATACTTCTCTCCTCGCGTCAGGCCGGTCAACGTCGCCGTCGCCACGTTTCCCACTGGGACCGCATTCGTGTACTTCCCGGGCTGCGACCCGTACAGGATTCTGTAGCCGATAACCTTGTTGCTCGGGCTTCTGTCCCATGCCAACTTGACGGACCCAGAAGCCGCGCTATCGGGTCTCGCGGGGACAGCGGAGCGGAGGCCGCCATGGATAGAGACGTACCAAAGTATTCCGGCCGCGACAAACAGAATCACCAAGCCCGCGCCGATCAGTAATCCGGCAAGCCTATTCCCGACAGTTCTCTTGTTCACAGGTTGAGCCAAAGCGAGGCGCCTAAACCCACAGTGTACACAGCCCACTTAAGCGGGCAGCCGCCGAAGACTGCGGCGGCCTACGGATACTCAAGAAGAGGGGGGCGATGCGACTCGAATCCCGCGACAATCGGAAGCATGACCCCCGCGATCGTATTTGCCGTTCTGCTTTCGCGCAAGTCACAATCCGTGGTTCGCGGACCATCCCAACGCCTCGGACGTGGGCTGGGTATCCATCCGAGCGAGCCTTCCACAATGTGCCCCGGCTGTGCGTGCGCGCCGGCAAATCGGCATGATAAGAGGTGATTAAAAGGACTGTAAATTAGGAACTTAAGATACTAGAATAACGCGACCTCCCCGTAGTTCAAGGGGAATGGAAGCCCGCGGCTCATGGCTTCCACGGCCGCTGTATCACTTGCGTATCAGCGGGCCTCTGGACTTGCTGCAGATGGGAGTCTGCGCGCCAGCGAGAGCGTCAAGTTCAGGGGCGCTAACGCGTGGCGGGACGGCCGGTCGTCGAACTTTTATCCATTCACGAACCGATTCGCTAGCGCCCCGCGCCAGAAAGAATGGCTCAAGATCCGGCTCGACCTACAGCCCTTAGCTCCCGGTGGTAGCGCAGCGGTCTTGTGTTGAAGGAAGTTTCAGCACAACGTTACATCCAAGACGACAGGCCGATACTGCTCAATGATGACTGCGACAGCGAAACGAATGGCTCAGTTCGTACCAAAGCTGACAATCAAGGGTGTCGGCTTTCGAGAGCTGTCTCGCCGCTTCGGCGTCTCCCACACCTTCTGCCCGATGTCGCGCCGTTCGCGGGCGGGGTCCGCCTCAAACGCTGACCCTATCCTGCGCAAGATCGCCCTACTTCTCGCCCTTCAGTCGTCGCGAGCCCTCGAGGAGCGGGTGCCACCCGTACACGAGCGTGACCATGAACGCGTCCATGCGAAGGGCATCGGGAGCGGTGTCGTTAAGGGTCGACTTGTATCCAACTGTGAGGTTTAGATTGTCGTTGATGGTGTAGCCGAGCGTGAGTCCGGCGCCGAAGTTGTTGAGCTTCTTCCCCGGGATGCCGTTGATGGTCGCTTGTCCGCCGTTGTACCAAGCGGCGTCGAGCGACCCCCAGAAGCGCTCGGTGAAGTCGCGCGTCAGGTGCGCGTCGATCTGGAACAGCGGATCGGTCTTTAGCGTCTGCCCGACATAATCGTTGTTGGTTCCGAAGAACCACACGGCGGGCAGGAATTCCAGCGTCGTGCGCCGGCCCGGCACCCAGGGGCCGAGCTGCCAGACGATGGGCGCACCCAGGCGCCCATACCAGCGGTTCTGGCCGAGATTGAGCGGCTGGCTGCTGTTGTACTCCCCGATCGGCACCGCCAGGTCGGCGAGCAGGTCGACGGAAAACCCCGGCTCATAGCGCAGGGCGTCGGGGATGTTCTTCTGGGCCGGCGGGCCGATCACATTGAAGTCAAACTCGAGCATCGGATCGCCAAACCCGTTGGCCGATTGGTTGAACGTCTTCCCGGCCGCCGTGACCTCACCCGAGACTCGCCCCATGGGCAGCAGGATCGCAGCCATGGCGGAACGATCGAACAGAGAGAAGGTGTGTGCGTAACCCGCGAGGGCCAATGTCGCATCGATGTTCGAGCCCGGCGCCACGATATGAGCAGGGTCGAAGGGGTTCGTGTCGCCGCTTATCGAGTTGAAGATGAACGGCACCGCGTCCGCATCCGTCAGACCCTTCCAGTAGAAACGCGCCGGCACCTGGGCCAGTGCCTGCAGCGGGCAGAGCACACCCAGGGCAAGCATCATCGCAACAGATATCCGCAACCAGGCAGCCGGTTTCATCGGACCACGGCCGTTTTTCATGAGATCTCCGTCCTCATTGATCGATTCCCCCGTTGGCAACGCTCAAGGCTTGGGATCGGCCATCAGTTCCTTGGGCGGCACGAACTGTCGCTTGTAGATCAGCGGCGGGTAGCCCGCGTCGTCCGGAACGCGCTTCGGAAGCTGGTCTTCCAGGGTCTCGAACGGGGAGCGACTCGGAAGGATGACGTTGTTCTTCCGGACATAGTCATCCCAAAGCGCGATGAGCGCCTGCAGCTTGTCGGGGCGCTCTGCGGCGAGATTCTTGCGCTCGGCGGGATCGTTCGCAAGATTGAAGAGCTCCCAATCCTGCTTGCCGAGCGGCTTGTATTCCCAGCGGACCTTCCAGTCACCCTGGCGCACCGCGCGGTTGCCGAAGAGTTCCCACGCGAGGTAGTCCTGGTCTGTCCGTGGCGAGTCCGCCTGGCCCGCCAGCATCCGTCCCCAGGACTTGCCGAAGAGCACCGGCACCTCGCGCCCCTCGTGGGTCTTCGGATAGTTGGTGCCGGCGATTTCGAGCAGCGTCGGCATGAGGTCGGCCACATGCATGAGCCCTTGGTTGATGCTGCCCTTGGGTCGCTTGACGACCGGACCGCTGACGATCAGCGCATTGCGGATACCGCCTTCCCCGAGCCAGCCCTTGTACTGACTGAAGGGCGTCATCGAGACCTGCGCCCACATCGGGCCGTAGGCGACGTACGAGCCTGGATCGCCCCAGGCGTGGGGATCGGTCTGCGACCAGTTGATCGCCGCGAAGAGGTAGTCGCGCGTTCCGGGCGTGCCCGCGATCATCTGGAACAGATCGGTTCCTTCGGCACCGTTGTCGCCGAATACGATGAAGATCGTGTTCTCGTACTCGCCGATCTTCTTGAGGTGGTCAATCAGCCGGCCCACATGGAAGTCGAGGTTCTCCACCATTCCCGCGTAGAGCTCCATCTTCTTGCCGAGAACGGCGCTGGTCGCCGGAGCCAGCACGATGGGATCGGGCACGAACCACATACGCTCGGAGAGCCGCGTGCCCGCGGGCATGATGCCGAGCTCGATCTCCCGCTTCAGTCGCTCCTGCCGCACCGCGTCCCAACCCTTGTCGTACTCGCCGATGTGGCGATTGCGCCATTCCCGCGGGAGGTGGTACGGGTCATGTGGCGCCTGGGGAGCGAAGTAGGCGAAGAAGGGCTTGCCGTCGGCATGGTTCGCGCCGATGTATCCGATCAGCTTGTCGGTGTAGGTCTTCGTCGCGTAGTAGTTCTCGGGAAGCCGCCTCAGGTAGCGCCCGTCCTCGGTGAAGACCGACTTCGGCGACGCGGCGGTGAAATTCGTCATGTCCCAGTAGCTGCCCGCCCCGTCGAGCAGCGAGAAGTCGCGCTCGAATCCGCGCGCGGCCGGGATCTGCGAAGGCGCCTTGCCGAGATGCCACTTGCCGACCATGTAGGTGTGATAGCCGGCGTCCTTGAGCAGCTGCGGCAACGTGACCACCCGATCGCTGAGGTAGCCTTCGTAGCCGTCCACGTCCCGCTGGTTGGGCGCAGTCCACTCGTCCATGTTGCCCAGCCCGTTGAGATGGGTGTCGACGCCGCTCAGCAGGATCGATCGCGTGGGCGAGCAGCTCGCATGCGTGTAGAAGTTCGTGAAGCGCACGCCTTCCCTCGCCAGGGAGTCGAGGTTCGGCGTCCTGATCTCGCTGCCGAATGAGCCCATGTCGGCGAATCCCAGGTCATCGCCGAGGATGATGACGATGTTCGGCCGGCGAGGTGCATCTGCCGCAGTGGCGATGACGGGCGCGGCGAGCGCCGCAAGCATGCCAACCGTGCCCAGCGTTTTCAGCAGCCGGCCGACGTTGCCCGGCGTCCTGGTCAGCCCCTGCCCGACGCACCGCTTCGATTCGTCATGCACGAATTCGAGGTACGCCTTCATCTCCATCGCCCCTTCGATCCCGCACTTCACTTGTGGTACTTCTGCATCTGTGGCCGGACGGGCCAGCGGCTGGGCAGGAGTTTGCCCGCTGGCTCGGCGAATCGGCACCGAAGCGTCCCGAGTCGCTCGAAGCTGATCTCGATCTGCGCACCGGGATCGATGAAGTCGTCGTGATCCAGGCCGGTGCAATCCGGGATGGTGCCGAAGCCCATCACACACCCGGGTTCGATGGGAGCGATCATCCCCAGCCAGGCGAACACATCCTCGGCTTGGTGGTTGATCTCCGACGTCGATCCTTGATATCTGACCTGTCCGTTCACTGTGACAACGACCTTGAGGTTGTAGGGGTCGCCGAGCTCATCGGGCGTGACCAGGTAGGGGCCGAGCTGGTTGCCCTTGGCCATGTCCTTCGTCAGGCACAACCCGCCGATGAATTCCGGCGCCTGAACGTCACGCGCCGAGACGTCGTTGAAGATGCAGAAGCCCGCCACCGGCTGCTTAGCATTGCCGTAAACCACGGCAAGCTCGGGTTCGATGTCCAACCGTGACGTGTAGAGCGGCCAGGAAATGGTCTGCGCGTCGCCAACGATCGAGTTCATGTTGCACTTGTAGTAGGAGAGCGGCTCGGGCTGGCCCGCGGCGGGAGCGGGTGGCGGGGTCAGAAGCGCTTTACCAACAGCGTGCAACAGCGGACCGGTCTGTGGATTGTCCTTCTCGAATTTGAGCATCGTTTCGAGCGAGTTCTTCAGATGCCGTGGCGTCAGGCCGAAGTCGAACAGCGCCGCGACCTCGACCGGCTCGAGCAGGCTAACCGTACGCAGACTGGGCCGGTCGTGTTCCGGCAGTTCGTCCAGATGCTGTTCGCCCCAGGCCAGCAGTTTCCGCGCTGCCTTTTCGCTGTCGGGCAGATTGGCGAGGTAGGCCTTGCTGTCGCTCAGGTGGGGGTGCGACGCCCCCGAACTCGTTAGCAGCGCGGAGAAGGCAACGGCATGGTCGCGAACGACGACGCCGAATCGAGGGCTCGGATCGCCGGCGACGAAACGGATCAGTTTCATTGAAGCGTTCCTGTGCTTTGGCGTGAGCGGGTCAGAACTCGACTTCGATTTCCTTTGCCTTCGCCACGTCGTAGACCGCATCGAAGGTCCTCGCCGTATCCCAGGGCGCGTCCGCCAGTTCGTTGCGGAGCTCCCGGTAGGCCCGCTCGACGTTCATGTACAGGCGCGCCGGGCCCCGCCACTGCGCGTACGGTCCAAGATCGATCCGCTTGGAAGCCTCCAGCGAGGTCAGCCCTTGACCGAACCACCGCTTCGATTCTTCGCGCACGTATTCGAGGTACGCCTTCATCTCCATCGCCCCTTCGATCCCGCACACCGGTCCGTGTCCGGGAACGATGACCTCCGGATCGAGCCAGATGATGAGATCGAGCGTCTTGAGCCATTTCTCGTAGGTGCCGGTCCAGCCCATGGGGGTGCACTGGCGAAAGATCACGTCGCCGGCGAACACCACCCGTTCCTTGGGCACGTGAACGATCGTGTCGCCGACCTGGTGGCATGGCCCCACATAGATCAGGTGAGCTTCCGTGCCGTCGAGATCCAGCACGTGTCGCTCGTCGAACAGGGTCGTCGGCAGGACCAGCTCGATCCCGTTGAAGTCGTAATCCTGCTTCAGCTGCCGGGCAATTGCCAGTGCACCGGGGTGGATCGCTCTGAGCAACAAGCGAGGCAGCAAGCGATCGACGCCGTTGAGCAACTTCTGGGACTCCCGCGGATCGGCGACATGTCGCATGCGGTCGGGCACGGTGCGATGCGCGATGATCTCGGCGCCTTCGAAGAGCTGGTTCCCCCACACGTGGTCGCCGTCCTCGTGCGTGTTGATTACGCGCTTGGGCATGCTCTGCCAGACCTTGCCGAAGAGCTCGATCATCCGGCGCGCGTGGAACAGGTCCGACTGCGTGTCGATGACCACGCCGCCGCCCCGGTTGATCAGTCCCGAGTTCGCATCGCACACGCGGTTCTTCTCGTTCAGGACCGCAAAGCAGTTTTCGCTTACTTGCTGCAGTTTCATGAGGACGTACCAGGTCAGGGATCTCGGGTCGCGCTGCGCAAACGGTTTGGCGTCGGTCAAACCGACGGCGTTGACCCCGCCCGTTGGGTCCGGTGCCTTGGCGCCGCTGGTGCCGCGCGCTGCTGATACACTTTGCCTTGACCTCTGGTCCCCTCTCTCTTGCGGCAGCCGGGGTCAGGGGGCAGTGTTCGACCATCCATCAGGATCGTCTATCGGAAATCCGCAGAGCGCGAACATGGTGGAACCTCGCGTCACCACTGCCCAACCTGCTGTCACCGTTGTCGAGATCAGCGACCCCACGGTCGTTGGCGCAGGCATCGAATTGCTCGATCAGGATGTGGTGCAGCTTCAGGCGATGCCGCTTCGAGCACGACGAGTGATCGTCCGTCTCGACCCCGCCGCAGTCGTGTTCCATTCGACCAACCTCCGCGTACGGACCCGCACGAGCGTTCGCAAGGGCCTGCTCGCCTACGTCACGTTCGGCCCGCGAGCGAGCGGGACGGTGAACGGGTTGCCGGTTCGCCCCGATTTGATCCTTGTCGCGGAGCCCGAATCGGAGGCCAGGTTCGTTGCCGACGCCGGCTGGGAGAGCATTACGTTCCTGATCCCGCTGCAGGACATCAGAGCGCATCTCACTGCCCGCCAACGCGAGAGTGAGTATCGTGTGCCGCACGGCGTGGAGACGCTGAAGGTAAACCCGGAGAGGGTTCGCAGCCTATTCGACTGGGGGAAGCGACTGGTGGACACCGCCGCACGCCAGCCCGCCTTGTTCAACGAGCTGAAGAAAGAGCGGGTCGCCGCCCAGACCGAGTTGCTGGAGACTCTTTTGACTACCCTCGACGTGGCCAACGATTTCGAGCCCACCCGCAGCGACCGGACGCGGCAGGCGCACAGCCTCCTCGTGAAGATCGCCGAGGACTACGCCTTATCGCAGACCGGCGAGCATCTCCACGTGAGCGACCTGTGCAGAGTTGCGGCGGTGAGCGAGCGCACCCTGGAATACGCGTTCAAGGAAGTCCTGGGAATGAGGCCGGTGACCTATTTGATCCGACTCAGACTGCATCGGGTGCGCCAGGCGCTCCTGGCCGCGACCCATGGATCAACCACGGTCTCGGCGGAGGCGCTCAACTGGGGCTTTTGGCACTTCGGGGAGTTCTCGCGCGCGTACAAGGACTGTTTCGGTGAACTGCCGTCGGATACTCTGCGGCGCAAGCCAGGTGAGCCGTGGCGGTAAGCCTTAGGCGGCGTCGCAAGGAAGCCGCTTGGCCCGGAGTGCTCGGCGATCGGCGTTGAAAAGGCCGCCGCCGCGATCAGCTCGCCAGCTGCGCAGCAATGACATCCGTTGGAAGACCCTGAGCGACCACGCGGATTCAGCTTCGCTCGCCGGGAGCAGATCGCCAATCGTCCCGCATCCCTTGAACGACGGGTTTGGGGCAGTTGAGAAGCAACGTGGAATGGCGGGTGATGACCGAACTGCGACCCTCGAAGTCGCAGTGAAGGGCCTCTGGTATCGCAAGCCCTCGTGTAATCGACGCGAGCGACCAGCTGAATCCTGGCACTGCGCGGAAAACCTCGTGCTGGCTTAAGAGTCAACACCTCGGCCTGGTTCAGAGCGGCAAACCGCAATCCAAGGCTGTCTCAAAAGGCTGCAGGCATTCGGCATGAGTTAGTGGATTACTGCGGCCCTGCGCGTGTGGAAATTCAACACCGTCACAACCGTATGCCCGAGCGGTGAAACCAGAAGGCCGCCCGATGCCATATGCTGTTCTGGTTCACCAGGGCCAATGCGTTTGGCGGCGAGCGATCCTCTGGGTGGGGCCCAGCAGAGGCCAGCACTAAGGACTCCTCGTAACGAGCGTTCCGCTCACTGCCCACGCGCGCTGACTCGGGCAAAAGCGCAGAGCTAACGACCCGTCATTGATTTCTCGCGCAAAAAGCAACAACCGGGGTGGGAGGAGCAAGCGATGGTTGTCGGGAAAAGCCTCGGTCGGTGTAGCGGCCTTGCCTTCCACAGCCCAGATGATGCCGTCAGCGTTCAGATCGACCCTTGCCACTTCGGCGACATAGGCGTCGTTCAGGCGCTGTCCAAATTTCTTGCGTGTGATTTGAGTGATGCGGGATACCTGCGACGTGTGAACGCTTAGACAGCTAGCACCATTGACTTGTATACGTGCAGCACAATATACTTGTCTATGTAAAGCACAATCGACTTCATTCAGCCCCACCGCGGCCAGGAGCGCACCGCATGGCCGTTCCCCGAGAAAAGCTCGCCAGCGCACTCAAGGAGCTGCAGAAACTGCAGCAGGGCGGCCGCTACGTGTTTCAGTCTGTCGAGCTCGCGCGCCTCAGCCGCGAGCGTCTTGTGCGGCAGGGTTTCCTGCAGCCCATCCTCAAGGGCTGGCTCATCTCGGCCAAGCCCGGTGTGGCGCCGGGCGACAGCACACCCTGGTACGCGTGCTTTTGGGAATTCTGCCAACGCTACTGCGAGGCGCGCTTCGAAGACAAGTGGCACCTCTCGCCCGAGCAATCGCTTCTGCTGCACGGCGAGAGTAGCGCCGTGCCGGCGCAGCTGGTGATCTACAGTCCCAGGGGAACCAATAACGCGATCGCCCTACCCTTCCAGACCTCGCTGTTCGATCTGAAGGAAACCAAGATGCCGCCCGCAGGCGACCTGGTCCTTCGGGATGGCTTACGCCTGTTCACCCCCGAGGAAGCGCTGATCCGGGTCCCGGACGCCTTTTACGCGCGCCACCCGATCGAGGCGCAAGTCGTCTTGGGCGGCATTCGCGACGCATCTTCGCTTCTGCGCCGCCTGCTCGACGGTGGCCATTCTGTGGTCGCCGGGCGCCTTGCCGGCGCGCTGCGCCGCCTGGGCAAAGGCGCTATCGCCGAGGACATCGTCGAGACGATGAAATCCGCCGGCTATGCCGTGCGCGAATCCGATCCGTTCGCCGATGCGCGAAACGTTGGCGCACCGGCAGCACCCGTCGCACCGATCGTCGCGCGGCTGCAGACGCTCTGGGCATCCATGCGCCGGCCCGTTCTCGACCTCTTCCCGCCGCCGCCGGGGCTTCCACGAAACAAACGGGCGTATCTGAAATCGGTCGATGAGATCTACCAGACCGACGCCTACCACTCCCTATCGATCGAGGGATATCGCGTCGCGCCCGATCTCATCGACCGCGTCGCCTCAGGAGCCTGGGATCCCCAGAAGCACCAGGCCGATCGTGATAGCCGCGACGCTCTGGCCGCGCGCGGCTACTGGCAGGCCTTCCAAGTCGTCAGAAGGGCCGTCGCCAGCATCATCGAGGGCGCCAACGCCGGTGCAATCGTGTCACTGGCCCATCGGGAATGGTATCGGCAGCTGTTCCAGCCTTGCGTCGCCGCTGGGCTCATTCCCGCCCATGCGCTCGCTGGCTGCCGGGACGACAGCGTGTTCATCCGCACCTCGCGGCATGTGCCACCGCGACCGCAGGCTGTCAGCGAGGCCATGCCCGCGCTGTTCGACCTGCTCGAGCGCGAACCCGAGCCTGCCGTGCGCGCCGTGCTGGGTCACTGGCTGTTCGGCTACATCCACCCCTATTTCGACGGCAATGGCCGCGTGGCGCGATTCCTGATGAACGCCATGCTGGCCTCGGGAGGCTATCCCTGGACCGTGATCCGAGTGCAACAGCGGCGCCAATACCTCGAGGCCCTCGAGAACGCCAGCGTCGGGATGGATATCCGGCCCTTTGCGGCATTCGTCGCGAAAGCCACCGGCGAGTCGGCGCCGGAGGAACCATAGGGTTCCGGCGGCCTTATCCGATCGTTTCCTCTCTCTGCTGAACAGACCTAGTCGTATTCTGTGGCATCGCTGCGCGTGATACAGTATTAGCTGCGTCGGCCGGAAATAGCGAGAGAGACAACAATCTCATGACGAAGGAATACCGATTTGCGACTCTGGCGGAGCATTGAAAACTTCTTCCTCCCCGTAGTTCAATGGATAGAACGAGTGCCTCCTAAGCGCTAGATACAGGTTCGATTCCTGTCGGGGGGACCAGCAATTTCACCACAATAGTCAGTTCGACGGTTTCGAAGCGAAGACGCGTCTACCATTTCTGCCCGGGTGGCAGTCCAATCGCAGTTGACCTGGGTCAAGGCCTAACCTGCATCGGGAATGCATGATGGGCGGGTGGCGCTGCGGAGAGGCCGCAGTGCGCTTCCTAAGTCAGAGCACGGACGTCGAGGAGGAGGAATCTTGACGAATCGAACGAAAGCGTGCGCCATCGGCGCGTTGCGCTTTGCGATCCTTGCATCAACGCTCCTAGTCGGAGCCGCGGACGGCGCAGCCGTCCTGAACATGGGACTGGTGCCGGGCGAAGACCCGCGGGTCGTCGTGACCGACAACCAGGCGCTGCTGGATAGCCTCCAGAAGTCGCTGCAGATGGAGGTCAAGCCGTTCGTCGCCACCGACTACAACGGCATCATCGAGGCGCTCCGGGCAAAGAAGCTGGACATCGCACTGCTCGGTCCTTTCTCCTACGTGCTGGCCACAACGGTCGCCGACGTCGAAGCTTTTGCGCTGCTCGAGACGCAGAAGCAGGGCGCAACCTACCGCTCGGTGATCATCGCGCGCAAGGACCATGGGATCCGAACCCTCAAGGACCTGGCCGGCAAGACGTTCGCATTCGTCGATCCCAGCTCCACCTCGGGACACCTGTTTCCCAAGGCCGGACTGATCAAAGCCGGATACGACCCGGACACATACTTCTCCCGCGTGATCTTTTCCGGCGGGCACGACGCGAGCGCGATCGCCGTGCAGAACGGGAAGGTAGATGCGGCCGCGATCGCCGACGCGCTCCTCGAGATCGCCTACAGCCGCGGCATGCTCAAGAAGGAGGATATCGTCGTCGTCTGGACCTCCGACCCGATACCAGGTGCGCCGATCGTATATCGCCGCGACCTGCCGGAGGACCTGAAAGCGAAGCTTCGCGCAGCTTTCGCACAGATCCACGATGTGCCCTGGGGCCCGACGATGACGATCAAGCGCTGGGTTCCGGCGAGCGATGCCTCCTACGACGTGGTCCGGCAGACCGCCAAAGTGCTCAACCTCGACCTCAAGAAGATGAAATGATTGAAGTCCGCGGCCTGTCCAAGCGGTACGGGGATCTGGTCGCGCTGGCCGACGTGAGTCTAGAGGTGGCCGCCGGCGAGATGGTCGTGGTGCTCGGGCCGTCGGGCGCGGGCAAATCTACTTTGCTTCGTTGCATCAACCGGCTCGTACAGCCGAGCGCGGGCGAGGTGCGCATCGGTGGCGAGGCTCTCCCGGCTACCCGCAGCGGCCTGCGTCGCATCCGATCCCAGCTCGGCATGATCTTCCAAGATCACAACCTGGTGCCGCGGCTTTCCGTCCTCAAGAATGTGCTGGCCGGGCGGCTCGCTCGGATGCCCGAATGGATGTCGGTGCTGCAGATCTTCCGCGAAGAAGATGTGCGAATCGCGCTCGAAAGCCTCAAGCGCGTCGAGCTGGAAGATCGCGCCTGGAGTCGCGCCGACCGGCTGTCCGGCGGGCAACAGCAGCGCGTCGGCATTGCCCGCGCTCTGGCCCAGCAGCCGGAGGCGATCTTGGCCGACGAGCCGGTGGCGAGTCTCGATCCCAAGACGGCGCGGGTCGTGCTCGGCGACCTCAAGCGTGCTTCCCGTGAGCTCGGGATCGCGGTGCTGTGCAATCTGCACCAGGTCGGCTACGCGCTCGAGTTCGCAGACCGCGTCATCGGCATTCATGCGGGCCGTGTGGTGTTCGAAGGCGGGCCTGAGGGCCTCGATAGACCGACGCTGTCGCGCATCTACCCCGGACTGGAAGGCATGTCTGAAACCGAGATCGCCGGCATCTCGACCGCCGTTGGGGAGCTGATGACATGAAACCCACCGGCCTCACCTTCATCGTCGGTCGTCCATGGCACGCGCGGCAATGGTTGCAGTGCCTCGCCATCGTGGTCGCAGTATGTGCTGCATTTGCCTGGAGCGGTCAAGCTTTGCACTTGTCCTTCGCCGAGCTGGTGAAGGGTCTGCCGTGGGTGGGCGATTTCGTCTCGCGCATGGTGCCGCCAAACTGGGGCTTCATGCAGCGCCTGGCGCGGCCGGTGTTCGAGACGGTACAGTTGGCGATTTGGGGCACGCTGTTCGCCATCGTGCTCGCTCTGCCTTTGTGCTTTCTCGCCGCGCGCAATCTCACGCCCAGCCCGCTGGTGTTTCATGCGGCGCGCCAGGTCTTCAACGCAGCGCGTGGGATCAACGAGATCATCTTCGCACTCATCTTCGTCGCCGCAGTCGGGCTGGGGCCGTTCGCGGGCGTGCTCGCCCTCTCCGTGCACGGGGCCGGAATGCTCGGAAAATTCTTCGCGGAAGCCATCGAGGAAGCCGATCCCGGTCCGGTGGAAGCGCTACGCGCGACCGGCGCGCGCCCACTGCAGGTGATCGTCTTCGCGGTCCTGCCGCAGGCGCTGCCGGCCTGGATCGCCGCGACTTTGTACCGGATCGAGGTGAATCTGCGCGCAGCCACAATCCTGGGAATGGTCGGCGCGGGCGGGATCGGCTTCGAGCTGTACAGCAGCATGAAGCTGTTCCAGTACCAGGACACGGCGACCTGCGTGATCGTCATCCTGGCGATGGTGATGAGCGCGGACTACATCTCCTCGCGGTTGCGCGCACGGATTCTCGCGCGCTGAGATGGCAGAGGCGCGGCCCGGCGGCGCCACGCACGCGTCAGTCTTCCGGACCGTTGCGCATCGCCCGGTGCGCGGCCACGATGCGCTCCGCCACGGTGAGATAGTGCTCGTGCTTGGCGAGATTGTAGGGGGTCAGGTTCACTGCCCGGATCATGCGCCTGACGATCTCGCCGTCGACGATGTCCGCGTCGATGATGTTGACGCAGCCGGCGTCCTGCTCGAATGCCGACAGGCCGGCGAGCCCGCCGCGGGTGACCCAGGCGAGGATAACGGCGTTGGTTCCCCCATGCCCCACGAGCAGCGCGGTGGCCCAGTCCGGGCGCTGCAGGAACGCCTCGAAGGCCGGAACGATGCGCGCCTGGAAGGCGGCAAAGGTCTGGCCGCCGGGAATGGCGGCGTCCGGCTCGGCGGCGCGCTCCAGGCCATAGGTGAACTCCGCGTCGAGCCGCTCGTCGCTGAGATGGTCGAGCGAGCTCGCCTCCATCTCGCGCAACTCGCCGATCTCCTCGAGACGCACGTCGCGTCCCTCGAGCACCAGCTCGGCGGTCTGGCGCGTGCGTGTGAGCCCCGTGTGCACGCCCAGATCGAAGGGCACCTGCGCCAGCAGCTCTCGCATGTGCCGCGCCTGCTGCACGCCCTCTACGGTGAGCGGCACCTGCGTCGAGAAGACGGTGCGCCCGTCGGGCCGCCGATAGCTCACCTCGCCATGCCGCATCAGGTAGACTCGTTTGCGGCCGCGGGTGCCTGGCAGGGCTGGCGGGGTCACGGTCCGGTCCACAGGCGGAGGATGGGCAATCACTCGGGCGAGAAGGGCTTCATGCTGACCCCATTTGGACCGAGCCCGTTTGCGCTGGATCAAAGTCGCTAGCCGCGACCCAGAGGATCGTCCTCACATGCGAGAGAAGATTTGGGTCTGCGATGACGAGCCCAGCACGCGGTTCCCGGTTTTCACGCGGGCCAATGCGGGCGAAGTGTACGTCGAGGTGGCTTCCCCGCTCACCTGGAGCGCGTATGGCCCGCCGGCGATGGAGCTCGGCCATCGCGATGCTCTGTTCGAGATGGGCTTCTTCACTCCGGATGAGTTCAAGCCGGCAGGCCAGGGCGAGGCTGGGGCATGCTTCGGCGGCTACATCTATCTGAACGCCTCGGTGACGCGAGTGACTGGAGTCCGCATCCCGGGAATGTCCGTCGAGGCGATCGATACGGCGTTCTTCGGGGATTATCCCGGCGTGCCGCCCTACCGGCCCGATCCCCGCGACCAGAACGCCGAGCGCACGGCTGCGATCAGCGTGTGGCTGAAGTCTTTGTTTACCGCCGACCCGAAGGCCCTCACGGATCGAGATGGATTGCGCGTCGACGCCGTGGCAGCCACGCGGCCCGATCTTGCGCGGATGTCCGACGCGTCGCTGCTGGACTACTTCCGTTCATTCCGGGCGGAGCTGCGCCACCAGGTCAAGCGGCACATGATCAATACCTACGGCTGCAACGTGTTGACGGGGACGATCGCTCAGCTCGCCCAGGCGGTCGGCGCGAACCCGCTCGCGGCGAGGGTGACCGCGGCCCTCGGCGACGTGGACTCGGCAACCCCGTCGTTCGAGTTGTGGGATCTGTCGCGCACCATCGCCTCCTCGCCTGTTCTCGTTGCAGCCTTCGACCAAGGCGTGGAGGGGCTGCTCGCACGGCTGCGCGCCTGCCCCGATCCCGCCGCGCAGGGCTTCCTCGCCCGCTGGGATGAATTCCTGGACCGGTGGGGATTTATCGGCCCGAGCGTCTGGGAACTGCGATCGCCCACCTATCGCACCCACCCCGAGATTGCGCTGCGGATGCTGGATCGCGCGCGCTGTGCCCCCGACTCGTCGTCTCCGGCCGCTCGCTCGGCCACGCTAATTGGGGAGCGCGAAGCGGCGATCGCCGAGATCGCCGGCCGGCTCGAGCACAACCCAGAGATGCACGGCCAGTTCATGCGGGCAGCCCGCAGCGTCGGCGATTATCTCTCGGCGCGTGAGCGCAGCAAGATGCAGTGCACACGCCTCATCGAGGAGATCCGAGCGCCCGTGCGCGAGCTGGGGCAGCGTCTGGTGAGGCGCGGCCTGCTGCCTCGCTGGGAGCACCTCCTGTTGGTCACCGACATCGAGCTGGATGGCTTCGTCGCAAACCCGGCGGCGCACGGTGGGTTGATCGCCGAACGGGCAGCGCTGCTGGAGCTGCTCATGAGCAAAGAGCCGCCGTTCGTATTCGAGGGCGATCCGCCGCCACTCTCCGCCTACAAGGATCGCGGCAGCGACAAGGTCGAGGTCGCCACCGCTGGCACGCGGCTCGACGGAATCGGCGCGTCACCGGGCCGCTACACCGGGCGCGCTCGCGTCATCACCACCGTGGCGGCCGACAGCGATCTGCAGCCCGGCGAGGTGATCGTGGCCGTCACCACCGATGCCTCGTGGGGGCCGCTGTTTCTGGCGGCCGGCGCGGTGGTCGTGGAAACCGGTTCCATGATCTCGCATGCCGCGATCGTATCGCGCGAGCTCGGCATCCCGGCCGCGGTGTCTGTGGCCGGCGCGACGCGTCGCATCCGCGACGGCACCACAATCACCGTCGATGGCGACAGCGGCGCCGTAGTCCTGCACTGAACGCGGCGAGGAGACGGAGATTGAGCGCAGGCGAGGTCCGGGCGATCGCACCGGCGCAGCTCGCCGTCCTGGACGGCTCGTGCACATTGACGCCCGCGGATATCGGCGGCAAGGCATGGAGCGTCAACCGCATGCGCGCGCTCGGGCTGCCGGTGCCGCCCGCGATTGTGGCGACGACGCATGCATGCCGCGAGTTCTACGCCTGGCACAGCGTCGTCTCCGAGGCGCTATGGGTGCAGATCGTCGAGCAGATGAACGTGCTCGAGGAAGGCATCGGCCGGCGCTTCGGCGCAGCGCTGCGGCCTTTGCTCGTGTCGGTGCGCTCGGGTGCGGCGCAAAGCATGCCGGGGATGATGGATACCGTGCTCAACCTCGGACTCAACAGCGCCGTCGAGGCGGCGCTTGCGGCCGAAACCGGTGATGCATGCTATGCCGCGGACCTCCACC
>Ga0335083_10003708_pt1 | contig 19663 bp, 16 predicted proteins | sample Lox_Sample_42_FD_206716 | JGI IMG/M metagenome (GOLD analysis project Ga0335083, IMG submission 206716) | Soil microbial communities from Loxahatchee National Wildlife Refuge, Florida, United States - Lox_Sample_4.2 | ecosystem: Environmental > Terrestrial > Soil > Wetlands | place: USA...
CACCTCGGACCAGCCGCGGCAGGTGAAGGAGAACGTCGACCTGTTCATGAGCAGCCTCTACGAGGCGATCGTCCTGGTCGTCCTGGTGGCGCTGATCGGCTTCTGGGAGTGGCGCTCGGCCCTCCTCATGGCCCTGAGCATCCCCGTCACCCTGTGCATGACCTTCGGGCTGATGCGCCTTCTGGGCATCGACATCCAGCAGATCTCCATCGCCTCGCTGATCATCGCCCTCGGTCTCTTGGTCGACGACCCGGTGGTGGCCGGCGACGCCATCAAGCGAGACCTGGCCGCCGGTCATCCACCGGTCATCGCCTCTTGGCTCGGTCCGACCAAGCTGGCCACGGCCATCCTCTTCGCCACCATCACCAACATCGTCGCCTACCTGCCCTTCCTCACCCTGCCCGACGACACGGGGAAGTTCATCTACAGCCTCCCGGTGGTGCTCACCGCGGCGCTGGTCGCCTCGCGCATCGTCTCCATGAGCTTCATCCCCCTCCTCGCCTACTACCTGCTCCGGCCCTCGAAGCGGCAGGAGCCGACGGTGGCCGAGAAGAGGAGCCGCGGGTTCGGCCGGGCCTATTCCCGCCTGGCGGGGTGGGCGCTGGATCACCGCTGGGCGGCGATCGGCATCGCTCTGGCCCTCCTCGCCGCGGGCGGGCTGGGGGTGCGGGGGCTGAAGCAGGCCTTCTTCCCCAAGGACCTGTCCTACCTCTCCTACGTCGACGTGTGGCTGCCCGAGGATGCGCCGCTCTCGGCCACGGCGGAGATCGCCGAGCAGGTGGACGGCATCATCCGCCGCGCCGCCGACGAGTACGGGAAGAAGCACCCCGGGAAGGGCGGCCACCCCCGACAGGTCCTGGAATCGGTCACCTCCTTCGTCGGCGGAGGGGGCCCGCGCTTCTGGTACTCCGTCTCGCCGGAGATGCAGCAGAAGAACTACGCCCAGGTGCTGATCAACCTCCGCGACAAGCACGACACCAACCACTTCGCCCCCTTCCTCCAGGAGGCCCTCTCCCGGGCCATCGTCGGCGCCCGGGTGGACGTGCGGCTCCTGGAGAATGGCGCGGCCATCGGCGTGCCGGTGTCGATCCGGGTCTCCGGCGACGACATCGCCACCCTGCGCTCGCTGGCCGCACAGCTGGAGGACGTGCTCCTCAGGGCTCCCGGCGCCGAGCGGGTGAGGGAGAACTGGGGCGCGGACATCGTCTCCGTGGCCCTGAGGGTCGACCCCGACCGCGCCAACCTGGCCGGGGTGACCAACCTCGACGTGGCCCGCTCGGCGTCCACCGCGCTGAGCGGCACCACGGTGGGCGCGCTCCGCGAGGGAGACCTTCAAATCCCCATCGTCAGCCGGCTGCGCGTCTCGGAGCGCGCCCAGAGCTCGGACCTGCTCAACCTCTACGTGCTGTCCGGGAGCAGCGACGCCAAGGTGCCGCTCCGGCAGGTGGCCTCGTTGGAGTACAGCTCGGTCACCGAGAAGCGGGTGCGGCGAGACCAGATCCGCACCCTCACCGTGCAGGCCTTCCCGGTGGAGGGCACCCTGCCCTCGGAGGTGATGACCGCCGCCCGCCCGGGCATCGAGCGCGTCCGCGCCTCACTGCCCCCCGGCTATAAGCTGGAGATCGGCGGCGAGGAGGAGGAGCAGCTCAAAGGCTTCCACAACCTCCAGATCGTCCTCGGGATCTGCATCGCCTGCATCTTCCTGGCGCTGGTGATCCAGTTCAAGAGCGCGACCAAGCCGCTCATCGTGTTCTCCGCCATTCCCTTCGGGGTGGTGGCGGCGCTGGTCTCGCTGCGGATCATGGGCGCCCCGTTCGGCTTCATGGCCTTCCTCGGGTCGATCAGCCTCATCGGCGTCATCGTCAGCCACGTCATCGTGCTCTTCGACTTCATCGAGGAGCGCCACCACCTGGGTGAGCCGCTGCACGAGGCCCTCATCGACGCGGGCATCCTCCGGCTCCGCCCGGTGCTGATCACTGTCGGCGCCACGGTGTTTGGCCTCATTCCGCTGGCCATGCACGGCGGCCCGCTCTGGGAGCCCCTCTGCTACGTCCAGATCGGCGGGCTGCTGGTGGCCACGGCCATCACCCTGGTCCTGGTGCCCGTGCTCTACGCCATCTTCGTCTACGACCTGAAGCTGGTGAAGTGGGAAGAGACCAAGCCGGCCGCAGTGCCGGCGGTGGTGCCGCAGGAACGGAAGGAGGCGTTGGCCGCCTGATCACGGCGTTGCCCTGCACCCGAGAGCGGCGGCCGGACCCCCTCCCCGGCCGCCGCTTTCGACTTCAGGCCATCGACGCCCGGTACTGCTGCGGCGTCTGTCCCGTCCAGCGCTTGAAGGCACGGAAGAAGGTGGCCGGCTCGGCATAGCCGAGCAGGAAGGAAACCTCGTAGGCGGCCAGGTTGCGGTCGGCCAGATAGCCGATGGCCACCGACCGCCGCGCGTCCTCGAGGAGCTTGTTGAACGTCGTCCCCTCGTCGGAGAGCCGGCGCTGCAGCGTGCGTTCGCTCATCCCCATCAGCTTGGCAATGGACGCCTGGGAGGGCTCGCCGCTGCCGAGCCGCTCGGCGAGCCGGCGCGCCGTCTCCTGGCTCACCGAGCGGGAGACGTCCATGCGGGCCAGCATCTGGTCCGCCTGCCGGCGCAGGTAGCCGGCCAGGGCGGGGTCCGCGCCGGCAATGGGCCGCTCGAGGAATGCCACCGGAAACTCGAGAGCTGCCCGGGGCTGGCCGTGGACGAGCTTCGTCCCGAAGAACGCCTCCAGGGCCGGGGTGCGCTCCGTCCGCCGGTGGGGCAGATGAACCGCCGAGGGCGTGAAACCCGGGTCGACGATGCCGCGCAGATAGCTGACCTGGACGGCGAGCGCCGTCTCCGGCACGTGCTGGGTGGCGAGGAGACCCGGGACGAAGCTGTAGGTCATCCGGGCCAGCGAGGGGGAACGCTCCAGGATGGCCTCGGTCCCCTGGTTGATCAGGTGGACGTAACGGACGACGGCCTCCAGGGCCTCGCCGACGTTGGCCACCTGGGCGACCACGTACCCGAGCACTCCGATGTCAGCTGGCTGGAAGGCGGCGAGCCACTCCAGCGCCAGTACCTTGTCCGGAAGCCGGAGCGAGAGGATCTGCCAGAGCCGGGTCACCGCTTCGACCGACACCCGGTTGTCGCGGTCTTCCAGCAGCTGCGCATCGATGTTCGTCTGCTCCAGGAGCCGCGCGCGGTCGAGCCCGTTCTGCACCCCGACGTTCACCGCCCGCGAGACCATTCCTGCCGCAACGGTCAGCCGCCTGGAATCCCCCATGGCGGTCCAGGACGTTTCCCCGGGGCGAGACCCGAGGTCAAGCATGCCGCCTTAGGCCACCGAGGCCCGGTACTGCTGTGGGGTCTGACCCGTCCACCGCTTGAAGGCCCGGAAGAAGGTGGCCGGCTCGGCGTACCCGAGAAGGAACGACACCTCGTAGGCGGCCAGCTTCCGGTCGGCCAGGTACCCGAGGGCGATGGTCCGGCGGGCCTCCTCGAGGAGCTTGTTGAACGTCGTTCCCTCGTCGGCCAGCCGCCGCTGCAGCGTCCGCTCGCTCATCCCCATCTGCTTGGCGATCTCCGCCTGGGCCGGCTCTCCGGTCGGGAGTCGACCGGCGATCCGCCGGGCGATCTCGTGGCTCACCGAGTGCGGCGGGTGCGTGCGCACCAGCATCTGCTCCGCCTGCTGGCGCAGGTACGCTCCCAGAGCCGGGTCGGCGCCGACGATGGGTTGGTCGAGCAGCGCCGCGGGCAGCTCCAGCGCCATGCCGGGTCGGCCATGCTCCACCTTCACCCCGAAGAACTTCTCGAGGGCCGCGGTGCGCTCGGTGCGCGGGTGCGGCAGGTGGACCGCGGTGGGGACGAAGTGCTGGTCAACGAGGCGCCGGATCATGGACACGGTGGTGACGTGAACTCCCTCCGGCACCTGCTGTGTGGCGAGCAACGCGGGGACGAGGCGGCACTCCAGGCGAGCCACCGGGGGCGACCGTTCCAGGCTGAGCGCGGCACCCTCGTTGGTCAGGACGGAATACCGGAGCGCGGCCTCCAGCGCCTCCTGGAGGTTCGACAGCTGGCCGAGCACGTAGCCGAGCACGCCCATGTCGCCGGGCTTGAAGGCAGCCTGCCATTCCAGCGCCAGGACCTTGTCCGGCAGCCGCCGGGCCAGCACCTGCCAGAGCCGAGCGAAGGATTCGACCGGAACGCGGCCGTCGAGCTGGCCGAGGACCGCCGGCTCGATGTTCGCCTCCTCGAGGAGCACCCCCGCGTCGAGCCCGTTGCGCGCGCCGACGGAGAGTGCCCGCGCCACCATCGGGGCGATGATGGTGAGTCGTCTCGCTTCCCCCATGGCAGGGCTCCCGGTCTTGCTCAGGCGACGCTCGCCCGGTACTGCTGAGGGGTCTGGCCCGTCCAGCGCTTGAAGGCCCGGAAGAAGGTGGCCGGCTCGGCATAGCCGAGGAGGAACGACACCTCGTAGGCAGCCAGGTTGCGGTCGGCCAGGTACCCGAGGGCGATGGTCCGGCGGGCGTCCTCGAGAAGCTTGTTGAACGTCGTCCCTTCGTTCTGGAGCCGCCGCTGGAGCGTGCGCTCGCTTATCCCCATCTGCTTGGCGATCGAGCCCTGGTCCGGCTCGCCCGATGAGAGGCGGGCAGCGATGCGCCGCGCGGCGTCGTGACTCACCGGGCTGGCCTCGTCGATGCGCGCCAGCATCGCCTCCGGGAGGTGCTGTACGGCGAGCATGGCCGCGGTAGGCGAGAAGGTCATCCAGGCGGTGGATGGCCCGCGCTCCAAACTTGGAGCCAGCCCCTGGTTCACCAGCCGCCAGTAGCGGCAGAAGGTGTCGAGCATGTCCCCCAGGTCCGAGGCCTGGACCATCACGTAGCCGAGCACGCCCATGTCGCTGGGCTGGAAGGCGGCGGTCCACTCGAGCGCCGGGACCCGGCCGGGAAGCTTCTGGCCCAGGAGCTGCCAGAGCCGCGTGAAGAGCTCGATCGGGAGCCGCGCGTCCCGCTGCTGGAGGAGCGCCGGGTCGATGTCCGCCTCGGCGAGGATCTGTTCGCGGTCCAGCCCGCAGCGCGCAGCGACGTCGGCCAGCCGGGCGACGCCTCCGGACACGACGGTGAGCCGTCCTGATTCCCCCATCGCAGCCGGGACGTTCCCGGAGCCGCCCCGCGCGGGTCAAGCCGGGGCCGTCGCTCAGGCGACAGTGGCCCGGTACTGCTGCGGGGTCAGGAGACCTCCAGGGCCAGCGTACCCGTACGTCGGAGCCAGCTCTCGCGCGCCAGCCGGCGCAGGACCTCGAGGCCGAGCTGGAAGTGGTCCTCCAGGACCGCTGCCACCTCCGAGGCCGGGATGACCAGGCTCGTGCTGGGCAACGTCACCCGGGCCCGGTGCTGCCACGGGCTCTCGGCGAGCACCTCCACCAGACCGAGGAAGTGCCCTCGCTCGGCGGTCCAGCCGCCCGTGGGACCGGGCAAGATCTGCAGCGTGCCGCCGAGGACGAGCCGCACCTCGCCGACGGGCGTGCCCGGACTCCACAGCTCGCGATCCAGGCCGTCCGCGCGGACCTCGGCCGCCCGCGCCAGCTGGCCGAGCACGGTGAGGCCGCCCGGCCCGAGCTGGAGCGCCTGCTGGAGGAGGAACATGCGCTCGGCCAGGTCCGGGGACTGGAGCCACCCCGGCGGCGGTTCGGTGACGGGCGTCCGCGGCTCGCGCGCATCCCCCTGGGCGCGGTCCCGGAGGATGTTGCCGGCGAAGCCGCGCAGCAAGCTGCGCAGGAGCGATGGGGCGTCCTCGAGGGCCTCGCGCACCACGTCCGCATCGAGGACGAGGAGCAGCGCGCCCGGTTCGGCCACGATGTCGGCGTCGAAGACCGCTCCGCCGAAGAGGGCGTACGCGCCGAAGGCCTTCACCACCGGGTCACCGGGGAGCGGCGAGCCGTCGCGCAGCGCCCGCATCCGTCCCGACAGGGCCACGTACGCCGCCGGGGCGGGCTCGCCGCGCGGCACGAGCACCGTCCGGCTGCTGTAGCTCACCTCGCGGCCGGCGGCGGCCAGCGGGGCGAGGTCCCCCACCGGCACCTGCTCCAGCTCCGGGCGCGCTCGCAGGTGAAGCACGCGCTCGGCGACGCTGACCACGGATCCCTCACGCAGCACTGGGCACACTCCTCTTTCCGGCAAGGTGGAACACGGCCTGGTCGATGGCGAGCCGGAGCTCGCCGGTGGCGGACCCGGCCAGCCTCCGCAGACGGGGCAGGAGCTGGCTCAACCCGAGCTCGGAGGCGGCGCGGACGGTGAGCGTCTGCACCACCTCGCTCCGGTGACCGAGCAGCGCCTCGAGGAGCCGCCTCCGCCCTGCGGTGGAACCGGCAGGCGCCGAGCCGACCGGGCGGACCAGCTCCAGCAGGCGCTCACACAGGGAGGGTGCCACCAGGGACTCGAGCAGCTCCTCGGCGCTGGCCCGCACCTCGGGATCCGGGGAGCGCAGTCCACGGTAGATGGGCTCCATCCGCTCGCCGGGGAACAGGAGCTGCAGGACCCGGAAGACGCGCTCCACCGCCAGCAGCTCCTTGTCCTCGAGCAGCCTGACGAGCAACGCCGTGGCCGGCCCGCCCCCGGCGCCCGCCCCGGGCTCGGCGCGCACCGACCGGAGGATGTCTCGGTTCCGGAGAGCGGTGCGGAGCTCGACGTCCAGCGCCGTCTCCAGCTGCTTGTCGTCCAGGCGCAGCTCGGGGTAGTCGCGCCGGAGGCGGTTCAGGGTCCGCAGCGCGCGGAAGCGCGGGAGCCCACCCCGGGCCTGGGCCAGACGGGCGAGCAGCACCGGCGCTGCGCGTTCCGGCGCGAAGCGACCCAGCGCTGCCGGGATCTCGCGCAGCACCTCCCATGGCCCGTCGTCCTCGAGGAGGCGACGGGAGAGCTCGGCGAAGGCGGGCGGGCCACACCCCACCAGGGCGCCTCGGGCGGCCGCGCGCATCGAAGGCTCCTCGAGCATCGCCACCAGGTCGGGGACGAAGGCCGGACGCGGCAGGGCGGCCATCGCCCGCACCACCTCGGTCCGGGTGGCGGGGTCCTCGGTCTTGGCCAGCGAGAGGAGGGCCCCGGCGAAGCCGTCCGAGGGAGCCGAGGCCAGCGCGCTGGCCAGGCCCTGCTGCTCGGCCGGCGTCCCTCGTCGCGCGAGCTCGGTGATGCGCCGGAGGGCCTCCTCCTCGCCGGGCGCGAGGGCCAACGCCACCAGGGCGGCGGCGCGCACCACCGGGCTGGCATCGGCACTGGCCAGCTCCAGGACCTGTCGCGGCACCGGGTGATGCTGCGTCCAGCGGCGGACCACCGCCGCGCGCACCTGCTCATCCGGGTGGGCCATGAGCCGCTCCACGTGGGCCAGGTCGTCCTTCCGGTCCATGCGGGCGAAGTGGCGGAGCGCGGCCCGGAGCACCTGGGCGGAGGGATGGTAGAGGACGAGCCCCGGGATGAGCCGCCCACGGCCGTAGTGGACGAGGAGGTCCATCGCCGCCAGGACCTCGCGGTCGTTGCGGGCACTGAGGGCGGCCATGAGGGCCTCCAGCGCGCCGAGGTCGAGCGGCGCCGAGACGTCCGGCGCGGCCTGCCCGGAGCGCAGGCGCTCGCGGAAGAGGTCCAGGTAGCGCGGATGGAGCCGGCGCGTGGCCTCGGCCCAGCCCAGGGAGACCAGGGCCAGCGCTCCGGCGAGCCAGCCGCCGGCCACGCCAATGGCGGCCGCGCCGAGGATGAGGACCGAGGCCAGGGCCTGACCGAGGCGTTGCGACACCACGTCCACCGCCGGCTTGAAGAGCCGGCGCCGGTGCTCGGGGAGCGGCAGGTAGAGTAGCTCGGTGCCCGTCCGCTGGAGCGAGGGCCGGAGACCGCCATCCAGCACCCGGCCGAGAAAGGCCAGGGCCACGCCGCCGCCGACGGCCAGCCCGAGCGCGGCCACGAACAGCCCGGCCGGCAGGAGGAGCAGGCTGCGCGCCACTCCGGCCGAGGCGAAGAGCCAGCGGACGGCCACCAGCTGCACCACCAGCGCCAACGCCGACTGTGCCAGGTAGCCATTGGCGATCATCGAGGGGATGCGGTCCGCGGGAAGGCGGGCCACCAGCGCCTGCTTGAAGAGGAAGTCGACCAGGGTCGCTGCCACCGCGGCCAGCATCCCCATCACCAGCAAGAGGCGCAGGTAGGGGTCGCGGGCCACCGTGCCGGGGAGCGTCCGCAGGGGCACCGTGGCCGGCGTGGAGCCGTGGGCCGCCGAGTGCCGCCGGGGAAGCGTGACCGCCGTCGCGGCCGCCGCCGCGGTCAGGCCGGCGGAGAGGAGAAGCAGCTGCTGGGGCGCATGCTCGATGAGGAAGGACCGGGCCAGGACCGAGCCGAGCAGCGCGCCGAGCGGGCCGCCCACGGCGATGACGGCGAAGGCGCGCTTCGCCCCCACCCAGCCGATGCCCTCCTCCGCCCGGACCCAGAACTGGATGAGGAGGAGCGAGGAGAAGAGGGCCGACCAGAGGTAGAGCGCGGCCACCACCCACGGGCCGCCGGACCGCAGGACCCAGAAGGCGGTGGTCACCAGGGTTGCGGCGCCGAGGAGCACGGGGAAGCTCCGCCGCGAGGGGTGGCCGCCCGCGTGCTGCTGAAGCCGCGTGACGGCCAGCACGCAGACCGTCACCGCCAGGTACATCCAGGGGAGGCGGCTCGGGGGCAGGTGCGCCAGGAAGAGGCTGTCCCGGGCCGTCTCCAGAATCGCATGGGCGGCCACGGTGAGCGCCAGCACGGCGGTGAACCGGGCGACGCAGAGCCAGCAACGGACGCCGGTGACGGTGTGGTCGGAGTTCATGGTCAGGCCGCCCTCGCCATCGTGGTGGGGACGACGCTGGCCGGCGCGGTGCGGGACGCGGAAAGCGCAGCGTGCCTCCGCTGGATGGCCCAGGCCACCGCCAGCCAGACCAGGCAGAGCGCCACGTCGATGCGGGCGAAGGCCCGCGTGCTCCAGGCGAAGTGGGTTCCGGCCCAGATGGCCAGCCCGCCCAGGGCGTCTCCGGCGCGCACCAGGAAGGCGTCGATGACCGCCTTGGCCTTGTACTTGGCGTCGCGGGAGACGACGAGGAAGAGCGCGTTGCCGGTGGTGTTCTGCAGGGAGTAGTCGACCCCGTTCTCCGCCACCTTGGCCACCCGGATCAGGCCGAGCACGGGCATGAAGCCCATGGTGAGGTTGGCGCAGATGGACACCAGCGGGAGCGCGAACAGGGCCCGCCCCACCCCGAGGTGCTTGAGCACCCGCGAGACGACGAACAGCTGGCAGACCACGCCGAGGATGTTGACCGCGCCGAAGTAGTCGGCCTTGAACTCGCCGATGAAGCGCGTCACCGAGATGCCGGCAGCCATCGCCTGGTGCGGCGCGGCGGCCACCAGGGTGCGGTCGAGCACGTATTCGCCGGTGCTGTTGACCCAGTTCCGGAGCAGCGAGAGGACGCCGATGAGCAGGAGGTAGGGATCTCGGGCGAGGAGGGCGAAGCCTCCCTCCTTGCTGAGCGGGACATCCGCCTCCCGGGCGGCGCGGACCGAGGCCGCCTCGGCGCGCGTCCGGCCGTGGACCCAGGCGAAGAGACCGAGGCAGATGCAGAGCAGGGCTGCCGCGCAGAGCATCAGCTCCGCCGGCCCCACCGCGCGGAAGAGGAGCCGGGCCAGCGCCGCCCCGGCCACCGCACCCACCGAGCTGCCGGCGCCGATGACGGCGAAGAGCCGGCGACCCTGCTCCGGCCGGTAGACGTCGTTGGCGAAGCTCCAGAAGGCGGCCAGGACGGTGACGCTGAAGGTGCCCACCCAGAGGTAGAAGGGGACGCCCACCGAGGCGCCCAGCCGCACCGCCAGCGAGAACAGCACCAGGTTCGAGGCGAAGAAGAGGAGGACGCAGGCGAGGAGGGCCATCCGCCCCACCCGGCTGGCCAGGGAGGCGTACGCCTTGAGGACGCCGATCAGCAGCAGGGCCTGCCCGGCGGCCGCGTAGGCCTTCACCTCCGCGCCTCCCGACAGGAGGATGAGCGGCTCGCGCGCCACCTTGAGCAGGTAGTAGGCGGTGAGGAGCAGGAAAACGGTCACCGCCAGCGCCAGGGCGGTGGCCGCTTCGCCGGGGCGGACGTCGGCCACGGCCTGCAGGGCCCGGAGCAGCGGCCCCCGGCCTCGGGCGGCGCCGACCAGCGCCAGGCGTCCGCGGGCGACAGAGAGGGTGGTGTTGGCGGGCTGTTCCATGGTGCAGAAAGTGCCCTTGGACAGCTCCTGGAACGATGACCGCGGGCGACAGAGAGCTGGCTTCGGGCGCCAACCGGTGACGTCACACCGCGTCATCGGCGCTCCCCCCGAGCGTGGTGCGTTCGTCTTCAAGGACTTGCGCACGCACAGGGCAGCCCGCGCGCGCTCGCTCAGTCGCGCAGGACCTTCTCCGCCGTGAACCGGGAGCCCGTCGCCCGCTTACCGGCCGGCAGGGGCACGGGCCGTTTCCAGGGGCCAGGCGGCGACGAGCAGCCGCACGGGGACCAGCGGTCGCGAGCGTGCTTGCATGACGCCGGTCCCCACGAGCGGGCCCCGATGCTGCCGGAGCCTCGCGGCCAGTGCCCAGGGCGGGACTCGAACCCGCACGCCTCGCGGCGCCACCCCCTCAAGATGGTGTGTCTACCAGTTCCACCACCTGGGCCGAGGGACCTCGGTTGTTACCGCAGCGGGCCGTGCACGGGCAAGCGCTCCGGTGGCCCCGGGCAGCGAGCTACTTCGCCGCGGGGGCAGCCGGCGGGACGTCGCTTCCCGGAGTGACGCCGCTCGGCGCCTGGGGCTGGGCCGGCGCCGGCGCGGCGGGAGCCGGGGGCTTGGCCAGCGCCCGGGCCGCCACCGAGGTCTTCATCCCCTGGAAGGAGAGCGCGAGCGAGGTGATGAAGAACAGCCCGGCGCACACCGCCGTCACCCGGCTGAGGAACGTCACCGCTCCCCGGCCGCCGAAGGCGCTGGTGGCCGCCCCTCCGCCCAGCGCGGCGCCCATGCCGGCGTCCTTCCCCGGCTGGAGAAGGATGACGCCCATGAGGACCAGGCAGAGAACGACGTGAAGTGCGGTGAACAGGTAGAGCATCGAGGGCGCGCACCCTACAGAAGGGACGCCCGGGGTGACAACCCCCCGGGGGTGCCGCCCGGGGTCAGCGGCCCGACGGCGCGGCGGCGCAGATGGCGGCGAACCCGGCCGCGTCCAGGCTCGCCCCGCCCACCAGCGCGCCGTCCACGTCCGGCTCGGAGAGCAGCTGGCCAGCGTTGTCCGGCTTGACGCTGCCCCCGTAGAGAATGCGCGTGGCCGCGGCCACCTCGGCGCCGAACAGCCCGGCCAGGTCCGAGCGGATGTGGAGATGGACCTCCTGCGCCTGGGCGGGAGTGGCATTGCGTCCGGTGCCGATGGCCCACACCGGCTCGTAGGCCACCGTCACCTTGGCCATCTCCTGGGCGGAGATGCCGGCCAGGCTCCCGCGGAGCTGGGCCGAGCAGATGGCCAGGGTGTGCCCGCCATCCCGATCGTCGAGCGTCTCCCCGATGCAGACGATGGGGCGAAGCCCGGCGGCCAGCGCACCGCGCGCCCGCCGGCTCACCCCGGCGTCCGTTTCGCCGAAGAGCTGGCGGCGCTCGGAGTGCCCGACCACCACCAAGGTGCACCCCACGTCGACCAGCATCCAGGGCGAGACCTCACCGGTGAAGGCGCCCTGCTTCTCCCAGTGACAGTTCTGCGCGCCGAGCGCCAGGCGCCCGTCGGCGGGAAGGACCCGGGCCACCGCCTCGAGGGCGGTGAAGGGGGGAAGGACCACCACCTCCGCCGCCGGCCGGGCCGGCAATCGCTCCGCCAGGGCCTGCACCAGGGACACCGCCTCGCTCGCGGTCCGGTGCATCTTCCAGTTGCCGGCGACAATCGGGCGGCGCACGACCCCGGATCACCCCTCGAGCGCCTGGATGCCGGGCAGCTCGTGGCCCTCGAGGAACTCCAGCGTCGCGCCTCCGCCGGTGGAGACGTGGGACATCTTCTCTGCCAGCCCGAAGCCGTGGACCGCCGCCGAGCTGTCTCCCCCGCCGACCACCGTGGTCGCCTCCCGGCACTTGGCCATCGTCTCGGCCACCGCTCGGGTGCCGGCCGCGAAGGCGGGAATCTCGAACAGGCCCATCGGCCCGTTCCAGAGGATGGTCTTCGCCGCCCGGAGGCGCTCGGCGAAGAGCGCCCGCGTCCTCGGGCCGATGTCCAGCCCCATCATCCCGGCCGGGATGGCCCGCTCCGCCACCTCGCGCGGCGCCGCCGTCGCCGCGGCCTCGGCGGCGACCACGTGGTCGATGGGGAGGACCATCTCCTTCCCCAGCCGGCGGGCGGCCTCCAGAGCGCGGCGCGCCACGTCCAGCTTGTCCGCCTCCACCCGGCTCTTGCCCACCTCCACCCCCTCCGCCTTGAGAAAGGTGTAGGCCATCGCCCCGCCGATGAGGAGCGTGGTCACCCGGGGGAGGAGATTCTCGATGACCTTGATCTTGTCCGAGACCTTCGCCCCGCCGAGCACCGCCACGTAGGGCAGCTCCGGTGAGCGGAGGAGCCGGCCGAGGAAGTCCATCTCCCGCTTGAGGAGGTAGCCGGCGGCCCGCTCCTTGACCAGCGGGACCATCCCCACCGTGGAGGCGTGGGCCCGGTGGGCCGCCCCGAAGGCGTCGTTGACGTAGACGTCGGCGTTCTCCGCCAGCTGCCGGGCGAAGCCGGCGTCGTTGGCCTCCTCCTCCTTGTGGAAGCGCAGGTTCTCCAGCATCACCACCTGGCCGTCCCGGTAGTCCTTGAGCAGCTTCCGTACCCCATCGCCCACGCAGTCGTCGGCGAGCAGAACCTCGTGCGACTTGCCCAGGAGCTCGGAGAGGCGGGAGGCGGCCGGCTCGAGCGACAGCGCCGGGTCCGGCTTTCCCTTCGGCCGCCCGAGGTGCGAGGCGACCATCACGTGCCCGCCCAGCTGGAGGAGCCGCCGCAGGGTGGGAAGCACCTCGCGGATGCGAGTGTCGTCGGTCACGCGCCGCGAGGCATCGAGCGGCACGTTGAAATCCGCCCGGAGGAAGACCCTCTTCCCGGTGAGCTGCAGCTCGTCGATGGAACGCAGCATCGGCGGCCTCCCCCTGGTTGGGGCCCGTCAGGCGCCTTTCTGCACCAGCAGCTTGGCCACGTCCACCATGCGGTTGGAGAAGCCCCACTCGTTGTCGTACCAGGCCATCACCTTGACCAGGTTGCCCTCGACGACGAAGGTGCCCGTCCCGTCGACGATGGCCGAGTGCGGGTCCCCGTTGTAGTCCACGGACACGGTAGGAGCCTCGCTGTAGGCCAGGACGCCCTTCAGCGCCCCCTCGGCGGCCTGTCGGAAGGCGAGGTTGACTTCCTCGGCGGTGACCTTCTTGCCGGTCACGGCAGTGAGGTCGACCAGGCTCACGTTGGGGGTGGGCACGCGCACCGACACCCCGTGCATCTTCCCCTTCAGCGCCGGGAGCACCTCGCCGATGGCCTTGGCCGCCCCGGTGCTGGTGGGAATCATCGACATCGCCGCGGCGCGCGCACGGCGCAGGTCCTTGTGGGTCAGGTCGAGGATGCGCTGATCGTTGGTGTAGCTGTGCACGGTGGTCATCAGGCCCTTCTCGATGCCGAAGGTCTCGAGCAGCACCTTGGCCACCGGCGCCAGGCAGTTCGTGGTGCAGGACGCCGCGCTGATGATCTGATGCTTGGCGGCGTCGTACTGCTGGTGGTTGATCCCGTAGGCGACGGTCAGGTCCTGGCCCTTGGCCGGCGCGGAGATGAGGACCTTCTTCGCCCCGGCGGCGAGATGCTTGCTCGCCCCGTCCCGGTCGGTGAACTTCCCGGTGCACTCCAGCACCACGTCCACGCCGAGCTTCTTCCAGGGAAGCTTGGCCGGGTCCTTCTCGGCGGTGAAGGCGAAGCTCCGCCCGCCCACCTTCATCCCCGTCTCGCTGGCCGTGACCTCGCCGGGCCAGGTACGGTGCACCGAGTCGTACTTGAAGAGGTGGGCCATCGTCGCCGGCGGGTCGACGTCGTTGATGGCGACGATCTCCAGCGGCTCGTTGCGGCTCAGCGCCGCCCGCAGGATGCACCGGCCGATGCGGCCGAAACCGTTGATTGCGATTTTCAGGGCCATGACGGGTTGAATAGGGCCCCTCCCCGGCCGAGGTCAACGAGCAACGCCGGGGCGGTTGACCACTGTGCTGGCCCGGGGGACGCTCGACGGGTCGCGATGACCCTCCCCGCGCCCGCTCCGAGCCCCCTGCGCCGCCCCCCTTACCCGCCCCGGCGCCCGGGCTTCTGGTCCTCGGCGGTCCACGCCTGGAACGGGCTGGTCCACACCGTGGAGTACCAGCCCAACATGCGCATCCACGTGCTGGCCGCGCTCCTGGTCGGCCTGGTCGGGAGCGGCATCCCGCTCGGGCTGGCGGAACGGGTGACGCTCATCTTCTGCGTCCTGCTCGTCTTCTTCGCCGAGATCCTCAACAGCGCGCTGGAAGCCCTGGTCGACCTGGCCACGCGCGAGTTCGACGAGAAGGCGCGGGTGACCAAGGACGCGGCGGCGGCGGCGGTCCTCGTGCTCTCCATCGGCTCGGTGGTCATCTTCGCCGCGCTGCTCGTCCACAACTGGAGCACCGTGCTCGCCCACACCGGCCGCATCCAGCGCCAGGTGGCGCTGGGCATCCCGCTCACGGCGTGCACCGCGCTGCTGCTGCGTCCCGGGCCGCGCGCCCCGGTGCAGGATCTCCTCGCCTTCCTGGGCGCCCTCTTCTTCTTCGTCCTGCTCACGCTGCGCTCGACGAGCAGCGTCTTCAGCGCCATGACGCTCGGCGTGATCGTGCTCGCCGGAGCGGCGGCCCTCGACCGGCAGCGGGCCTCGGGAGGGCAAAAAAAACGGCCCGGCGGCACGTGAGGCTCCGCAGGGCCTACCGACTTCCTTCCGCCCCCCGGAGCTCTGGGCACCGGATCCCGTCCGGGACGCCAGCTGTCCGGTCCTGGGGCGAAAGCCGGAACAGCTTAACCGCTCGACCGCCGTCTCACAACGCCTGGCGGGCCTCCTCGGCGGCGTGATCCGGCACCCCGGGCCGCTTCCCATCCCCCCGGAGATCCGAGGTGACGAGATCGATGAGCTCGGTGGCCACCCCGATGACCTGGGTGGAGGTGTAGCCGCTGGCGCGCAGCTGATTGAAGAAGGTGCGGGCCAGAATCTTGGTGGCCTTCGCGTCCGTGCTCACGTGGGTCTCCTTGGGCGGCCTCGCGCCGCGGCCCCGGCGAGTCTTCATGGGGCATGCCAGCCCCGGGTAGGTTCTAACCCCCTGAGAGAAGGGTCGTCCGTTGACGTTGAACGTCCGTGAGCTGCGAAACCTCCTACGCACTGGAACCCCGGCGCGACGCCCCCGCCGTGTGGGTGGACAATGCGCTGGATGATGCCCTTTCGCGTCCGGACCCCCGACGGCGAGCTCCGGTACCCGACGCTGCTCGACGTCGAGCGCGCCTTCCACCAGGGGCTGGTCGACCCCGATGACGAGGTCATCGACGAATCCACCGGGGCAGTGGTCCGCGCCAAGGAGCACCCGGCCTTCGGCCCTCCGCCGTCGCGCCACTTCTGGCAGGACAAGAGCGCGCAGCCTGGCCGCGTGGCCATGGCGCTCGCCTTCCTCCTGGCCGCGCTCATCGCCGGAGCGGTCCAGCAGTGGTGGCTCACCCTCGCCTCGGTGGCGGCCGGCGCCTGGCTCCTCGTCCGGGTGGCGATCACCGCGCAGACGCGTCCGCGGCGCTGAGGAAGTCCCGGGCTAGACTGGGCTGGCGTCGCTCGCAGCGCCGATGCTCCCCGGACTCTCCGCCCTCGCCTCCGCTCTCGTCCTCCTGGCGCCCGGACCGGCCGGCGAGGACGTCTACACCTGGACCGATGCGGACGGTGTCGCCCACTACACCAACGACCCGAACACCATTCCCCGGCGCTACCGGGACCAGGCGCGCTCCCTGGACGGCCAGCCCCTTCCCGCCGACGCGCCCGAGAAGCCGGCGCCCTCCGTCGAGTCGAAGCCCGCCCAGGCCGAGGCTCCGGACAAGCCCGCTCCGGCGAAGCCGGCCGCCCGCGCCGAGGAGCCGACCGAGGAGGCGAGCCCGGCGCCGGCCGCGCTTCCGCCCGGCGGGACGGCCGCGCTGGACGAGGCGGGCTGGCGCAGGCTCTTCCTCAGGGCCAATGAACGGGTGAGGCGCGCCGAGCAGACGCTGGCCCGGGACCGCGCCGCGCTGGCCCAGGTCTCCAACGAGGAGGGGTACCTCATCGTCGACCCGTACGGCCGGGTGATGACCGCCGGCCGGGCCACCGCGCTCCGGATGCAGGTCTCCGAGGACGAGCGCGTCGTGTACGAGGCGAGGGAGGCGCTCTACGAGCTGGAGCGCGTGGCCGCCCGCGAGGCCATTCCGCTCGAGTGGCGGCGCTGACGGCGGGCGCGGGCGACGCGCGACTGCCGGCTGCCAGGGGCTTCCGCCCGGCGTCGCGTCCTAGAAGCCGGGCCACCCGGTGCCGCGCGTGCGCCGCGTCACCCAGCGACGCGGAGGAGGCGGCGGGGCGGGACGCCGCATGACGAGGCAGAGCAGCACCCCGGCCACGAAGCCCCCGACGTGTGCCCACCAGGCGACCCCCGCCTGCCCGGCTGCAGCGTGGGTGGCATAGAGGAACTGGAGGAGGAACCACATCCCGATGAACACCACGGCCGGGATCTCCACGAACCAGGGAATGATGACGATGGGGATGAGGGTGAGGATGCGCGCGCCGGCGAAGAGCACCAGGTAGGCGCCGAGCACGCCGGAGATGGCGCCGGAGGCCCCCAGCGCCGGCAGCCTCGATCCCGGCGCCGACAGCCCGTGCACCAGGAAGGAGGCCACGCCGCAGAGCAGGTAGAAGGCCAGGAACCGTCCGTGCCCGAGCCTGTCCTCCACGTTGTCGCCGAACACCCACAGGAACCACATGTTGGAGACCAGGTGCAGGAGGTTGGCGTGCAGGAACATCGCGGTGACGAGGGGCAGCCAGCGACCGGGCTCCAGCGCCGAGCCGCGCCAGCCGAAATACCGGCGCGGGATGAAGCTGAACGCCTGGACGAGCTCGTCCGCCCCCGGGCCGACCTGCGAGATGGCCAGGAAGACGAGAACGTTGGCGGCGATGAGCAGCACGGTCATCACCGGAACGGTGCGGGCCTGCAGGCTGTCGCGGATGGGAATCAAGGTCGGAGCAGGAAGGTAACCCCCCGGGCGGCCGCCGGCACCCGGGGAGTGCTAGGTTGCCGGCGCACGTGAGCACGACAGAGCCCGCCGGCCCCGACACCCCCCCGCCCGCCGAGGAGACGGTCCGGAAGGTCTACGTCCGCGATCTGCGCGAGAAGCAGGCGCTGCTCACCGTCTTCCGGGTGACGCGCAAGGCCCGCCAGACCGCCCGGAACGGGAAGCTGTTCCTGGTGGTGGCGTTCGGGGACCGGACCGGCGAGGTCGATGGGCGGGTGTTCGAGCGCGTGGAGGCGGTGGAGCCCGGCTTCGACGTCGGCGACTACGTGCTGGTCAAGGGACAGGTGGTCACTTTCCACGGCAAACCCCAGGTGGTCGCCGAGGCCATCGACCGCCTCGACCCCGAGCCCATCGATGCCGCCGAGTTCGCCGTGCCGCCTCCTCCGCCGGAGGCACCGCCTGCGCCCGCATCGTCCTCGCCCGTGCCGCGCGCACCGGAGCATGCCGGGGAGGCCAGGTCCGCCGACGGGGTGCGCGCCGTGCAACAGATCCGCGAGCTGGTGGAGCGGGTGGAAGACGCCCACGTCAAGGCGCTCCTCCTTGCCTTTCTCGACGACCCGGAGGTGGCACGCGGGCTCCCGGTGGCTCCGGCGGCGAAGGGAGTCCACCACGCCTACCGGGGCGGACTGGCCGAGCACCTCTTCTCCGTGATGCGGCTCGCCCACCGCATCGCCGACCACTACCCGATGCTGGACCGCGACCTGCTCGTCGCCGGAGCGTTCCTCCACGACATCGGCAAGGTCTCCGAGCTCACCTACGGCGGCGGCGCCACCGGCTACAGCGACGAGGGCCGGCTGGTCGGGCATCTGGTGATGACCGCCCAGGCCATCCACGCCCGCGCGGCGCGCATCCCGGATTTTCCGCGCGCGCTGGAGCACCACCTCACCCACCTCGTCCTCGCCCACCACGGACAGCTCGAGCACGGCTCGCCCAAGCTCCCGGTGACCCTCGAGGCGGTGGCGGTTCACGCCATCGATGCGCTCGACTCGCGCCTCTCGAGCTGGCTGGAGATGATGGGCCGCGACCCGGGCGAAACCTGGACCGAGCCGACCCGCCTCACCGACCGCCACCTGTACAAGGGCCCGGCTCCCACCAAGGCGGGCAAGAGCCCGCTCGAGGGTCGCAAGCGGCGGAAGGGGCCGCGGGCCCACCGCGAGCGCGAGTCGAGCGAGCGCCGTGAGCGCGAGCCTCCCGCCCCGCCGCGCGCCGTCCTGCCTCCGCTCGACGCGCTCACCGGGTCCCCCCCGACCACCGACGGTCCGGACGACCCTGCCCGCGGGTAGCGCCCGCCCCCGGCCGGCGGTTGGACGCTCGGGCCGCGGCTGCGCTAAGGCCTCTGGCGCGAAGCGATGAGCAAGAAGCTGGGCGAGCGACTGGTCGAGGCCGGGCTGATCTCCGCGGCGGCGGTGAACCAGGCGCTCGAGCAGCAGGGCCTCACCGGCCACCGGCTGGGGGACTGCCTGGTGGAGATGGGCTTCCTCCCCGAGGCGACGCTGCTCCGCTTCCTCGCCTCCGAGTTCAAGACTCGCTACGTGTCTGCGGAGAAGCTGGCCCGGGCGCAGATCCCCACCGAGCTCCTCGACCGCGTCCCGGTTCGGATGGCCGAGTCTCACCTCTTCCTTCCCCTGGCGGTGGACAACGAGCGGCGCATCCTCTCCGTCGTCGCCGCCGAGCCGCAGAACGAGGAGCTCCTCCGGGAGATTGCCCTGGTCGCCGAGGTGGACGAGGTGTTCGCCTACGTCGGGCTGCGCAGCGTCATCTACGCCGGCATCCAGAAGCATTATTACGGCGACACCACCGCCTTCCAGCAGCTCGCCTCCGGCGTGCTGCGCGCCCCGGTGGCCGCCCGCACCGACCTGGCCGGAATCGCGCAGGCCTACGAGTCGAGCGGGAGCAACCGCACCGCGCCGCCGCCGGTCCGGCTCCGGCTCCGCGGCGAGAGCAGCCAGGCCCGGCTCCCGCACACCGTGGTTCGGGGCAAGCGCGAGTCGGCCAGCGCGCTCGTCTCCTCGCGCGGCGCGGTGGGAGAGAACGACTACCTGGAGACGGTGCGCATCCTCGTCGACCAGCTGGAGAGGGACCGCGGCGACCTCCGCGGCCACTCCGCCCAGCTGGCGCGCCAGTGTGCGCTGGTGGGCCTGCGGATGGCCCTCCCGGCGCGGGAGGTGGCCTGCGTGGCCCTGGCTGCCTTCCTCCATGACCTGGGGAAGGGGCCGCTTCACCTCACCCTGGCGGGAACGTCGCGCAACCCGGAATGGAAGGCGCAGGCCAAGGAGCGGGTGCGAGCCCCCCTCCAGATGTTCGAATCGGTGC
>Ga0335083_10003710_pt1 | contig 19661 bp, 20 predicted proteins | sample Lox_Sample_42_FD_206716 | JGI IMG/M metagenome (GOLD analysis project Ga0335083, IMG submission 206716) | Soil microbial communities from Loxahatchee National Wildlife Refuge, Florida, United States - Lox_Sample_4.2 | ecosystem: Environmental > Terrestrial > Soil > Wetlands | place: USA...
GCCCGTATCGGAGAACTGCTGCACCGGCCCCTTGGCGTCGCTCAGGATCTTGTTCAGCGTGCCCGCCGCGTTGTTGAGATTGGTCAGCGCCTGCTTGGCCTCGGCGACGGTCTTGGCGACCTCGCCCGGCTCCTTGCCCTTCAGCGCCTCGCGCGTCTTGGCGTCCTGCGGCCCCAGTTCCATCGACAGCAAGGTCAGCGAATCGGCCAGCGAGTTCAGCTTGGCGAAGCTCTTCTGGAAATCGGCGATCGCGGCGGGCAGCTCCGCCAGCGCCGACTGGATGGCCGGGTCCTGCTTGGCGATGCCGCTGGCCACGGTCGAGAGGCTCTTCATCGTCTCCGAGAAGGAGGTGATGTTCTCGTCGCTCAGCACCTGGTTCAGCCGGTCGACCGTCGTGCTGGCCTTGGTGAGCAGCTCCTGCGCCGAGGTCGAGGTCGCCTGCAGGAAGGACGCGCCCTCGCGGATCTCGGGATAGGGCGTGTCGCCGAGCTTCTTCTTGGGCTTGATCTGGTCGACCTCGAGGCGGCCCACGATCTGGATGTAGGCGGCGCCCGCAATGAAGGGTTTCTCGAACACCGCGTAGGACCGCTCGCGGATGTCGATGCTGGAATTGACCGCGACCGTGACCTCGATCTTCTCCGCCAGCCGTTCGCGGCCCGTGCTGCGCTGGACGTCGCGGCGCGAGGTGAGCCGGATGTCGTGCACGCGGCCCACGCGCAAGCCGCGATAGTAGACGGGCGAATCGACGGTCAGCCCCTGGACGTCGCCCGAGAACAGGATGTCGTAGTAGGCGTAGGAGGTCTGATCGCCCTCGCGCAGCTTCCAGATGACGAAGCCCACGACGGCCGCGATGAACACGAGCACTGCCGCGCCGATCAGCACATAAGGCGACTTATTTTCCATCCGCTGCCGCTTTTGCTCCCGCTGGCGCCGCCGCCCGCCCACGAGGCCCGTGGAAATACTCCCGGACCCAGGGGTGATCGTATTCCAGCAATTCCGCCATCGTACCCGCCACGACGCGCTTGTCGAGCAGCACGGCGATCCGGTCGCAGACCGCATAAAGACTGTCGAGGTCGTGCGTCACCATCAGGACGGTCAGGCCGAGATTCTGGCGCAGAGTCTTCACCAGCTCGTCGTAATGGGAGGCGCCGATGGGATCGAGGCCGGCCGTCGGCTCGTCGAGGAACAGGAGCTCCGGGTCGAGTGCCAGCGCGCGGGCGAGGCTTGCGCGCTTGCGCATGCCGCCCGACAGCTCGCTGGGCTTCTTCTCCGCGGTGTCGGCGGGCAGGCCGACCAGGGCGATCTTGAGCGCCGCGATCGAGCGCATCAGATCCTCGTCCAGCCCGGCATGCTCGCGCAGCGGCACCATGATGTTCTCGGCGACCGAGAGCGACGAGAAGAGCGCGCCGTCCTGGAACTGCACGCCGGTGCGGCCCTGCAGCTCGTGCTCCTGCCGGCTGTTCATGCGGCGGGTATCGACGCCCAGCATCTCGATCTTGCCCTTGCGGGCCGGATTGAGCCCGATGATCGTGCGCAGCAGCACCGACTTGCCGGTGCCCGAGCCGCCGACCAGCCCGACCACCTCGCCCTTGAACATGTCGAAGTCGAGATGGTTGTGGATCACATGTTCGCCGAACTGGGTGCGCACGTCGCGCAACCGGAGCACCACGTCACGGCCGTCCCGATGATCTATCAGCTGCCCGCCCTCGGCCGTCGGTTCCTTCGCCATCAAACCCCCGCCAGCAGGAAGATGATGGAGAACACCGCGTCGAGCACGATCACGCAGAAGATCGCCTCGACGACGGAGCGCGTCGTCAGATTGCCCACGCTCTCGGCGCTGCCGCTGACCTGGAGGCCCTCGAAGCAACCGATGGCGGCGATGATGGCGCCGAAGATGGGCGCCTTGATCATGCCGGTGTAGAAATGCCAGATGCCGACCTGGTCGCGCATGCGCTCGAAGAACTGCACGAAGGTGAAGTCGAGATAGACCGTGCAGGCGACGGCACCGCCCAGCACGCCCGCCATGTCGCCCCAGAAGGCGAGCAGCGGCATCGACAGGATCAGTGCCGTGATGCGCGGCAGGACCAGCCATTCGATGGGGTTCAGCCCCATCGTGCGCATGGCGTCGACCTCCTGGTTGACCTGCATGGTGCCGATCTGGGCGGTGAAGGCGCTGCCCGAGCGGCCGGCCACGATGATGGCGGTGAGCAGCACGCCGAGCTCGCGGAAGATGCCGATGGCGACGGCCTCGACCGTGAACGTCTCGGCGCCGAACTGGCGCAACTGGTTGACGCCCTGGTAGGCGAGCACCACGCCGATCAGGAAGCAGAGCACGCCCACGATCGGCAGCGCCTTGACCCAGACCTCGAGCATCTGGCGCACGACCGACGCGAGCCGGAAGCGCTTGGGGCTGAGAAGAGCCTGGGCCGCGACCACCAGGATCTCGCCGAAGAAGTCGCAAAGGGCGATGACCTGCTGCCAGAGGTGGACGATGCCGAGTCCCACCTCCTCCAGCCAATGCGCCAGCCAGTCGACCCGCTGAGCAGGCGGCGTCTCCTTTGCCATATTGTCCTGCACCACGCGGAACAGGTCGGCATGGGCCGCTTCCTGCGTCTCGACCCTGGCGTCCTTGCCCGTCCCTTTGCCGGGATCGGCGTAGCGCAGGATCTCCAGAACGCCCGTCGTGTCGAGATGGCGGACATGGTTGGCATCGATCAGCCGCGCCGGCCGCCGGCTTCCCTGGCGGGCCTGGCGCGCCAGCTCCTTGCGCAGGCTGCGGACGCTGTAGACCGTCCAGTCACCTCCCACCTCCAGGACGGTCGTGCCGGACCGGTCGGTGTAACGCAGGGTCGGTTGGGTCGTGTTGGTCGCGACGGCCATTGCCGGGAATTAGTCGCTGCGGGCCTATGCCTGTCAATCGTTCCGGCGAATTGCCTCGCCGGGGGCCGGCTGGCAGCATTCCCGGGACCGGAGGGCTCCATGGGCAAATGGCCGATGCTGGACGACATCAAGATGACCGCGGGTCCGATCGACGACGCCGACTACGAGCGCAGGCTCAAGAAGTTGCAACGGCGTCTGCTCGACCTGCAGGTACATCACCTGCGGACCGGCGGCCGCGTCATGATCGGCCTCGACGGCTGGGACGCCGCCGGCAAGGGCGGCCTGATCCAGCGCATCGTCTATGGGCTCGAGCCGAAGTCCGTCCATGTCTGGCGCATCGGCGCGCCGACCGACTACGAGCAGGGCCGGCACTATCTCTTCCGCTTCTGGACACGGCTCCCCGCGCCCGGCAACTGGTCGATCTTCGACCGCACCTGGTACGGCCGCGTGCTGGTCGAGCGCATCGAGGGCTTCTGCGACAAGGCCGCCTGGAAGCGCGCCTATCAGGAGATCAACGACTTCGAGCGCGAGCTGGTCGATGACGGCGTGCGCATCGTCAAGCTGCTGGTGCATGTCAGCGCCAAGGAGCAGAGGAAGCGCATGATCGACAGGCTCGAGAAGCCGCACAAGCACTACAAGGTCGGGCTCGAGGATTTCCGCAACATCGCCAAGCGCGAGCAGTATCTCGACGCCTACAAGGACATGCTCGACAAGACGGACACCAAGTACGCGCCGTGGCACGTCGTCGCCTCCGACGACAAGCGCATGGCGCGGCTCGAGGGCCTGCGGATCATCGCCGAGGAGGTCGGTCGCGGCATCGATGTCGTGCCCCAGGAGCTCGATCCCGCGATCGCCGACGCCGCGCGCAAGATGTGGGGCTGGAAGGCCGATGACAGCAAAAAGAAGAAGCCTCGGGCCGACGACGACGATGACGATTGATCGTCAGGTCGCCATGGCTGTTGCTGCGCCAAGCGCCGTGCCCAGCCACGGCAGCGTCTCGCGCATTGCCTCCTCGAACTTCCAGGGCGGATTGACCACGGCGAGCCCGCAGGCGGCGAGCTTGCCGGGCTCCATGCCGGCAAACCGCAGGTCGAGCGTCAGCAGCTTCAGGCCGGAGAGCGTCGCCAGGAACGACGCCACGGCCGTCTCGTCCTTGATCGGATACCAGACCGCATAGCAGCCGGTGGCGAAGCGGCGCAGCCCCTGTTGCAGGGCGCGCGCCAGCCGCTCGAACTCGTCGGTCGCCTCGAAGGGCGGATCGATCAGGATCAGCCCGCGCCGCTCGGGCGGCGGCAGCAGCGCCTTCATCGCCTGGTAGCCGTCGGCCTGCCGCACTTCCACCGCGCGGTCGCCGGCGAACTCGCGCTTGAGCTTCAGCGCGTCCTCGGGATGCAGCTCGCAGGCGATCAACCGATCGCCCGGCCGCAATGCGGCGCGGACGATGCGCGGCGATCCCGGATAGCGACGCAGCGTGCCAACCGAAGTGCCGAACTTGCGATCGTAGGCGGCGACGGCCGCGAGATAGCGCGCGACCGGTGCCGGCATGCCCTGTCGCGGCGCGGCAGCCAACCGGGCGACGCCCGTTTCCGCCTCGCCGGTGCGCTGCGCCAACGGCCCGCCGAGATCGTAGCCGCCCGCGCCGGCATGCGTGTCGAGCACGAACAGCTGCTTGTCCTTCACCGTCAGCAGGCGCAGCAGCTCGACCAACGCCAGATGCTTGAGCACATCGGCGAAGTTGCCGGCATGGAAGCCGTGTCGGTAGTTCATGACCTGTGCCTATAGCATCAAGGGCATGGTTCATGCTTCAAAGCAGGCACCGAAATCGCGGGAGATCGCTTTGGCCACGCACGAGCTCAATTCTTCGCCCGAGACCTGCCACTGGGGCTACTTCGACAGCCAGCTCAAGCCCGCGCTGCGCATCAAGTCAGGCGACGTCGCCACGATCCACTGCGTGTCCGGCGGCAAGGAGATCCTGCCCGAGCCGCCGATGAACGTGCTGCCCGAGCATCGCGAGATCCTCTCCAAGCTGACGCCGCATCTCGGCCGCCACATCCTCACCGGCCCGGTCTATGTCGAGGGCGCCGAGCGCGGCGATGCGCTCGCGGTCGAGGTGCTCGACATCAAGTTCCGCACCAACTGGGGCTGGAACGTGCAGCGGCCGCTGGCCGGCACCCTGCCCGAGGACTTCCCGTTCTTCCGCCTCACGCACATTCCGATCGATTCCAACCGCGGCGTCTGCACGCTGCCCTGGGGCACCGAGCTCGAGCTGAAACCCTTCTTCGGCATCATGGGCGTCGCCCCGCCGCCGGAATGGGGCCAGTGCAGCTCGGTCGAGCCGCGCGCCTTCGGCGGCAACATCGACAACAAGCATTTCAACATCGGCACCACGGTCTACCTGCCCGTCTTCGCCGAGGGCGGCCTGTTCTCGACCGGCGATGGCCACGGCATCCAGGGCGACGGCGAGGTGAATCTCACCGCACTCGAGACCAGCTTGAGCGGCACCTTCCGCTTCACCGTGCGCAAGGACATGAAGCTCAACAATCCGCGTGCCGAGACCGCGACGCACTGGATCACGCACGGCTTCGATTCCGATCTCGACGACGCGGCCAAGGAAGCGCTGCGCGACATGATCCGGCTGATCACGGCAAAGACGGGCCTCAGCGCTGCCGACGCCTACATGCTCTGCAGCCTCAAGGGCGACCTGCACGTGACCCAGACAGTGGACGGCAACAAGGGCATCCACTGCATGATGGAGAAGAAGCTGATCGGCGGCTGAGTCGTCTACTTCGCGGGCGGCGGCACGATCTTCATCACGAAGGAGGTCGGCGTCTCGGTCGGGCCGAACGGGCCCGGCACCTTGTTCTTGACCGGCGGCAGGCTGCGCAGGAACGCGACGATCGCCTTGGCATCGTCCGGCGCGAGATTGGCAAAGGCGTGCCAGGGCATGATCGGCGCGAGCGTGCGGCCGTCGGGACGCTCGCCCTTCTGCAGCGCCGTCAGGACCTGCTGATCGGTCCAGTTGCCGAGCCCCGTCTCCTTGTCGGGCGTGAGGTTGGGGCCGTGGAAGACGCCCAGGCCCGGGATCTCGAAGCCGACCTCGGAGCCGCCGAGAAAGCGCGCCATGTCGGGCTTGCCGAGGAAGTAGCCCGGCGTGTGGCAGTCGTTGCAGCCCGCGATCGACACCAGGTACTTGCCGCGCTCCACCGGGCTCTGCGCGAACGCGGGCACCGCCGCGGCAAGCACCGCCAGTGTGCTTACAAATGCGCTCCTGCAAGTCATGACCGCTCCCCCATTGTTGGCGGGTGCAGTCTTCTGGTCGGGTCTACTTCACGTCAAATGAAAATCGCGCGTCCGGAGCCAAGTCCACCTGGCCGCAACCACTACATGTAGCGGTAGTTACCGTTTGGTAATCCTTAACAAACGGAAAAATAAAGGGCCTTCTATGGCTCTGCCGACCGCGACGCTCGGTCGGCGTCAGCTGGGCTGGTTACCTTTAGTTACCGTCAGACGTATCGAATCTGACGGTAAGATCGACCATACCAACCTATACCGCCGCGCTTGATCTGCCCCAGCGTGCAGCGTCTCCCGCGGCCCCCGCGCTTCTGGCCAACGGCCGTGGATCCGGGTCTCCACCGTCTGGCGGAGCCTAGTCGCACTCGGCCCCGAGGCGGGATTCTGATCAATGGATCAGGCCGGTTGTGCCACCGTACGCGGCCGGACCGGCCCCGAGGGAAAGGCGAGCGCGATGCCGGCGGCGGCCAGTCCCATGCCGAACGAGCCGATATAGAGCCAGCCATAGCTGCCGGTGGTATCGAAGATCAGGCCGCCGACCGCTGGTCCCAGCGACATGCCGAGGCTTGCGATCATCGAGCTCGCGCCGATCACCGTGCCCATGATGCGCATCGGGAAATACTCGCGTGCGAGCACGGAGTAGAGCGGCATCACGCCGCCATAGGCCATGCCGAACACGATGGCGACGGCGTAGAACTCGGCGATCTGGCGGGTGAAGAAGTAGCAGCCCGCGGCCAGCGCCTGCACGAGAAGGCCCGCAACCACGGTCTGCTTGGCACCGAAGCGGTCGCCCGAGATGCCGAACACGATGCGGCCGACCAGCCCCGCCAATCCCTCGACGCTGTAGATCGAGACCGCGGCGATCGCCGGAATGCCGCAGGCGAGGGCATAGCTCACCGTATGGAAGATCGGGCCGGAATGCGTGGCGCAGCAGCAGAAATAGGTCAGCCCCATCACGATGAACTGCGGCGAGCGCAGAGCCTGCCCCACCGTCATGCCGGGATCGGCCGCGCCGGGCAGCGGCGCCGCGGCCGCCGCCGCCGGCGCGCGGCGGATGAGGAACGCGGCGGGAATCAGGATCGCCCAGGCCACGATGGCGATGATGAGCTGGACCGAGCGCCAGTCGTGGCTGTCCAGCAGCCAGCGCGCGAGCGGCGAGATCGTCATCGGTCCCATGCCCATGCCAGCCGAGACCAGCGACACCGCGATGGCCCGGTTCTTGTCGAACCAGCCGGTGACCGTGGCCATCGTCGGCACGATCATCGCGCCCACCGCCCCGCCGACCACGACGCCGTAGACGATCTGGAATTCGAGCAGGGAGCCGGCGCGGCTGGCGAGAGCGAGGCCGAGCCCCGTGAGGATGGCGCCGGCCAGCATGACGGGCCTGGGCCCGAAGCGATCGGTCAGCGCGCCCCAGCCGAAGGCCGCGACGCCCATCGTCAGGAAGTCGATGGTCATGGCGGAGGAGATGCCGGTGCGCGACCAGCCGGTCGCCTCCGACATGGGTTGCAGGAACACGGCGAGCGAGAACAGCGAGCCGATGGCGACGCATCCCATCAGCCCGCCCGCCGCGACCACGATCCAGCCGTAGAAGATCCTCATGGCAATTCCTCCGGACAGGACGAACACATAACCGTTCGGTTAACTATTGGCAACCCCGAATGGGGCGGAACCGGGGCGCTTCGGCAACCCCTGCCGGCTTGGGCCGTTGACAGGTCCTCAATTCAAGGAGCCCCGCCCATGAAGCGCATCACCCTGCTTGCCATCGTCCTGTGCGGCCTGGCCTCGGCCTGCACCGTCCGTTCCGAACGCACCGTCGTCGAGCACCCGGCGCCGGCGCCCGTCGTCGCCGAGCCCGCGACCACCGTCGTGGTGCCGGCTAACTAGACTGGCTTGTGGCGTATCCGCGTGACATCGGCGCGCCGCGTCACGGCGCCGGCTCGACCTTGAGCTCGGTGCCGTTGACGCCGGCGACGCGCACCTTGGCGCCGGCCACCATGTCGGGGCCGGTCACGATCCAGCTTCCGTCCCCCAGCACGACCCGGCCGCGGCCGGCCAGAATCGGCTGATCGAGCACGAAGATCTTGCCGACCATCGCGTCGCCCCGCGCGTTGAGCGTCGGCTCGGCGCTGCGCTGCTGCAGGCGCTTCAAGGTCGGCCGCAGCGCGACGGCCGACGCCACGGCGATCACGGCGAAGACGGCGAGCTGAAGCTCGAGCGAGGACTCCGAGGAGATCAGCAGCACGAGGCCCGAGGCCACGGCGCCGATCGCCAGGAACATGAACACCACGCCCGGCGCCAGCATCTCGAAGACCATCAGCACGGCGGCCAGCGCCCACCAGTACCAGAAGACGATCTTGATCATGGCTCAGCCCGAACTCGGGACGGAGCCGCGCGGCCGGTTCGCTTCGGCGGCAAGCCCGCGCGCCTGCGCCTCCTTTGCGAGCTCGCCGATGCCGGCGATCGAGGCCATGACGCCCGCGGCCTCCACGGGCAGGAAGAACATCTTGGCGTTGGTCGACGCCCCCATCTTGGCCAATGCCTCGACGTACTTGGTGCCGAGGAAGTAGTTGATCGCCTGCGTGCCGTTGCCGGCGATCGCCTGGGCGACGACGGACGTGGCCTTCGCTTCGGCCTCGGCCTGGCGTTCGCGCGCCTCGGCCTCGCGGAACGCGGCCTCGCGGCGGCCCTCGGCGATCAGGATGGCCGACTGCTTCTCGCCCTGGGCGCGCTGGATGCTCGACTCGCGCACGCCCTCGGCCTCGAGGATGGTGGCGCGCTTCTCGCGCTCGGCCTTCATCTGACGGCCCATCGCCACCACGATGTCCTCGGGCGGCGCGATGTCCTTCAGCTCGATGCGCAGCACCTTCACGCCCCAGGGGTTGGTCGCCTGGTCGATGACGGCGAGCAGCGTGTTGTTGATCTCGTTGCGCTTGGACAGGACCTCGTCGAGCGCCATGTTGCCCATGACGCTGCGGATATTGGTGAGCGCCAGATTGGTGATGGCGAGATGGAGGTTCTGGACCTCGTAGGCCGCTCGCGCGGCGTCGATCACCTGGTAGAAGGCGACGGCATCGACCTGCACGGTCGCGTTGTCCTTGGTGATCACCTTCTGCGGCGGGATGTCGAGGACGTTCTCCTGCATGTTCATGCGCCGGCCGACCGTGTCGATGAACGGCACGATGAGGTGCAGGCCCGGCGTCAGTGTCTTCGTGTAGCGGCCGAAACGCTCGATGGTCCAGTTGGAGCCCTGGCTCACCGTCTTGACGCTCGCGAACACGATGACGATGGCGACGACCACCAACACCCCGACGAAGATCAACGCGCCCATGTCAGCCCTCCCGATAGCCGGGCCAGCCTAGCCCAAGCCACGGTGCGGAACCATGGCGCGGTTATTCGGCGGCGAGCAGCCGTTCCGCAGGTTGTGCAGAATGTTCCGGGGCGACGGCCGAGCGCCGGTCGGTCGCCAGCCAGCGATCGAGGAAGCCGTCGATCCAGCGACCGAGCGGCGGGTCGTAAAGCGGATGCATGCTGAGATGCACGCCGCGTTGCTGGGCCCCGGGCATGCCCATCGACCGCGTTGCCGTGCGCGTCCAGATCTCCTTCATCTCGAGCGTGACCTCGGGATGGAACTGGAAGCCGAAGGCATTCGGCCCGCAACGGAAGCCCTGCACGGCATAGCGTTCGCTGCTGGCGAGCAGCTCGCAACAATCGGGCAAGGTCATGCCCTCGCGATGCCATTCGTAGACCTTCATCGGTCCCTTGAACCATTCGCGGCCAGCCTCGGTCGGCTCGATCTCGGCATAGCCGACCTCGACCAGGCCCTGCGGATGCGGCGCGACACGGCCGCCCGCGACGCGGGTCAGGAGCTGCGCGCCGAGGCAGAGGCCGAGGAAGGGCACGCCCGCCTCGACCACCTTGGGAATCCATTCGAGCTCGCACTTGATGCCGGCGAGCGTGCCGCAATCGTTGGCCGACATCGGGCCGCCGAAGATCACCACGCCGGCATAGTCCGACATGTCTTCGGGCAGTTCGCAGCCGAGATTGGGGCAGAGGCGGTGGAGCTCGTATCCGCGCTTTTCGAGGAGGGCGCCGACTCGTCCGGGTCGCGAATGCTCCTGATGGACGACAATGGCTACTTTTTTGGGCTTTTCAGCCGGGACCGTCATGGATTTGCAAGATACTCTTGCCTTGTGGCGGCGACAAGGCGAACCCGCGGCGGAGAGGCGAAATGGCGCGCGAGATCGAGTTCTACTTCGACTGTTCCAGCCCGTGGACCTATCTCGCCTTCCACGCCGTGCAGCCGCTCGCGGCCGAACTTGGTGCGGCGATTGCGTGGAAGCCCATTCTCGTCGGCGGCGTGTTCAACGCGGTGAACCAGACGGTCTATGAAAGCCGCAGCAAGCCCAATCCGCTCAAGGCCGCCTACATGCGCAAGGATCTCGGCGACTGGGCCGCGCTCTACGACCTGAAGATTCTCTTCCCGCCCACGGTCTTTCCGGTGAACAGCGTCAAATGCATGCGCGGCGCCTTCGCGGCACTCGACGAGGGCAAGCTCGTGCCCTACGCCACCGCCGCCTTCGAAGCCTATTGGGGCGACGACCGCGACATCGCCAGGGAAGAGGTGCTGGCCGACATCGCCGCCTCGGCCGGCCTCGAGCGGCAACGCTTCTTTTCGCGACTCGAATCGGACGACTGCAAGGGCCGCTTGCGCGCCAACACCGACGAGCTGATCCGGCGCGGCGGCTTCGGCAGCCCCACCATGTTCGTGGGCGGCGAAATGTTTTTCGGCAACGACCGCCTGCCGCTGGTCAAGGCGGCGCTGTCGGCAAAGCCCTCCGCCTGAAGGCCCTATTCCGCCGCATCATGGCCTTGTTTCACGTCCCTGTGCGGTATTTGCGTTTGAAACGGCCTCTTAACTGTTGTACCCGCTGGCCCTCTGTTCGGGTCAACGTGTCGAGGGTGTGCGGATGATCAAGAAGTTCCTGCAGGCGGCTCTCGTTGTGGCGGGTAGCTTGGCTCTGGGCGGTTGCCCGGAAATGGCGCAGACCGCGGCGCCGACCAAGGCGCCGCCGGCGCCGAACTACCAGTCCGCCTCCGCGACGCCGATCCCGCCCGCCGCAAACATTCGCGCCATCTGCTACAACGACACCGATCTCAACGTGATCCGTTCGCGCATGCTGCATCAGGAGCTCGTAGTGGCGACGCTGCAGTGCCAGTCGCCGAGCGGCGCGCGCGCCTTCGATGCGATCTTCGGCAGCTACCTCAACAAGTTCCAGCCCGAGCTCACGACCAACGCGCGCTCGCTGCAGCAGCTCGCCGGCCGCAAGCGCTTCAACGTCGATACGCTGGTGACCGAGTTCTCCAACCGCATGGCGCAGCATGCGCCGGTCGACAAGGATTTCTGCTCGCGCAGCCTGCGCGCCATCGAATGGGCGCTCGATGCCAAGGCGTCGTCGCTGGCGCTCGTGCCGCCGCCCTACGATCTCGGCCCCGAGATGAACATCTACCCCTGCCCCGCGAAGTAGGCCGGGGCGAACAAAAAAGGCGGTCCGCAGGGACCGCCTTTTTCATTGCCGGCAATCCGGCCGCTACTGGATCACGATCTCGACGCGCCGGTTCTGCGGCTCGCGCACGCCATCCTTGGTGGCGACGAGCAGCGCTTCCTCGCCGCGGCCGACGACGGCGATCGACGACGACGCCACGCCCTCGCGCACCAGCGCGTCCTTCACCGCATTCGCGCGGCGCAGCGACAGCGCCATGTTGTAGGTCGCGGGCCCTGCCGTGTCGGTGTGGCCCGTGCAGGTCACCTTGGCGTTCTGGCCGGACTTGGCGACATTGGCCGCCTCCTTGACGATGTCCATCGCCCGCGGCGTCAGGGTCGACCGGTCGAAGTCGAAGAACACCAGGAAGTTACGCGTCGGCGGCGGGGTCGGCGCAGGCGGCGGCGGTTCCGAGCAGGCGCCCAGCAGGAACGCAACTCCAACCACGGCCAGTAGCTTCTTCAACATCGTCGATCCCCCCTCCAAGTCCAGGAAAGCGGCGGATAGTACCGCCGATTGCCACTTCCCGGCCACAACAACCGTTGCTCAAATGTGCTGCGTCGTGTCGCGCCGACCGCTTGGCCCGCCGCCCTCGCCCGCGGTGGCCGCCCGCAGGACGGCGCGGTAGCCCCGCTTCAGCTCCATGCGCTCCCGCCAGCCGGCTTCGACCAGCGCCCGATGCGCGGCAGGCAGCCGCCAGCACGGCACGAACATGAAGAGGTGATGCTCGAGGTGATAGTTGACCCAATAGGGCGCAATCAGCAGGCGCTCCAGCGGATTGGCGAGGGTCGTGCGGGTGTTGAGCAGCGGGTCGTCATTGTCGGGCACGACGGCATGCTCGGCGATGTTCCGGAGGCGGCTCACGAGCTGGTACCAGGTCGCGAGCGGGATCAGCCACAGGACCGGATAGAGCCACCAGTATCCGAGCGCCGCCAGGACGAGCCAGAGCACGGCATTCACGATCAGGGGCTCGCGCACGGCGATGCCGCGCTTGAACTGCTCGCGCCGACGCGTGAACGCGGTCTGGCCGGTGAGGTCGCGCACGATCTTGCGGCGAAGGCTCGCGCGGCTGATCGGGAACGGTGCCGACAGGCCGAGATCGGGATCCTCGGCCTGCTGCGTGTGGCGATGGTGCTTGAGGTGATAGGGCCGGTAGAGCGCCAGGCTGGTGAACACCGAATAGGCGCAGGCCCACGTGCCCAGCCAATCGTTCAGGCGGCGATTGGCGAACAGCAATCCGTGTGCGGCATCGTGCATCAGGATGGCAAGCCCGAGCTGGCGCGTGCCGATCACCATCACCGCAAGCAGGAAGGTGAAGGGGTTGGGCCACCACACGAACAGCGCCATCGCGCCCGCGATCAGGGCCCAGGCATGCAGCACCAGCAGCGCGCCCACGAGGTCGGACCGCGCGCCCAGCGCCGCGACCTGCGACGGCGCGAGATAGTCGGTCGGCTTAGGCAGCACGCGCGCGCCCTCCGCCATGACGCAACAGCCGGCCGGAATGCCTGTTGGTCGGCTGGCCGTTGCGCATCGTCACCTCGCCGTTGACCAGGATGTACTTGTAGCCTTCGGCGCGCTGGATGCGCCGCCATTCGCCGCCCGGCAGGTCGTGCACGATTTCGTCCGGCAGGACTCTCAATCCGTCGAAATCGTAGATCACGATATCGGCCGGAGCGCCCGGCTTCAGCACGCCGCGGCCGCGGAACCCCGCCACCTCCGCCGGCAGCGCGGAGAGCCGCCAATGCGCCTCCTCGAGCGAGATCATCCTGTGCTCGCGCACGACCTTGCACAGCGTCTCGGTGGGATAGCGGCCCGCCGTCAGGAACTTGGTGTGCGCGCCGCCGTCCGACACGCCGAACAGCACGTAGGGATCGTCGACCAGCTCCTTCAGGTAGTCGATCCGGCCGTTGGGCGGAGCGGCGAAGAACTCGGTCTCGAGATTCTCCTCGACCGCCATGTCGAGCATGACGTCGACCGGATGCTTGCCCATCTTCTCGCCGGCATGGGCGAGCGTGTAGTCGAGCCACTGCTTGTTCTTCTCGAGCTTGGGCCCGACGATCGCGATATCGGGCAGCGGCCCGACCGCCGTCACGGGCAGCTTCTCGCGCAAGGCGGGACGGCGCGCGGGATCGGCGAGCTTCGCCAGCCGCTCGGCATGCGTTCCCGTCGTGGCGTCGCACCAGACCTGGATGTCGTCGAACAGGTTCCAGTTCTCGAAGGTGAAGGTGAAGCCCGCGTCGGTCGTGAGCCCCTGCCCCACGACCCGGATGCCGCGCTCGCGGCAGCTCTTCAGCCATTCGAGCAGCTTGCGATGGATGTGCGGGCGGTCGTCGAAGGCCTGCACGACGTTCATCAGGATCGGCCGGCCGGAGAGCGTCGCCATCTCCTCGTAGAAGGCGCGGTCGCGCGCGTTGTCGCCGGAGACCAGCAGCATCTGCATGAAGCCGTCGTTGCGCTCGGCCAGCACCTTGGCGAACTCGCGGCAGGTGTCGTCGTGCATGACGTCGGTCGGCATCGGCGAGCCGTCATAGTCGCGCTGCACGGCCGCCGGTCCGGTCGGCAGCATGCGCTGGGCCGACCAGCCGCAGGCGCCCGCATCCATCGCCTCGTTGAGCAGCCGTCGCAGCTCGGCATGCTGCTCGGGCGTCGGCCGTTCGCCCGCCTTCGCCGCCTCGAAGCCCATCACCCAGATCAGCAGCGGCGAGACCGGCACATAGGGCAGGATGTTGACGGCCTTCGGCGCCTTGTCGACGGCGTCGAGGAACTCGGGGAAGGTCACCCAGCTCCACGGCATGCCTTCCTTCATGGAGGCCATGGGGATCGCCTCGACGCGGGTCATGGACATCATGGCGCGCTCGCGCTCGGCCGGCCGCACCGGTGCGAAGCCGAAGCCGCAATTGCCGATCACCACCGAGGTGATGCCGTGCCAGGAGGAGAGCGTGCAGTACGGATCCCAGAAGAGCTGCGCGTCGTAGTGCGTATGCAGGTCGACGAAGCCCGGCGCCACGATCAGGCCGCCGGCATCGATCGTCTCGTCGGCGTCGTTGGCATCGAGATGGCCGATGGCGGCGATCGCGCCGTCCTTGATGGCGATGTCGCCGCGGAAACGCGGCAAACGGCTGCCATCGACGATCATGCCGCCGCGGATCACCTTGTCGAACCGGGCCATCGTTTCCTCCTGTTTGCCGCAGCGTGAGCGCGGGTTCGGAGGCTGTCAACGCGGGGCCGTCCGACTAAACTCGCGCCATGGAATCGCTCAAGGTCGAAACCCGCGTCCTCGACATCGCCTACGAAGCCCATGGCCCGGCCGGCGGTCCGCCGGTGATCCTGCTGCACGGCTTTCCCTACGATCCGCGCTGCTTCGACGAGGTCGCCCCGCCGCTGGCCGCCGATGGTTGCCGCGTGCTGGTGCCCTATCTCCGCGGCTACGGCGCGACGCGGTTCCTGTCGAAGGACACGCTGCGCTCGGGCGAGCAGGCGGCGCTCGGGCACGACCTGCTGCAGTTCATGGACGCCCTCGAGATCCCGCGCGCGACCTTCGCGGGCTACGACTGGGGCGGCCGTGCCGCTTGCATCGTCTCGGCACTCTGGCCGGAGCGCGCGCGCGCCCTGGTGAGCTGCACCGGCTACAACATCCAGGACATCGAGGGCTCGGCGAAGCCCGCTCCCGCCGCGGCGGAGCATCGCCTCTGGTACCAGTACTACTTCAACACCGAGCGCGGCCGCGCCGGCCTGACCGAGAACCGGCGCGACATCGCCAAGCTGCTGTGGAAGCTCTGGTCGCCCCACTGGACGTTCGACGACGCGACCTTCGACCGGAGCGCGCCGTCCTTCGACAATCCCGACTTCGTGGACGTCGTGATCCAGTCGTATCGCCATCGCTACGCCTACACGGCGGGCGACCCGGCGCTGCTCGGCATCGAGGCCAGGCTGCAGGCCCAGCCCACGATCACCGTGCCGACCATCAACCTCGACGGCGAAGGCGACGGCGTGCGCACCATCTCGCGCGACCACGACCCATCGGCGGCGAAGTTCACGCGCTACGAGCGGCGCATCCTTCCCCTGATCGGCCACAACGTCCCGCAGGAAGCGCCGCGCGAGACCGTGACCGCCATCCGCGATCTCCTGAAGGCGACGTCCTAGCCGCTTCAGGCCGGCCGCCGACTCGGCAACTCGACGATGCCGGTGCCGAGGATCGACAGCTCGTCGTCCTGCTGGCGCGCCTCCTGCTCGATGGCGACGAGGTGCCTGCCGTCCTCGACATACTTCTTCGTCACCTTGCCCTTGATGAACAGGATGTCGCCCGCCGGATTGTGGCGGCGGATCTTGCAGGTGGCGTTGCGCAAGGTGCCGTCGTCGCCCATCCAGTTGGTCATGTGATGCGTGAGCCACGAGGCGCGCTCGGGGCCGTAGTCATAGGCGCCCGGTGCGCCGACCTCGTGGGCGAACTCCTCCTCCCAATGGACGCGCTCGGGGCAGTCGGGAATGCCGAAGCGGTTCTTGATGCCGAGGCCGGGATGGGCGTCCTGCAGCTTCCAGGCGAGCTTGTTGGCGCGAATGTAAAGCCCGCCCCAGCCCTGCGCGTAGGCGATGAAGCCGGTGACGGTCATCGGCCCCTTGACCATGGTCGGCAACGCCTCGCCTTCCTGGACGTCCTCCCAGTAGCGCTTGTCGGCGCCGCGGATCTTCTCTTCGGCGTAGAGCTTGCCGGCGTCGGCCAGCTCCTGGTCGGTGTAGCGGCGCACCGGCTTCTGCTTCAGCTCCTTGTACTTGGTGCCCTTCTCGCGCGCGTGATCGCGCTCGGTGCGGAAACACCAGCTATCGGCGCCGGCGACGAGGTCGCCTTTCCGATTGAAGAAATCGACGTGATAGATCTGCTGCACGGCGCGGCCGGCGAACTTGGTCTCGTGGACGATCAGGTCCTTGAGCCAGGCCTCGGTGGTGATCTCGTCATTGCGATTGACCGGCTTGTGCCAGTGCCAGTCCGAGCCCGACCACATGGCGTGGATGCCCGGCAGGCCGCCGACATAGCCCGAGATGATGCGGCTGGTCGCGAACAGGAAGCTCGGCAGCGCGATCACGTCGCCGAACTTCGTCTTCTTCGCATACTCCGGCACGCACCACAGCGGATTGTCGTCGCCGATGCCGTGGGCGTAGTGGCGGATGTTGTCGCGCGTCGCCTCGTGGCACCACGGCTCGGCGGTCTGGCCGATCTTGACGCCGATGCGCTGGCGCAGCGCGTCGAGGCCCTCTTCAGTGATCTTGGGAAAGCTGCGTTCCATTGTGCTCCCTCGTGCGTAGGATCTTGCGGTTGACCTTGCCGGCCGGCGTCTTGGGCAATTCGGCCACGAACTCGATGAGGCGCGGATATTCGTGCTGGCTGAGACGGCCGCGCACGAGGTCCTGGATCTCCTTGGTGAAAGGCGCGTCGCCGGAGCGGTCCGAGACCACGAAGGCCTTCACGACCTGGCCGCGCAGTCCGTCGGGCACGCCGATGGCGCCGACCTCGCGCACGTCGGGATGCTTCAGGACGGCGTCCTCGATCTCGATGGCGCTCATGGTCCAGCCAGCCGAGATGATGACGTCGTCGGCGCGGCCACCGTGGAAGAAGTAGCCGTCCTCGTCGGTGCGGCCGAGATCCTTGGTCGCGATCCAGCGATCGCGGCGCCAGACCTTCATCTCGCCGGTGACACCCGGCGGGCACGGTTTGCCCTCGCCGTCCTGCACCTCGACCCGGCCGCCCGGGATCGGCTTGCCCAGTGAGCCCGGCTTCACGACGAAGTCCGCCGCGCCGGGATAGCTCACCAGGATCACGCCGATTTCCGTCGTGCCGTACATGCTGCACATCGGCCGGCCGAACGTCGTCTCGCAGAAGGACGCCGTCTCGCTGTCGATCGGCTCGCCGGTGAAGGAAGTCTTCTCGAGGAAATAGCGATGCTTCGATGCCGCGCCCGAGACCCGCATCATGCGGTAGTGGGTGGCGGCGGCGGAGATGTTGGTGAAACGATGCTGCTCCAGCGCCGCGAGCAGCCGCGCCGCTTCGAACTTGCCCGCGTAGCAGCCGATGGTGAGCCCCATGGCAAGCGGGGCCAGGGTGCCGTGCCACAGGCCGTGGCCCCAAGCCGGCGAAGATGGGCAGATGAACCGGTCGCCCGGCCGCAAGCCGGTGCCGTAGAGCGCGGCCACCATCACCGTGACGACGGCGCGGTGCGTGTGCTTCACCGCCTCCGGCAGCTCGCGCGTCGTGCCGGACGTGTACTGGAAGATCGCGAGATCGTCGGCACGCGTGTCGGGCGTGAACGTCGACGGATACGCGGCCAGCTCGGCGAGAAACGAGTCGCTCTCGATCAGCAGCTTGGGCTGGCAGTCCTCGACGCGCAGCTTCACGCCGTCGGGCCCGAACAAGGTGAACAGCGGCACCGCGATCGCGCCCGCCTTCATCGCGCCGAACACGGCGGCGTAGAAGGCACGCGACGGCTCCAGTTTGATCGCGATCCGATCGCCCCGCACGACGCCCTTCGCCGCGAGCCAATGGGCAAAGCGCGCGGAGTCCTCCGAGATCCGGCGATAGCTCAGGATCTCCTCGCCGCCCGCGGCCTTGACGACGATCACCGCGGTCTTCTCGCCATCGACATGCCGGTCGATGCATTCGTGCGCGATGTTCAGCCGCTCGCGGTCGCCGTCGAAGAGATCCCACAGCCTGGCGCTCGCGAAATACTGCTGCGCGTCGGCGTAGCTCGTGAAGTCGGTGAGCTTCATGGCGGGCGAGGGTCGGCGCGGGAGTAGCTGTTGTACAGAAAAATCGGTAATTGTATATATACAATCATGTTCTCTCGCGCCGTCCCCGCCGTCACCCGCGCCGTCGCCATCCTGCGTTTGCTCGGGAGCGCCAAAACGCCGATGGGCATGAAAGCGATCGCCCAGGAGCTCGGCCTCGTGCCGAGCACGGCGCTGCATATCCTGCGAGCGCTTGTCGCCGAGGAGCTGGTCGCGGTCGATGCCGACAAGCGATATCGCCTCGGCCTCGGCACGCTTGCCCTCGCGCGCAGCGCGCTCGAGCGCGCCGACTTCCCGAGCGCGGTGCAGCCGCACATCGACGGCCTGTCGCGACGCTATCCGGTCACCGCGATCGGCGTCGACGTGCCGAACCTGCGGCACATGGTGGTGGTGGCGCTGTCGCAGACGCAGGCGCCGGTGCGCCTGCATGTCGACATCGGCAGCCGCTTCCCGACCATGATCTCGGCGACCGGCCGCTGCGTCGCCGCCTTCAGCCATCATCCGCCGGAAGAGATCGAACGCCGCTTCCGCACGCTGCGCTGGAACAACGCGCCGTCCTACGCGGCCTGGCGCAAGGAAGTCGAGGCGACGCGCCGCCAGGGCTTCAGCATCGATCGCGGCAACTACATCGCCGGCGTCACCATCGTGGCCGTGCCGGTGCTCGATTCAGCCGGCACGATCAGCCAGACGATCGCCTCGGTCGGCATCTCCAGCCAGCTCGACCGCCCGACGGCGCTCGCCTTGGCGCACGACATGCAGGCAGCCGCGCGCGCCGTCGTTCAGGGGACGGCGATCGCCCGCTGATAGGCGGGGCGCGAGCGCAGGCGTTCGCGATAGGCGGTCGAGCGCGGGCCCAGCATGTGGTCGATGCCGAACAGGCCCACCAGATGCAGCGGATAGCCGGCCGAGATGTCGGCCAAGGTCAGCCGCCCGGCGATCAGGAAGTCGCGGCCGTCGAGGCGGTTCTCCAGGGCCTTGAGGCGGACGCCGGCATTGTTGCGCGCATCCTCGATGACGGCGTCGATGTCGGCGCCCTTGCGCTGCAGCCGGCTCACCGTGGCGATGCGCGACAGTGGCGTCATCAGCGTCGACTCGCCGTACCACAGCCATTGCACGAAGTCGGTGCGCGCGGCATCGCCCGGCGCCACGAGCAGCGAGGACTTGTACTTG
>Ga0335083_10003712_pt1 | contig 19652 bp, 12 predicted proteins | sample Lox_Sample_42_FD_206716 | JGI IMG/M metagenome (GOLD analysis project Ga0335083, IMG submission 206716) | Soil microbial communities from Loxahatchee National Wildlife Refuge, Florida, United States - Lox_Sample_4.2 | ecosystem: Environmental > Terrestrial > Soil > Wetlands | place: USA...
GGTATCGCGCACCGAGCTGGATTTGGACGCCTGACACCCCGGGTCTGGTCGCCAAGGCTGGCTTTCTTTACGACAGCAGTCTGATGGCGATGGATCAACCCTATGAGGTGCTGGCGAACGGAAAATCAACCGGACTGATCGAGCTGCCCATCAGTTGGATTGTGGACGACTTTCCCTATTACGGTGAAAATGGTGATGGATCGCTGCCTTCGCCGGATGCTGTTTTCCAGATCTATAAAGCGGAATTTGACACCGCTTACCGCGAAAAGACTCTGTTTATTCTGACCAACCATCCGCACATCAGCGGGCATGGCTCGCGCGTCGAGCAGCTCGACAAGCTGATCACGTACATGAAGAGCAAGCCCGGTGTCTGGTTCGGCACTCTGGAAGAAATTGCGAAATATCTGAAAGAGCAGAATCGGTCCACCGAGTGAAAGCGCGACCGGTAAACTAGACCATCTGGGCCTGGGCGGCCTCTTTCTCAAGCACCGCTTGCAAGCCGCATTCGATCACATCCAAACCTTCTTCGAACTGCGCGTCGGTAAGGACCAGCGGGGCCAGCAGCCGGATCACGTTTCCATACGTCCCGGCCCCAACCAGGATCAGGCCGTGCTCATAACAATGGCGGATGAGCTGCGTGGTTTCCCGATCGGCGGGAATGCGTTTTTCCTGATCGCGAACCAGCTCGAAGGCCTGCATAGCGCCCAGGCCGCGAACATCGCCGATGATTGGGAATTTTCTCCGCCAGGAATTACAGCGCTCACGGAAGCGGCCGCCAAGAACCATCGCGCGGGCGCACAGGTCCTCTTGTTCGATGGTATCGATCGTGGCTAGAGCGGCCTCGCAGGCCAGCGGATTTCCTCCAAAGGTGCCGCCCAGCGAACCGGGTCCGGTATGATCCATGATGTCGGCGCGGCCTGTAACGCCCGCCAGTGGCAGCCCGCCGCCCAGAGTCTTGGCAGTGAGCAGAAGATCCGGCTCAATGCCGTAGTGTTCGCACGCAAACATCTTGCCGGTACGGGCAAAGCCGGTTTGGATCTCATCGGCGATCAAGAGAATGCCATGCTGGCTGCAAATGTCTCGCAAGATTTGAAGGAACTCGGCGGGCGGAGCTACGAAACCGCCCTCTCCAAGGACCGGTTCAACGATGACGGCAGCCACCGATTCAGCGGCGACGCTGCGCCGAAAAGCGTCTTCCAGAGCGTGGGCGCACTTGATCTCGCACTGCGGATATTTCAGCGAGTACGAGCATCGGTAGCAATATCCGAATGGAATGCGGTATACGTCGCTCGCGAAGGGCTCAAACCCGGCTTTGTAGGGATGCGTCTTGCTGGTGAGCGACATGGTCATCAAGGTTCGGCCGTGAAACGCGTCCTCGAAGCAGATGATGGCCGGCCGGTGCGTGTAGGCGCGTGCGATCTTCACGGCATTCTCCACAGCCTCCGCGCCGCTGTTGACAAACATTGTCTTCTTGGGCGACGCGCCGGGAGCGAGAGCATTCAGCCGCTCCGCCAGACGCACGTAGCCATCGTAGGGCGTAACCATGAAGCAGGTGTGCAGATATCGCTCGGCCTGTTCGTGGATGGCCTGAATCACCCGGGGGGCCCGTTGGCCGGCGTTCAAGCATCCGATGCCGCCTCCGAAATCGAGAAACTGGTTGCCATCCACATCCTCGAGGACGGCGCCTTGGCTGCGCTGCACGTAAATCGGTGTGAGTTGCGATACGCCTCTCGGCACCGCCTGGGAGCGCCGGTCGGCCAGCGCGCGCGACTTAGGGCCGGGGATTGGAGTAACTAAGCGAATGGATGGCATTGATCTTCGTCCTTTCTAACTTGCGATGGCCGGTTTCCTTTGATAATGGCGCGTGGCTTGTTCGAACGCGTAGGCCATCTGCAACACGCTGAGCTCATCACGGTGCCGGCCGACGATCTGAAGCCCGACTGGCAAACCATCGGGCGAAAGACCGCAGGGCACGGAAATCGCCGGATTCTCGAGCGCGGAAATCAAGATACAGGATTTCTGCCATTCAATATAAGTCGACATGTTGACGCCGTTGATTTCGGTGGGATATGGTTTTTTCAAATCATAAGGCAGCACCTGGCAGGTCGGCGCGATAAAGTACTCATATTTTTCCTGGAACTGCCGCATCCGGTCCCACGCGGCGCTCCGCTGGGCGTGTGCTCGGGCGATGTCGGCGCCGGTGAGCTTCGAGCCGCGGTCCACCTCCCACTGGATCGTGTCCTTCACCAGGTCCGGGTGCAGCCTTATATTCTGGGCTTGCGTGGCCGCGTAGTTCCAAGCGCGCAACGTGTCATAGCCGTCGTGAGCGCCAGTCCAATCGGGCTCGGCTTCCTCCACGATGCATCCCAGACCCTCAAAAACTTTGCGCTGCGCATTGACCAGGCTGGTCACCTGAGGGTCAAACGGAATGCCGCCGAAATTTTTGTACCAGGCCACTCGCACGCCCTTGAAGTCGCGTTTCAAGTTGCCGGTAAAGCGCGCACCAGGCTCAGATATGGAGATTGGGCACCTCGAGTCCGGGCCCGCGATCACGCTCAGCAAGAGCGCGAGGTCCGAGACCGTGCGAGCCATCGGACCCTGGACGGAGATGGTCAGCCAGGCATTGCCTTGAGCATGCAGGGGCACGCGCCCGGGCGAAGTGCGCAATCCGACGACATTGCAAAACGAGGCCGGGTTTCGCAACGAGCCCCCGCTGTCGCTGCCATCGGCGATTGGGACCATGCCACAAGCCAAGCTCACCGCCGCGCCTCCACTGCTGCCGCCGCAGGTCTTGGTCAGATCATAAGGATTCTTGGTGGTGCCAAAGACTTCGTTGAAGGTTTGCGACCCCGCTCCGAACTCCGGCGTGTTGCTTTTCCCCACGCAGATCGCGCCTGCTCCGTTGATTCGTTCCACGATAATCGCGTCGCGCTTCGGAACGTTGTCTTTGAAAATCCGGGAGCCGAAAGTGGTGCGGATTCCGGCCGTTTCAAACAGGTCCTTGTGAACCACGGGCAGTCCGTGCAACGGTCCCAGCAAAGTTCCTCGGGCTTGCAGTTCATCGGCTTTGCGGGCGTTTTCCGTGGCCTGTTCGGCCACCAGCGTCACGATCGCGTTGACTTTCGGATTCACACGCTCGATCTGCTGTAAGTGAGCGGACATGACCTCTCGAGCGCTCAGCTTCTTCGCGCGAATCAGATTGGCCATTTCAGAGGCGGTGAGGAAGCAAATGTCGGAGGCCGGCTTGGCCAACATCTGGCTGGCCGCCGCGGCTCCCAGCATCTGAGCTGCATGCCTGCGGGTGATGGAGTCGGACATGCTGCAAGTTTATGCCTGCTTGTACAGTTTGTGCAAGCTGTCCAACCCCGAACCGGCCGGAATCAATGTTGACACGCGGATCTCGTTTGGTGCATTCTGGCTCAACAGTACACATATTTCTGCAAGGTTGGCACAAAACATCAAATGCGACAGAAACAGATCGGAATTGGTTTATCAGCCGCAGCCGTACTAGCCGGTCTCGGGCTGATTTGGGTCAGCGCCGAAGCACAATCCCGTTCCAGCCAATGGCACCCGAAAGATGGCGAATGGGCCTGGTACACGGCCGACATGGCGGGCACCAAATACCGGCCGCTCGATCAGATCAACGCATCCAACTTCAATAAACTCGAGATCGCCTGGCGCTTCAAGACCGACAACCTCGGCTCGCGCCCCGAGTACAAGTTGGAAGGCACGCCGCTGATGGTCAACGGATCGCTGTACACCACCGGCGGCACGCGGCGCTCGGTCGTCTCGCTGGATGCGAAAACCGGCGAGGTCAACTGGGTATACAACCTGCACGAAGGCAATCGGGCGGTGGTGGCGGCGCGGCAACTCTCGGGCCGCGGCGTGGCGTATTGGAGCGACGGCCGCGGCGACGATCGCGTGCTCTACGTCACCACCGGCTATCGTCTGGTGGCCCTCAACGCCAAGGACGGACATCCGATCGCGTCCTTCGGCGAGAACGGCATCGTGGACCTGAAGAAAGGCATGGTGACCGGAAGCGGCCAGCAAATCGATCTCGAAACCGGCGAGGCAGGCCTGCATTCGACGCCCTTCATCGTCAACGACGTCGCCATCGTGGGCTCGTCGTTCAAAGAAGGCATGACGGTGGAGACCCACAACAACACCAAGGGCCTGGTGCGCGCTTTTGATGTTCGAAGCGGAAAGCTGTTGTGGACTTTCAATACCATTCCGCGTCCGGGCGAGTTCGGCAATGAAACCTGGGAGAACGGATCCTGGGCGGCCAACGGCAACACCGGCGTCTGGACGCAAATCACCGCCGACCCGGAGCTCGGATTAGTCTACCTTCCGGTTGAATCGCCTACTTCGGACTACTACGGCGGCTCGCGGCCCGGCGACAACCTGTTCGGCGAGAGCCTGGTGTGCGTGGACTTGAAGACCGGCAAACGCAAGTGGCACTTCCAGTTCGTGCATCATCCGGTCTGGGATTTCGATATTTCCTCGGCTCCCATTCTTCTGGATATGAATGTGAACGGCCGATTGATCAAAGCCGTCACGGTTCCGACCAAGCAGGTGTGGCTGTATACGTTCGATCGGGTGACTGGACAGCCGGTGTGGCCCATCGAAGAGCGTCCGGTGCAACAGACCGACGTGCCCGGCGAGAAAACGGCTAAGACGCAGCCCTTCGTGACCAAGCCGCCGGCCTATGCGCGCAACGAGATCAAGATTCCCGACGACCTGATCGATTTTACGCCGGAGATGCGGGCGCAGGCGCGGGACGTGGTGGCGCGCTATCGAGTGGCCGGTATATTCAACCCGCCGCTGGTAGGCGATCCGAAAGGGTTTCTGGGCGCGCTGAACATCGGCCATTCCGGCGGCGGCACCAACTGGCCTGGCGGCGGGGCGGATCCGGAGACGCACATTGTTTACGTGCAGGCCAACAACTCGCAGGTGCAATCCATGACGCTGCGCACGCCTCCAGCGGGATTCTCGGATCTGGCTTACGTCTCGGGCCGCAACGACCAGCCGTTCCGGATCGCCGAAGCGGCCGGCGCTGGTACAGCCGCCGATGCGCCCCAGAAAAAGCTGGAGGCAGGAGCGCCTCCGGCGGCGGCGTTCGGTGGAAATTTCGGCCCCAATCCGCTTCAAGTTCAGGGTTTGCCGCTGGTGAAGCCGCCCTACGGCGTCATCTCGGCGGTGGATATGAATAAGGGCGAAATGCTGTGGCAAGTGCCGTACGGCGAAACGCCGGACAATGTGCGCAATCATCCGGCGCTGAAGGGTTTGAACATCGGCAATACCGGCCAGGGTGGAAGCGTGGGTCTGGTAGTAACCAAGACGCTGGTGATCCTGGGTGATAGTCAAGTGACCAACCCGGGGACGCATCCGCGCGGGGCCATGCTGCGCGCCTACGATAAGAAGACTGGCAAGGAAGTTGGTGCAGTGTGGATGCCGGCGCCGCAGAGCGGTTCACCGATGACGTACATGTGGCAGGGCAAGCAGTACATCGTGGTGGCGGTCAGCGGTGGGAATTATTCCGGCGAGTACCTCGCGTATGCATTGCCGGATTCGGATTAGGCGGCGTATGACTGTGTACAGACTGATTCCCTTTCTCGCCACGGCAGTGTCGGCATTATGGCCGGCCGTGGCGCAGGACCCGGCGGGTGTGATCGCGCAGAAGGATGTTATCTATGGACGCGCTGATGGAGCGGCCCTTCTGGCCGACATCGCCTATCCCGGCGGCAAAGATCATCTGCCGGTGATTCTCATGGTCCACGGAGGCCGCTGGCGAGCCGGATCAAAGAGCGACGAAAATTACGCCAAGCAGGACGGCTGGGCGCGGGACGGCTTCTTCGCCATGAATATTGACTATCGGCTGGTCAATTCCACACCCGCGCCCGCTTGCTATCAGGACATGTACACGGCCATGCGCTGGGTGCATGCCCATGCATCGGAATACCACATCGATACCAGCCGGATTTACTTAATGGGCAACTCGTCGGGCGGACACGAAGTGGCTCTGGCCGCCACTCTGGGCGAGGGTCCGTACGGGAAAACGGGCGGCTGGGACAAAGAATCCGCGGATTTTCGGGCAGCCATCAGCTTCTCTGGAGCTTACGATCTGAACACGCTGTCGTGGGGAAATCTCTGGACGCCAATCACGGGCAGTCCGAGCACCGGTTTCATCACTCTAACGGGCACGGCGCTCGAGGAAGCTCGCCGCATTGCCTCGCCTCTGCATAATATTGGCGCGCAGGCGAAGCCCCTGCTGCTCTTGCATTCCGACGACGACCGCTCCGTTCCCATTCAACAAGCCATCGATATGGACAAGGCGCTGACGGCGGCGCACGTGCCGCACAAGTTTATCCACTATAAGGATCGCGGCCATATCGGTTTCACAGATGAAGCCATGCGCGAGGCGCGGGCATTCATCGCAGACTTGGAATCCAAAGCGTCTGGAACAACCGCGGCAAACAGGTAGCGGTCGAAAATCGCCTCAACATCCCGGACGGGATCGCGCGAGACATGGAGCGAGTGAGACACACTTCAGACTTCTAATTGCGTCCCGAGGGTTTGGCCAGTTCTTACCCACTAGTACAAAAAACTGATAGCCTTTCACCGTGGGGCCCCAGAACACTTCGGTTGCCGGCGAAGCTTCGCCTCGACCCGCATTCCGCATCGAACTGTTCGGCAAATTCCGGATCTCGCGGGGCGGCGAAGTCGTCTCGACGATCAACACAAATCGCCTCAAGTCGCTCCTGAGCTACTTGATTCTGCACGGTGATACTCGGCAATCGCGTGAGCATCTGGCCTTTCTTCTGTGGCCCGATTCCGACGAGGGGCAAGCTCGCACTAATCTCCGGCAGCTCCTGCATCACCTGCGCCGCGCCCTTCCGAATGAATGCGGTCTGCTGGAGGGCGACAGCCAGTCCGTATATTTTCGGCCCAATCCAGGCTGTGCTTTGGATGTCTCGGAATTTGATGCTGCGCTCGCAGCCGCGGAAACGGCCGCCCAATCCGCTGACGTCGCGTCGGAACGCCTTGCGCTGGAACAAGCGGCCCGGCTGTACGAGGACGACCTGTTGCCAGGCCTCTACGACGATTGGCTGCAACACAAGCGCGAACAATACCGTCAGATGGCGGGCAAGATTTTCGGCCGTCTTGCCGCGCTGCTCGAACAGAGTCGCGATCTACCGGGAGCGATTCGATATGCCGAGCGTCTGGTGGCCCTCGACCCGCTGCGCGAGCCGCATCACCAGCTCTTGATCCGCCTCCACGGGGTCAATCGCGACCGCGCCAGTGCGCTTCGCGCGTATCACCAGTGTATGCGAATCCTCCGCCGGGAACTCGGAGTGGAGCCTTCCGAGCCAACTCGCGAGCTGTATGAACTGGCGCTGAAGTCTGACCTCGCAACCAATATTCCCGCCGAGGTAACGTCCGGCCCTTCCAGCCCGCGGTCTCCGATGGTTGGCAGGAAGAAAGAATGGCTGCGTCTAATCGAGTACTGGCAGGTCGCGGCCGGCGGCGGTATCCACCTGGTCGTGATCCCCGGCGAGCCAGGCCTAGGGAAGTCCCACCTCGCCGAGGAGCTATGTACCTGGTGCGCGCAGCGTCACCTCCCGGTCGCCCGGGCGCGCTGCTATGCGGCCCAGGGCCGTCTGGCTTATGCGCCGGTTGCCGAGTGGCTGCGCTCGGAGCCATTACGCGCCGCTTGTGCTGAACTTCCACATTCCCAAGTGGCCGAATTGGCTCGCGTTCTGCCAGAGATCCTGGCCGAAGATCCTTCCATTCCCAAACCCCAGCCATTGACCGAGAGTTGGGAGCGGCGTCATTTCTACGACGCTCTCAACGCCGCCATATCCAGGGCCCGAAAGCCGCTCTTGCTGGTGATAGACGATTTGCAGTGGTGCGATCAGGATTCGTTCGAATGGCTGCACTCGTTGTTTCGCGTCGAGCAAGAGGGCGGAATCATGGTTCTAGGGACTGTGCGCACCGAGGAGACCGGCCGCGACCACCCGTTCACCAGGTTGTGGAGCGAACTGCGGCGGTCCGGTCAAGGGGAAGAAATCGTTCTTTCGCCTCTTGACGCGGAGGAAACCGCCGCGCTCGGGTGCCAGATCGCCGCCCGCCAGTTGAACGACGCTGAGTTGGCCAGCCTCTATCGTTCCACGCAGGGCAACCCACTTTTTGTAGTTGAAAGCATTCGAGCGGGTCTGGCCGAGACCTCCGCCGGGGTCGCGCCTCCACGAGTGCATGCGGTAATAGTCGCGCGGCTGGCTCAATTGACGCCTTCCGCTTATGAACTTGCGGGATTCGCCGGCGCCGTCGGGCGGGCATTCTCCTTCGATCTTTTGGCCAAGGCGACCGACTGGGACGAAGACAGCCTCTCTCGGGCCTTGGATGAACTGTGGCAACGTCGCATCATCGAAGGCAAGGGCGCGGGTGAATATGACTTCACTCACGACCGCCTGCGCGAGGTGACGTACGCCGAAATGACTCCAGTACGCCAACGTTTTCTGCACCGGCGCATTGCCCGGGCGATCGAGGAGCTGCACTCCGGACACCTCGAAAGCGTGTTTGGCCAACTGGCTGCGCACTACGCCGCGGCGGATATGGCGGAGGAAGCGATTCGCAATTACCATCAAGCCGCTGTCGTGGCGCATCAACGCTACGCCGATCGGGAAGCGGCTGCGGAGCTTCGCCGCGCAATCGCGCTGTGCAGTGAGCTGCCCGCGACCACGCGCCGCAAGGAACAGGAGCTTGATCTTCTGGTAGCGCTCGGGCGCACGCTTCTCACTTCAGCCGGTTATCCTGCGCCGGAGGTTGGCGAAACCACGGCTCGCGCTCTCGCACTGTTCCGCGAGTTGAAGGCAAATCACCACGGCATTACGGTCTTAAGCGCCGCGTTGATCTATCACCAGGTCCGCGCCGATTTCGAAGCCGCCAGACAATTGAGCGAAGAGTTACTTCAGCTCACGATCGGCGAGAATCGCGCCAGCGCCATGGCCGGCCACTTCAATCTGGCCGTGGCGTATTTCCACCTGGGCCGATTCCAGATGTCGGAATCGCACATAAAATCCGCGCTCGCCGAACTTCCCAAATGTACACCTGCTGACTTGGCCCTATTCGCTGTTCCCGAAATCGCCGTGTTTTGCCCGGCCTATGAGACGCACTTGCTTTGGCATCTCGGATATCCCGACCTGGCGCTTTCACATAGCCGGAAAACGATCGATAGCGGAGGCGACGCGCATCCTTTTGGCCTGGCCATCGCCCTGAGCTATGCCGCAATGTTGCATGTGTTCCGGGATGAAAGCGAAAAGGCGCTGCCTCTCGCCCTAAGGGCCACGGAGGTGTGCGCACGATACGAATTCGCTTATTACCTCTCGATGGCCCAAATTGTGGCAGGGTGGGCTCGAGTGTTACAGGGCGATCCAGAATCGGGGTTGGTCCAACTTCGTAACGGCCTGGCTGCACTAAAGGGATCCGGAGGCGAGCTTCGTCTGCCCTTCTACTACGCGCTGCTGGCGGACGCCTGTGCCCGGGCAGGCAGGCCCGAAGAGGCGATGGCGAACATTTCCACTGGCCTGGCGTTTCAAAATAAGAATTCGGAAGTCTGGGCTGCGCCCTATTTGCACCTGCTGCACGGCGACCTCCTGCTTCGCGACGGCAAGCGCGAACAATCGCGTTCCAGTTATCAGCGGGCGCTCGAATCGGCCCAACAGCTCGGAGCGCGCACCCTGGCATTGCGATCCGCTGTGCGTATCTGCAGGCTGGAAGCCGACGTGTCGATGGAGCGCGCTCTCGAGAGGATGTACCGCGACTTCAGGGAGGGTTTCGACACAGCGGACCTTCGCGAGGCACGTGGTTTGCTGAGTGGCAGGGAAAAATACCAGTCCCACGCAAGCGATTGATTCGGGAAATCTTCGCTGCGCCAAAATCAAAACCTGCCCCACAGAACGCGAGTTCCAGCCGCCTAAGAACGCTCCAGGAACGCTGGGGATGACATCCTGAGTATGTTCCCGGCAGCGAAGTCGGGACAAGAAAGGTGACAAAGATGCTGAAACAAGAAACAATCGCTCAGTTCCGGACGCAGTTGCGGGGAGAATTGATCGAGCCAAGCGATCCGTCCTACGACACGGCCAGGAAAGTCTATAACGCCATGATCGACAAGAAGCCTGCTCTGATTGTCAAGTGCGCCGACGTGGCCGATGTCATTACAGCACTCCGGTTCGGCCGCGAGAACCGCCTGCGCGTCGCAATTCGCGGCGGCGGCCACAATGCTGCCGGGCTGGGTGTCAGCGACGATGCGCTGGTGATCGATCTGTCGCTCATTCGCTACGTCCACGTCGATGCGGCAGCCCGCACCGTTCGCGTTGGTGGAGGCGCAACGTGGGGAGACGTGGATCATGCCACACACGCCTTCGGGCTTGCGGTACCTTCTGGCATTATCTCGACGACCGGCGTGGGCGGTCTGACGCTTGGCGGCGGTATGGGACACCTCACCAGAAAGTACGGCCTGACCATCGACAATCTTCTGTCCGCCGACGTCGTGCTCGCCGACGGCACTGTAGTGGTGGCCAGTCCTGAAGAAAACAGCGATCTCTTCTGGGCGCTTCGAGGTGGTGGCGGCAACTTTGGGGTTGTTACGTCGTTCCTATTCCGCGCGCATCCCGTGCACACGGTATGCGCGGGGCCCATGCTCTGGGAGATGGATCAGGCCGCCGACATCATGAAATGGTATCGCGAGTTCATCGTCTCGGCGCCGGAAGACGTCAGCGGGTTCTTCGCATTTTTGACCGTACCTCCTGGTCCTCCGTTTCCGGAACCACTGCATCTGAAAAAGATGTGTGGGATCGTGTGGTGTTGTACCGGCCCGCTGGAGCAGGCCAACCAGATGCTCGACTCGATTCGCGCCTATCGCACCCCGGCGTTCGAGTTCTTCGCTCCGATGCCCTTCCCCATGCTGCAGAGCATGTTCGACGGCCTTTATACGCCAGGTCTGCAGTGGTACTGGAAGGCCGATTTCGTCAAGGAGCTAGGCGACCGCGCTATCGATCTGCACGTGCAGCACGGGTCGCTGCTGCCTTCGCTGCATTCAACCATGCACCTTTACCCGATCAACGGGGCCCCACACAAGCATTCCAACAGCGACACGCCCTGGACGTATCGAGACGCCACCTGGAGCGAAGTCATCGTAGGAGTCGATCCGGATCCAGCAAATCGCGACCGCATTACCAACTGGGCGCGCGATTACTGGCAGGCGCTCCATCCCTTTGGAGCCGGTGGCGCCTATGTCAACTTCATGATGGAGGAAGGCGCCGATCGCATCCGCGCCACCTACGGGGAGAATTACGACCGGCTGGCCCAGATCAAGGCAAAATACGATCCGGGCAATTTTTTCAACGTAAACCAAAACATTCCGCCGGCTAAGGCGCAAGTAGCCTGAGGGCGGGTACGGGAGGAGTACTGAAATGGAAATAGCAAACGAAAGACTGATCGGCGTCGTTCTAGGAAACGGTTGGGTTGGGCGTTACTGCCCCTGGCCGCGCGGGACGGGCGTGGATGCAGCGGGGCTCGCTACCTTGAAGTCGCGCCTCAGAAGGATCTGGGCCGCCGGAGATTACGATCGCCTGGCCCGTTATTTGGAAGCTGCCAGTGAGGATTTCTTCCGGCGTTTGTTCGTTCCGAGGGGATCCAGGCTTCTCGATGTCGCCTGCGGGTCCGGTCAACTGGCGCTGATCGCATCCCGCAACGGCATCATTGCGACCGGTATCGATATCGCTGAAAATCAGGTGGAGCGAGCCCGGGAGCGCGCCAGAGTGGAACGGCTGGGGGCGCAATTCCGGGTGGCGGACGCTGAAGCCCTCCCGTTTGCCGACGCGAGTTTCGACTTCGTAACCAGCATCGTCGGCGCAATGTTTGCTCCGCGTCCCGAAGTTGTCGCTGCCGAACTGTTGCGCGTCTGCCGTCCGGGTGGGACCATCGCCATGGCGAACTGGACTCGGCAAGGCTTCATCGGCAAGATGTTGGGGGTTGTTTCCAGCTTCGTTGCTCCTTCGGGTATGCCGGCGCCAGTGCTGTGGGGCGACGAGGCCACGGTTCGCGAGCGCCTCGGACCAGGCGTGTCCAGCTTGCAGCTCACGCGCCACAAGGTTGAGTTCAATTTTCCCTTTCCACCCCGTGAGGTGGTCCGTTTTTTCCGCGATTACTACGGACCAACCAACCGGGCTTTCGCTTCGCTCAATCGGGACGGGAGAAAGAGCCTTCAGGCGGAATTGGAGGCCTTGTGGTCGAAACATAACGTGGCGCGCGGCGGCCTTACGGACGTCGAAGCAGAATGGCTCGAGGTAATCGCAGTGACGAGGCGGGATTGAACGCCTCGGCGAACGCTCGTGATCCTGGGCGACCAACCCGGGGACGCATCCGCGGGGCGAAGCTGCGCGCCGGGCGGTCAGCGGTGGGAACTCTTCCGCGCGCTCGCCTCCATTCATAGTGGAAGATAACGCCACGGCGCGTCGGGATGGGGTTCGTTGTGTATGGTGGCCCATGCGACTCCGGCGCCGCGAAACCGGACGGGCGGGAAGCAAGCGGCACGTACTGCTCTCTGTGGGAGGGGCACAATGGCAAGACCCAAGCTCGCAATCCGGATATTTTGAAACCAGTGCGTATAATGGCACGTAGGAATAATCGTCATGGAAACAAATCCCGTCCTGGCCGCCGGCATCCTGGCTCTGACAGTCGCGGCGGCTTCGGCCCAGACCTACCACGCCACCATTGTCACAGAGGACGGCTCGCCGCTTCCCAATTCGCCGCAGATCATTCCCAACGTTTCGGACCGGCTAGTGCAAGAATGCGTGATTGTGAATGTCTTCGGCGACGGCAACGTGCAGTACCTGGTGAACTACCGGTCCAGAGCGTTCGATCCGGCGACCTCCGACGTATGCACGGTCACGATCCGGCTGAAGGGTTATCGAACAGCTCAGGTGACGTTTCGCAACAACGCCACCATTGTGCTGAAACACATGGGCCTGCACGAAGGATTGACAGTATCGGCGACCGCGCTCAATGTGCCCGAGCCTGCCAGGAAGGCGTTCGGCAAGGGCGAGAATGCTTTTAACGATGAAAAATGGGCTGTCGCTGAAAGGAATTTCGAAAAGGCGGTGGAGATCGATCCCGATTACGCTCAGGCTTGGAGCCATTTGGGCGAGGTTCTCGAGAAGGAATCGAAAACCGCGGAGGCTCGCGCGGCCTGGGAGAAAGCGGTAGCCGCGGATCCCAAATACATCCGACCGTATGTTCAGTTGGCCATGCTGGATCTAGCGGAAAAACACCCAGAGGATGCGGCGGCGATCGCCGGCAAGGCCGTGGCGATGCATCCTCTTGAATTTCCGGAGTTATATTTCTACAATGCCGTGGCGAATTACAATCTAAAACATCTCGATGTGGCTGAGATGAGCGCGCGTCGCGCGACCGAACTCGACGCCGCACGCGAGATTCCGAGAGCCGAGCTTTTGCTGGGCACGGTGCTCATCGCCAAGGGCGACCGGGCCGGCGGTTTGCAACATTTCAAAAAATATTTGGAGCTGGTGCCGAAGGCGCAGGACGCCGAGCAGGTCAAGAAGGCGATTGCCCAATTGGAAGCACCCGGCGACGCAAAATAAGAGCAAACGCGAAGCCGGCGCGATTTCTACTTGCCCTGCTCCCGGCAGCTCTTGAGCTGATTTCCAAGGCTTGTGGGTTGCCGAGTATTGCCATTTGCTAGCACGATCCTTTTATCCATCCGCCGCCCGATCGCAAAAAACCTTGCTTGACCGTCTCTCGGGCTAAGCTGCGTTTAGCCCGCGCCAGGGCAACAAACTTCTACGAAGAGCTAAGTGATCGCCGATAAGCATATACGTGAAGCAATTGGTCTCAATAGGATCAGCGGTCCCGCGGTCGACCGGCATTCCGGGCCACCGGGAACCGGCGGATTGCTTGCAGGATCATCTAGCCGCACAAAAACAGGGCGCGGTGAACACGCCGACAATCCTCGTTGTGGACGATACGCGCACCAACGCGGATCTGCTCAGAAGCATTCTGGAGGCAGAGGGCTTCCGCACGCTGGCCGCAAGCGACGGCGTTGCCGCCCGTGCTCTGAGCCGTGCCCAGCAGCCGGATCTCATTCTGCTAGACGTGCTGATGCCCGGAGAAACGGGCTTTGAGACCTGCGCGCGTTTAAAATCGGATCCCGCCACCGCCGATATTCCCATCATCTTTCTCTCTTCTCTGGATGATGTGAAGAGCAAAGTCGCCGGCCTGAAGATTGGCGGCGTGGACTACGTTGCGAAACCGGTGCATGGTGAGGAAGTTCTGGCACGAGTTCGGGTTCATCTTCGGATCCGCGAGAACAACCGGGCGTTAGTCGCTCAGCATCGGGCCCGCCTGGAGCAGTTGCGCGACGCCCAACAGGCCATCCTGGTGCACCCGGACGATTGCCCGGCGGCAAACTTCGCGGTGTATTACAAGCCGCTGGAGGAAGCGGGCGGAGATTTCTACGACGTAGTTCCCCTGGGGACCGGCATTTTCGCCTACTTCGTCGCCGATATCAGCGGCCACGGGGTAAGCGCGGCGTTTCTTACGTCGGCCGTCAAGGCGTTGCTGCGCCAGTATGCCGGACCGGTATTTTCGCCCGAGGACACCATGCACGGCGTGGATGCCGTGATGGGCCAAATGTTGGGCGAGGAGCAATATCTGACGGCGTGCTATGCGCGATTGAACCGGCCGACCAGGCGCCTCACGGTGGTAGGGGCCGGGCACCCACCGCTGATTCTGGTGAGCCGCGATGGAACGCCGCAGACGGTGGAGTTGGAAAGCGATCCGTTGGGAATGTTCGGCACCGCGACTCTGCACCGCCGGGACCTGCGTGTGTCCCCTGGCGACCGTTTCTTTCTGTATAGCGATGGCTTGATCGAATCCTCGCCCGGCGGGGGCCGGCGAGAAGGGCTGGCGCGCCTGGTGGATGCCTGCATCCGCCATCGCGCCGCGCCGCTGCGCGAATCGGCCGCTTTGATTGTGCATGACGTTTGTCCGGAGCCCCAAACGGTGAAGGACGATTTGCTTCTGCTGGCGGCGGAGGTGAGCCAATGACGCAACCAGCAGGTGTCGATTATGAAATGCGTTGTACGTTCCCGGCAACTTTCGAGGCCGCCGAGCAGTTCATCGTTGAGTTCCGGCGCCAGAGCCAAGCTGTGCTGGATCGTGAGAGCTGTTTTGCCGCCGAGTTGCTGGTGCGCGAGGCGCTGATCAACGCCGTTCGGCATGGCTCTCATAACGATCCTCGCAAACAGGTCCGCTGCTGTGTGCGGCTCAAGGGCGGACGCCTGCTCATAACCGTCAAGGATCGCGGCTGCGGTTTCGACTGGCGCGCGTTGTGGAGCAACCAGGCGGCGACGTCGGATTGTTCCGGACGCGGCATCGAGATCCTGCGTAAGTATGCCAGCCGCGTCCGCTACAACGACCGGGGCAACGCGGTAGCCATCGTCAAACGTTTTTCCCAGGAGAATCATGCATGATCGCGGTTACAAGAGAAGGCCATAAAGTCGTCGTTCGGCCGGCCGGAGATAGCATTGTGGCGGCCTCCATCCCCGAGCTGCGGTCGACGCTCCGAGAGATCGTCGGGCAAGGCGTCGAGGACCTGGTGATCGATTTAGCCGAGGTTCACATGGTCGATTCCGGCGGCATCGGCCTGCTGGTGGCAGCCTTCAACTCCTTGCGTAAGACGGGCGGGCGGCTGGCCTTGATTCACGCTTCCGCCGAGCTTCTGGAGCTATTCCAGACCATGCGGATGCATCAGCATTTCAGCGTGTCCGGGAACTGAGGAAGGGATCATGAGCGAACTTAACCTCGATGACGAACTGGTGCAGGACTATCTGGCCGAGTGCCGGGAACATCTGGCGACGATCGAGAACGATCTGCTGGCGATTGAGCAGGGCGGCGCGGAGATCGATGAACAATTGGTGAACCGAGTCTTCCGCGCGGCTCACTCCATCAAGGGTGGCGCCGGCTTTTTCGATTTAACCAAGATCCGCGAATTGGCTCATAGAACCGAGAACGCGCTCGACTTGATCCGCTCCCGCCAAATGGTTCCGACGCCGGAGGCAGTCAGCATCCTGTTGCTGGCCTTCGACAAGTTGCGCGATCTGATCGGTAATTACAGGACCAGCAACCAGGCCGATATCGGGGAGTTTGTCCTGGCGCTGACCGCACTCGCTGCGGGGAGTTTGCCGGAGCACGAGAAGGGCTCTCTTTCAGAACGGGTTACAGTGCAAGTGCCGGAGGCGAACAAAGGCATTCAAGTGTCGGCGTTCGACCTGAGCCAGGTGCGCAAGGGCGGCAAGCGCGTATACCTGATCGCATTCGATCTGATTCACGACATCGAGCGCCGCAATAAGACGCCCTGGGAGGTATTCAAGCGGCTGATCAAATGCGGCACGATCCTGGAGACGGTCTTTGATCTGGACTCGGCCGGAACCCTGGACGACGAGCCCTCCAATCGATTGATGTTGGAAGTGCTGTATGCCACCGTGCTGGAGCCGGACCTGCTGGAAGCCCTGGTGGAAGTGCCGCCGGAACGGATCCGTCTAATCGAGAATGACGGCGCCATCCGACCCCTGGCTGAGCCGGTTGGAGTGACGGCGGCTGCGCCTCGGACGGTGAAGCCGCAAGTGGAAGCCACCTCGCCGCCCGTAACCACGCCGGCGGAGGATGCTCCCAAAGCCGTCACGGCCACTCCGACACCGGCGAGTGAAGCCACCATCCGGCTGAACGTAACTCTGCTGGATTCCCTGATGACGCTGGCCGGCGAGTTGGTGCTCAGCCGCAACCAGTTGAATGAGTCGCTGGCCCGGCAGGACGATCGCGGCATACGCTCGGGCGCCCAACGGGTGAGCCTGGTGACCTCGGAACTCCAGGAGGTGGTGACGCTGACGCGCATGCAGCCGGTGGGCAGCCTGTTCAGCAAGTTTCCACGCCTGGTGCGCGATCTGGCTCGGGATCTAGCCAAGGATGTGCAGCTGAAGCTGGAGGGCGGAGAAGTTGAAATCGACAAAACCATCCTGGAAGGGCTGAGCGATCCGCTGACTCACATGGTGCGCAACGCGGTGGATCACGGCATCGAGCCGTCGCTCGAACGAACCGCCGCCGGCAAGTCCGCGACGGGGACCGTGACGCTTAAGGCCTCGCATCAGGCCGGCCAGGTGGTGATCGAGATTTCCGACGACGGCAAGGGACTCGCGGCCGAGAAGATCGCGGCCTCTTCGATCGCCAAAGGCCTGGTTACGCGCGAACAAGTGCAGGGCATGTCGGACCGCGAGAAGATGGCGCTCGTTTTCCTGCCGGGAGTTTCAACGGCCGAAAAGGTCAGCGACATTTCCGGGCGCGGTGTCGGCATGGACGTGGTCAAGACCAACCTGGACCGTCTGGGGGGGAAGATCGAAATCGATTCGGCGCCGGGCCAGGGCTCCCGCTTTAGAATCAAGCTGCCGCTGACGCTGGCCATCATTCCCTCTTTGCTGGTGTCCGATAGCGGGCAGCGCTTTGCCATCCCCCAGGTGAACGTGGGTGAGCTGATTCGCATTCCGTCGGCGCAGGTGGCCGAACGCACCGATCGAGTGGGTGATGCTTTAGTGTTGATTGTCCGCGACCGTCTGGTGCCGCTGCTCTATCTGGCGAATGCACTGGGAGTGTCTCGTCCGGAAAACTCATCGCGAGCGTTGAACGTGGTTCTGGTGGACGCCGGCACTTTCGAATACGGGCTCGTGGTGGAGGAACTGCACGACACGGTGGAGATCGTGGTGAAACCGCTGGGCCGCCACATGAAAGGGCTGCACGATTACGCCGGCGCCACCATCCTGGGCGACGGGCGCGTGGCGGTAATTCTGGACGTGGCGGGCTTGGCCGCCCGGGCGAATCTGACCGCCGGCACAGCGGAGGCCAGCACGCGGCAGACCGTCCAGGAGAGCGCTTCAGGCCGCGAGACGCACTCATTGCTGGTGTTCCATAACGCTCCCGCGGAGACCTGCGCGGTGCCGATCGAGCAGGTATCGCGAATCGAGAGGGTGCGTCCGGCGCAGGTTTTGAATCTGGGTGGCCGCCGCACCATGCAGTATTGCGGCGCCAGCCTGCCGCTGGTGAGCCTGCACGATACCGCGCCAGTAGGGGAGCTTAGCCCGGAGCAGCAATGGGTGGTGATCGTCTTTGAGAGGCTGGGCCATCCGCTGGGACTGCTGGCTGCCGAGCCTCTGGACATGGTGGAAGCGGCGCTCAACATCGACACCGTCACCTTGCGGCAAAGAGGTATCGCGGGGTCGGCGGTGCTCAAGGACCGAACGATTCTGTTGTTGGACATTTTCGAGCTGGCGGACGCTGCGCGGCCCGAGCGAGGGCCGGCGGAGCCTCCCAAACCCATGTGCGGTTCGGCCCCTGGCGAGGACGCCTTGACCGTACTGGTGGCCGACGATTCGGAATTCTTCCGCGGACAGATCCAGCGCCTCATCGAGGCCATCGGCTGCCGGGTGCTGGCCGCCGAAGACGGGCAAGCTGCCTGGGAGATCCTCGATCACCACTCCAGTGAAGTGGACCTGGTGGCCACCGACATCGAGATGCCGCGCCTGGACGGGTTGGCTTTGACCCGGCAGATTCGTGCCGATCGGCGCTTTGCCGGGTTACCGGTCATCGCGCTGTCGTCTCTGGCCGGAGAAGAAGAAATCGCCCGCGGGATGGCGGCAGGCGTGGACGAGTATCAAATCAAGCTCAATAAGGACGAGCTAACGGAGAGCATTCGTAAGGCGGCCGTGAGAAAAAAGACCAATCCGGCCTCGCGAGGATGAAAACAGGAGCGAAACGACTATGAATAAGTTGGCGAATCTCAAAATTGGAAAGAAGCTCGCGCTTCTTCTGGCGAGCGGGATTGGGTCGGTGGTATGCATCAGCGGTCTTAGTTTGTGGGCGTTGAGCGCCATTCGAAATACCGCCGCGCAGCAGCAGATCGAGGCTGACAAAATGATGAGCGCCCAGCGCGTGGGGACCGACCTGGGCGTGGTGAACGCTGTTGTCGGCCATATCACGCTGAGCAAACATTGCGAAACATGCCACGGTACCGCAACCGGCGGCGACAGAGGCGAACAGGCCCGCCTGGCTAAGGAGTGCCGGTCCCTGATGAGCGACTTGAAAGCTGGCGACAATACCGCTGAAAGCTTGAAACTGGTGGGTGAACTCGAAAAAGCCGGCAGTGCCTGGCTGGATGCGAATCTCCACGCGCTGGAGTTGAGTCAAGCCGGCAAGAGCGAGCAAGGTCTGGCAGTATACCGGGAAGAGAGCATCCCGAGCGTTGGCCCTGTCCAGCACGCCCTTGCGGAGTATCTGAATTGGCAGCAACCGCGGCTCGCCGAGAGAAAACTGCGCGCTGACACATTCATTCGCCGCATGCCCATACCCATCGCGCTGCTGTCGCTGTTAGCGACCGTCATGGCCACGCTTTTTGGAGTAATGCTTACCCGCAGTATCACCAAGCCGCTCACGGTGGCAGTGTCTCATTTGGACGAAGTCGCCCGAGGGGATGTATCGCGGGACGTTCCAGGCGAGTACCTGGAGCGTGGCGACGAAATCGGAGGGCT
>Ga0335083_10003714_pt1 | contig 19648 bp, 18 predicted proteins | sample Lox_Sample_42_FD_206716 | JGI IMG/M metagenome (GOLD analysis project Ga0335083, IMG submission 206716) | Soil microbial communities from Loxahatchee National Wildlife Refuge, Florida, United States - Lox_Sample_4.2 | ecosystem: Environmental > Terrestrial > Soil > Wetlands | place: USA...
CGACGGCGAGCACGCGAAGCCAGGGGATTTTGCGCCGAGACAAGGCTGAAGCTTCTCACCCGCCGTTCGGCGGCACCACGAGTGAACCCTTGCGAACGAGCGCGACCCACTCCCAGCCGAGCGCCCCTGCGTGCGTCGTCACGACGACTGGAGTGCCCACGGCCGCGTTACCTGCGAGCGCGCTCCCGAGCGCCACGGAGACCGCCGGACTGTTGCCGACGATGCGCTCTTCCGCGCCCGGCTTGCGCCACGACGCCAGGCGGAACGAGCCGCGCCCCTTGCTCGTGTAGGTGTGGCCGACGTAGCGCGAACCGTGCAGCACCGCCGGCGAGCGATCGAACCAGACGTTCGCGCCCACGGCGAAAAACGACATCCACGTCGGCGCGAAGAACCCCAAGAGGCGCCAGTTCCCGTCCCGGCCCCAGCGAATCGGTACCATGAGAACGGCGGCGAGCGCGCAGCCGATGCCGAACCCAGCCCAATACAACGTATTATCCAGCGGATCCCAAAAGTCCTCCGCCAAGAACGGCGGGTAAAGCAGCGCGACCATCATGAGCGAGACCAGGAGCGGGTTCGCGATGCCCAGCAGGATCTTCACGACAACGTTGCGGCTTGCGACGACCAAACTCGCCTTTCTCGGGTGGCTTCAGCTGCGATCAGACCCTACCCTCCAAATATACGCCACGCGACGGTTCGGATGCCCTTGGCCGCGATGAATAGCAGCAAATTATTGAGCGCCGTGTTGCTCGCGGACTTGATGCTCGGATGCCAGCGTTCCGGTCGCACAGCCGCGCAATCGTCTCCGCCCGAGCAGTCGGCAACCCGCCCCACGTGGTCGAGTCCTCCAACCGCGGTCAAACCAGAGCAGGTGGCGACAAACTGGCTGAAGGCGCTCGGCGCAGGAGACATCGACGAGCTCTCGAACTCCACGGTCTTCCCCTTTTCATTTCGAACTACTGACAAAACAAAGGAGTGTGAAGGTGCCATAGCAAGCGAATCTGGGCTTCGCGAATTCGTCCCTTGTTTAAGGAAACAACGGAAGAGCTTGATGAAAGAGCTCGGTTACGCAGAGTCCTCGAAGGTTGACGTGGTCGAAAGGATGGATGCCGCGTCGAGCTTGCGGCCTTTGCTTTCGGATCTCAGAGCCGACGAGGTGCTGGTTACGGGGTTCATCAACGGCGATGGGGTGTCATTCGGATTTGGAGTGGTGTTGATGCGAAGCTCGAGGGGGCTACGTGTCCGATCGTTCGCATTGGACGAGGATTTCGAGGCGGAATGATCACGAGACAGGGTGAACCGCCGCTCAATCGTCGCAGTAAGTACGCACGGTGGTGCAAGCGCGGCGCGTGTTCGTCACTGGAGCGACGGGGTAGCTCGGCTCGTGGCTCGTCCTCGCTCTCCTCGAACGCGGGCATGCCGTGCGCGTGCGGGTGTGGCCGGGATCCGAGCAGCGGGCGCCGCGCGGCTCCGAGGTCGTGCTCGGCGATCCGCGCGAACCCGCCGGTTACGGCGCGGCCCTCGACGGCGTGGACACGCTCGTGCACCTGGTCGGCGTGGCCCATCCGAGCCCGGCGAAAGCGTCGCTGTTTCGCAGCGTTGATCTGCGCGACGAGCTCGTCTCCGTCCGCGCGGCGTGAGCCTGAGCCGTCTGCTCGCGCCCGTGATAAGGAGTGCCCACGCAGAGCTCCGACGTCGCGCGAACGCTGCGGGCGGTGCGCTGCTGCGGAGAAAAGAGGAATGAGTGGCCGACGAAGTTGACGAGGATCTCGAGCCGGTCGCCCCTTCGGCGACGGAGCCCACGGGCGAGAGCCTCGGGGCTCGCTTACTCGCGCGGGCCAAGAAGGCGGGCGATCACGCGCACGCGTCGGCCGCCGATCTCACGAGCAAAGTCGGTGATCTGAGGGAGCACGCGGCGGTTGCCGCGAGCGAATTCGGCGACCTGACGGCCGCCAAAATGGGCGAGCTGAAAGAAGCGGGCATGTCGGCCCTGGTCGACGCGCTCGACGACTTCAACGCAGCGCTACCCGCGGCTCGCGAAGCCGGCTACGCGCTCCAAGGCATCAATCTCGCGCTCGGGTTGCCGCCGCGAGTGACGGCGACGTTCGCGGCGACGGACAAGGTCACGCCCGAAAACGTCGAGCACGTGCTCGCGACGCACGCCGACAGAAAGTTCACGCTCGTGCTCATCAAGTCGCTCTATCAAGCGTGGCAAGTGCAACGGAAGATCCACGTCGTCGGCCTGAAACCGTCGAGCCTGAGCGTCCTCATCGGCTTCCCGCCGAGCGTCAGCATCAACTTCGCGTGAGCTCCGACGCGCCTTGGTGCCGCGAGGCCGCGCGACGGATGCAAATTCTTGGTCGAGTACTGAAACGCTTTTTTGCGACGCGAAGCCGAGCGCCTGCCAGTCGAGCGAAGCGACACTGACACTCTGAGCGCGGTTCGTTCACCACACCTGGCTTTCGAGGCGTTGCATGAAGCTTTCATACTTGGGCGTTGGTTTGTTGGTCACGAGTGCCGCGGCGTTCGTCGCTTGCGGCGGCGACGACGACAGTCTCAGCGGAGCGAGCCCGGGCGGCACGAGCGCCGCGGGTAAGAGCGGCGCCGCGAACGCGGGGAAATCGGGCAACGCGGGTTCGGCGGGCAGCGGCGCCGGCGGGTCGAGCGGTGGCACGGGCGGATCGAGCGCGGCGGGTTCGAGCGGGCATGAAGCAACGGGCGGCACCGGCGTTTCGACGGGCGGCTCCGGCACGGGCGGAACGACGAGCTCGACGGGTGGCTCGGCGACGGCAGGCTCGCCTGGTTCGACGGGCGGCTCGTCAACGGCGGGTACGGATGGCTCGACGGGCGGTTCGTCGACGACCGGCAGCGGCGGCACTTCGGGCGAAACGTCGACGGGCGGCGGCGGCGGAGTCGAGGAGACGGCCGGTGCCGCCGGTGAGGCGATGGGTGGCGCGGCCGGCGCCGTCGTGGTCGCGGGTTCGGGTGGAGTCAGCGGCTCCGCCGGCACGAGCGCCGCGGGTGGCGGTGGTCGCTTCGGCGGCGGCGGTCGCTTCGGCGGCGGCGGTCGCTTCGGCGGCGGCGGTCGTTTCGGCGGCGGCGGTCGTTTCGGCGGCGGCGGTCGCTTCGGCGGCGGTGGTCGCACCGGCGGCGGCGGCCGCGCCGGCGGCGGCGGCGTCGCGGGCGGCTAGATCGCGGCAAGCGACGTCGCAGCGGTCGACTTCGGCCGCGCTCGAGCTCTCGTCTGCGTTCGGAAACCGTTCGCGGGGTAACGCGCGCGCGCACGCTGCGTAATGAGGTCGCGCGCCGAGTGAAGGCGTCGCACACCCACGAGGAGTTTTCAGCATGTTTCGACGCGTTTTTCTCGGTACTGCGCTCGCCGCAGTGTTCTCCGTTTCGTCCCTGGCCGCGCACCCGCAAGAGCCGCCGGAGCCGCACGCCCACTGGTGCATGCTCGCGGCGTTTCAAGTGACGCAGGTCGGCTCGCTCTACGTGAGCGTTCCGACGACCGCCGGTAGCGCGCAGCGTTTCGTCGGCGCGCAGCTGTTCGTGCCCGCTCAGCCCGGACTCACGCCGGAATGGATCCGCGCAAACCTCGCGCGGCACCTCGCCGACCACGGCACGTCCGCCGAGGTCTCGTGCCCGCTCGATATCCCCGGCGTCACGACGAACGTCGTGTCCGGCGGGACGGGTTTTTGGATCCAGATTTCGAGCAACGACGCCGGCACGGCCAAGGAGATCCTGAACCGGGCGCGGCAAACGGTGCGGTGAACTCGGGCCGGCGCGACGCACCCCCGGCGCGTCGCGCCGACGAGCACGACTCAGCCGGTCGCCATGAGCTTCGCGACCGGCTGCCCGTGGTACGCGGACACGAGCATGGCCGTGTCGTTGTGGCCGCGAAACGACGAGCACTTGCCGTCGCGGATCGTCCAGACGTGCATCCACTCGGTGTCCTTCGAGACGCCGCTCTTCCTCATCGTCCAGCGATAGTGGCCCCAGACGAAAACCTTGTCCTCGGCCGCGACGTAGCGCTGCGGTTCGAAGAGATGGATCTCGTGCGCATCGTGGAGCGCCTGGAAGAACTCCGCCGCGCCCTCCTTGCCCTGGCGAATGCCCAAGAAGGGCGCGTCCTCCTTGCGACCGACGATGCCGATCGTGACGTCCGACGTCATGTTGGCGAGGATTGCCGTGACGTTGCCTTGCGTGAAGTCTGCGTAACCTTCTTGAACGAGCTCGATATTGGTTTTGCTCATGGTGTCCTCCTGAATGGTGGGAGCCACGCGAAGGTAGGCTCCGGGGCAGGGGGCGCGCCTGAGGAGGATCCCCTAGTTTCGTGTTTTTCCCGAAGTCCGCGCCGGGTTCGTGCCGCGCGGCTCCTCGTGCTGGAGCCCGTGTTCGATCGCGAAGAGCGTCGCCCCGGCGCGAGTCCGAACCTCGATTTTGGCGTAGAGGTTTTGGATGTGGTTGTCGGCCGTCTTCGCCGAGATGCCGAGGGCGCGCCCGATCTCTTTCACGGTCCGGCCGCGCGCGATCAACCGCAGCACCTCGAGCTCGCGCGCGGTGAGCCCGGCCACGAGCTCGCGCCGCACGGGCGCCACGCGATGTCCGGCGGCCTCGAGCACCGCGGCGGCGGCTTCGCTGTCGAGCCGCCCCTCGCGAACTTCACGCTTGAGGGCGCTCGCCGCTTCGTCCGCGCCGAGGGCGGCGCGGTGCGGGCGCGCCTCGATCATCGCCTGGTAGGCTTCGGCCGCGGCGAGGATCTTGGCGAGCGGCGAGACGGCGTCGCCCCGCGCGCCGCGGTGATAACCCGAGCCGTCGACACGCTCGTGATGACGCCCCACGACCTGTCCGACGCGCGCGAGCACGGAGGGTTCCGCGAGGATGCGTTCGGCGTGGTAGGGGTGAAGTCGTATCTTTTCTCGCTCGCTGTCGGAAAGTGCGGTCGGCTTGTTGAACGTCCCGCTCGAGATGGCGACCTGTCCGATGTCGTGAAGGAGCGCGGCGCGCCGCAGCACCGTGATTTCGGGCTCCGGCAGCCGGCAGCGGCGTCCCGCCTCCACGGCGAGCTCCGCCACCGCGCGAGAATGGCCGAACGTGAAGGGTGATTTGATGTCGGCGAAGTCCGCGAGCGCGAGACACGCCTCGTCGAACTCCGCTTCGGTCAGGCGCGCGTGGGGCGCGGGTTCGAGCGCGAGAACGGCTTCCCACGACGCTCGTGCGTCGAGGTCGGCCATCAACGCGTCCGCGTTCGTCACGAAGACGCTCGCCATGCGCGGGTCGTAGAGTTTGCCGCTACGCCGTTCGATGAGCTCGAGCGCCGTCGCGTGACCCTGAGTTTCGTGGAGCACGATCGCGTCTTGCGCGAGGGTGACGACACGCACGGCGATCGCGATGGCGTCGCCCTTCAATCCGTTGGGCATGCCTTTGCCGTCCCAGCGCTCGGCGAGCTGGCCGAGGTTCCTGATCACGCCCGCGTCGAACCCGAGCCGCCTCGCGAAGCGCTCCGCGGTTTCGCAGTGCGCGTGGAACGCGGCCACGCTGGCGCTCTTGCTCACTGCGACGCCCTTGAGGACGCCCCAGATCATCGCGCCGAGCGGCTGCCCCGCTCGTGCTCGGACGATCGCGCGCAAAAGAACGGGCGCAAACTCGGCGGGGTCGGCCGTGTCGAGCGGCGCGATGGCACGCCGAAATTCAATTTCATCGCCGAACAGCGCGGCGAGGGCGTCCGTCTCGGCATTGCAGCCGATGTAGCGGAGGAGCGCCTGATTGTAGACCTCGCGAAGGGTCGCCTCGTCGAGCTCGAGCGCCGCGCCGAGCCGCATTCCGAGCAGACAGGACTTGAACGCGTATTCGAGCGGCTGGCCGATTGCGAGGTCGGTGGCCTTGGACAATGCGCCGACGATCTCGGCACGCCGGATCCCGGATTCGTCATCGCCAGCGTCGAACATCGGTCGGCTGTTTCGGGGCGGAGTCCCGCGGGCAGCGCTCGCCGCTTATAGCGCTCGCGGCGTTTCGGAAGCGAACCGCCCGTCCGGTGCGGCGAAATTCCTCGATGATCCAACTATCTGACGTGCGAAGAGCGGCGCGCCGTCCCGAGCGCGGGTAGGCTGCCGACCGATCGATGCAGTCACCCGCATTTCCCGAGGCCCTCAAGCGACGCATGCGCGCGCTCGCAGCGTTTCCTGGTCGGGCCTTCCTGCCTTCCTTCCTGAGCGACAACGCGCCGCTCGATCTTCGCTTCGTCAGTCGCACGCTCTTGCACGCGGCGACCGTCGGAGTCGCCGCCGGTGTGGCCGGCGCGGCGTTCTACGCTGCGCTCGAGTACGTCCAGCGTCTCCTGCTCGAGGGGTTCGCCGGGTACTCGCCGCTCAGAGCCGACGGAGAACGCATCGCGGCTCCCGGTGAGCTCCACGCCTTTCGGCCCTGGCTGCTCGCCTTGCTGCCCGCGTTCGGCGGGCTCGTCTGCGGTCTGCTCACGCGCCTCGCGCCCGAAACGCGCGGCGGCGGCGGCGACGCGATGATCGAAGCCTTCCATCACGAGGACGGCGCGATCCCTCCGCGCGTGCTCTGGATCAAGCCGTTCGCCTCGATCGCGACGCTCGGCACCGGCGGCGCGGGCGGTCGTGAAGGACCGACCATGCAGATCGGCGGCGCTCTCGGCGCGCTCGCCGGACGCCTGCTCGGCGTGAGCGAGCGCGAGCGCCGCGTGCTGGTCGTGGCCGGTGTCGCCGCGGGCATTTCCGCCGTCTTCCGCACGCCGCTCGGCGCGGCCCTCTTGGCCGTCGAGGTGCTCTATCGCGACGGCTTCGAATCGGACGCGCTCATCCCGAGCGTGCTCGCGAGCGTGATCTCGTACGCCGTCGTCATCTCGATCTTCGGCGAGACGACGCTGTTCGGCCGGATCCCGCGCTTTCCGTTCGTGCCCGCGCACCTGCCGCTCTTCGGTTGCCTGGCGCTCTTCATCGCGCTCGTCGCCGTGCTTTTCCTCAAGGTTTTCCGCTGGGTCGCGTCCGCGTTCTCGCGCATGCCCGTCCCCGTGTGGCTCAAACCCGCGATCGGCGGGCTCCTGCTCGGCTTGCTCGCCACGCCGCTCATCGTGTTCGTGGATTTCGAGATCAGCAGCCCCGGTCAAGGCATCGGCGGGTTGGGGGGCGGCTACGGCGCGGTGCAGATGGCCATTTCCGGCTCGGACTGGCTGCCGGTCGGCTGGAGCGCCGTCGGGCTCTTGGCGCTCCTCGGATTCGTGAAGGTGATCGCCGCGTCGGTCACGATCGGCTCGGGCGGCAGCGCCGGCGATTTTGCGCCGTCGCTCGCGATGGGCGGGCTCCTCGGCGGGGCATTCGGGCGGGCCGCCGCGCTCTTGATTCACGACCCGCGCATTCAGCCCGGCGCGTTCGCGCTCATCGGCATGGGCACGTTCTACGGCGGCATCGCGCACACGCCGCTCGCCGCGCTCGTGCTCGTGTGCGAGCTTGCCGGCAACTACGACCTTTTGGTGCCGCTCATGCTCGCGCAAGGCATCGCCTTCGTCGCGCTCAGAAAGCAAGCGCTCTACACCGCGCAGCTCACCGTGCAGCAAGATTCGCCGCTCCATCGCGACGCCCTGCTCTTCGGCGTGCTGCGCGGTACTCGGGTCGGGCACCTGCTCAAGGCCGGCGAGCGGCCGATGTGCTTTTTGCCCGACACGCCCACCCGGGAAATCTTGCAGCGCGCGAGCGAGGCCGAGACCCAAGAGGTGTTCCCCGTCGTGGACGCGGGCGGAGAGCTCCTCGGTCTCGTGACGAGCGCCGCGGTGCGCGTGGTTTCGGGCTCGGCGGAAGACACGCAGTGGGCGGTGGCGGTCGATTTGATGCAGGCGCCCGTCTTCGTTCACGTCGACGACGATCTGCGTAAAGCGACCGAGCTCATGGTTTCGCACGGCTTGCGCGAGCTGCCCGTGCTCGACGGATCGGGCAAGCTGCTCGGCCTGCTCGACGAAGCCGACGTCGCGGAGGTCTACCTGCGCGCTTCGGCGCGCGCGGCGCACGCGGACCAGCGCGACTCGCGCATCGTCAAGGAAGCTCGAGGGCCGTGAAGAAGCCGGCCGCGATCCAAGCGCCGAACCACTCGGCGAGGTGAGTCTGCACGTGCGTGAGCTCGGCGGGCGAGAGCTCGCGCTCGAGCGTGGCGAGCGCGTCGCCGAGCGTCTCCCCGCCGGTTAGCAGAGACAAGAGGAGCCGCATCGTCGGCTCGAGCTCGAGCCGATACACCGATAGCCCCGCGCGATGCACCGCGACCGCGCTCGACTCGGGGCCCGGGAGCTCGCCGGCTGAATCCTCGCAGAACGCCTGATAGAAGCGATTGACCGGGTGCGCGAAGCCGAGCACCCGGAGCGCCGGGCTCGCAGTGAGCCGCGCGCGCGCGAAGTCGCCCGGGTCGAGGCCGGCGACTGCATCGGCGGTGAGCGGCGGTTTCGTCTCCGCGTGCACGACTTCTACGAGCGCCCATTCGAGCCTCGCGAGATCGCTCGCGCAGCGGGCCCAGGCTTCCGAGCGCGTGTCGAGGTACGCGGGCAGCGCCGCGCCGTGCGCGTCGAGGCTCGGCGAGCGGGAAGGGTGTGCGGCGATATAGTCGCGCGCGAGGCGACCGAACTCGAGCTCCCCGAGCGCGCATGCGAGCGCCGGGTAATCGTCCGCGAGGCATTCGACGAGGCGCGCGACGTAGCCGTCCCGATAAATCGAAAGGCGCTCGAGCGCCGAGAGACGCGGGCCGCGCGTGACGACGCGCTCGAGGTCGTCCGCCGCCGTCGCGTTCACGCCACACCGTCTCGCCGCTCGCTCGAGCGCGTCCGCGAGCTCGCCGGGCTCGGTGTTCACGGCAACGAGCCAGTCTTCGAGCGTCGCGAGCGACAGCGCCGGAGCGTGAGCCGTCATCAAAACCCCGCCGCGGCGCCGAGCTCGACGAGACGCTCGGCGCGGAGTGCGTCCGCGTGGACGACGTCGAACGGCGGGATCTCGGCGTCCCATTCGAGCAGCACGGACGCGTCCGCGCCGAGCTCGCGCGCCTTGCCGTAGAGCCGCCACACGGCGTCGGGGACCGGCCCGATGTGCGTGTCGATCGCGTGCGTGCCGTGGTCGGTGTGGCCGGCCACGTGGATCTGAACGACGCGCTCCATCGGCAGCGCGGCGAGGTAGGTCTCCGGCTCGAAGCCGTGGTTCTTGGCGCTCACGACCACGTTGTTCACGTCGAGGAGGAGGCCCAAATTCGCTTCCTCGGCGAGCGCGGCGATGAACTCCCATTCGCGGAGGGCGTTGCCGGCAAACTCGAGGTAGGTCGAGGGATTCTCGAGCACGAGGGGCGCCTCGAGCACGTCGGCGACGACGCGCGCGCGCACGGCGACGTGACGCAGCGTCTCCTCGGTGAGCGGCAGCGGCAAGAGATCGTGCGTATTTCGGCCCGCGACGCCGGTGAAGCACAGGTGATCGGAGACCCAGCGCGCGCCGATGCGATCGCGCAGCGCCTTGAGCTCGCGCACGTAAGCCAAGTCGAGCGGATCGGTCGAACCGATGTTGAGCGACACGCCGTGCATCGCGATCGGATACCGCTCGGCGATGCGGTCGAGGATTTCGAGCGGACGGCCGCGCGTGTGCATGTAGTTGTCGCTCAGCACCTCGAACCACGCGACCTCGGGCTCCTGCTCGAGGATGTGCGCGTAGTGCGTGGTGCGGAGCCCGACGCCGACGCCGAGGTTCGGCAAACCAAACCTCGGCGGCGGTCGCGTCGCGCCGGCAGCATCAACCCTTGCAGCCACCCTGGCCCTTGCAAGCGTTCTGGCCCTTGCAGGCGTGCTTGTCCGTCTTGCAGCCGCCCTGACCTTTACAGGCGTTTTGGCCCTTGCAGTTGTGCTTGTCGCCGAGCGTTTGCCCGCTCGAAGTGCCGAGCGACTTCGCGTTGCCGAACGCTTTGCCGTCGGCGCCGGCGACGATTCCCGAGATTGCAGCTGCCATCAAGATCGAGGTCATTTCGTTCTATCTTTCTTTTGATTGATTGGTGGTCGTGTTTGGGGGCGAAAAATCCGTGTCACACGTGGCCGGCGGAGAGCGCGCCACGTTCCCGCCGTTCTTCGGCGTCGCGCCGACGCGACCGTCCGAAGAGCAGGTGGTCGAGCGAGAGCCGGCCGGGGCCGGTGAGGGCGATGTAGAGGAGCAATGCGAAGTACGTCCACTCGACGAGTCCGAACAAGTCGGGCAGTCCGTGCACCTGGTCGCGCTGCGCCGTGAGGATCGCGACCAGCATCGACGCCATGAGCGGCAACGCCGCGAGGCGCGACGCGAACCCGACGAGCAGGAGCGCCCCGCCGACGAGCTCGACGAACGAGACGACGTGGGCATTCAACCCCGGCGCGGGAATGCCGAGCTCGGCGAAGAACGCCGTCACCTTCGGCAACGAGTGCACCTTGCCCCACCCGGTGCTCATGAAGAGCACGCCGAGGGTGAGCCGCGCGACGCTCGGCGCGACGAAGTCGAGCTTCTTGAGAACGTGCTCGCCGCGCTCCCGCGCGACCTGAATCAATGTCGATGCCGCCACGATGGCCTCCTTGCCCACCCGTACGGCGACGCCCCCGACCGGTTTCCGAGATTCTTCGAAAAATCGCGCCCGCCGCGCTCTCGGCCGAAAGCGTCCGGATCCTGAAACCAAACCCGGCGGCGACCGTAGACGTGGCATGCCGGAGCTCCGTTGCAGGCTTGCCGAAGCGGCGGACGTGGCCGTCCTCCTGCCGATGATGGAGCGATTCAACGCATTCGAGCAGACGCCGTGGAGCTCCGAAGCGAAGGAACGCGCGCTCCGGACGCTGCTCGGCAATCGCGAGCTCGGGCTCGTCGCTTTACTCGAAGGGGAGGGCGAAGTGGTCGGCTACTTCGTGCTGACCTGGGGCTTCGACCTCGAGTGGGACGGTCGCGATGCGTTCTTGACCGAGCTTTACCTCGTGCCGCCCGTGCGCGGCCGTGGGCTCGGCGGGGTCGCGCTCGCGTCGGCCGAGGCGCTGGCGCGCGAGCACCACGCCCGCGCGCTCCATCTCATGTACCGCACCGAGAACACCGTGGCGGAACGGCTCTACCTCGGTCACGGCTACGTGAGTCCGCCGCGCGTTTTCCTGAGCAAAGAGCTCTGAGCGCGGCAACTTGAGGACACCGCCTAGCCGCGATTGAGTCCGAGGCGTTTCATGCGGCTCCGGATGGTGCTCGGGCTCACGTTCAACGCCTGCGCCGCCCCGCGCGGACCCTCGATGACCCAGCTCGTGGACTCGAGCACCGACAAGATGTGGGCGCGTTCGACTTCTTCGATCGTCGCGGGTTTGGTCGCCGCGCTCGCGAGTGGTGCGGGCGGCGCGCTCGATTTCGCCGCGGCGCGTGGCGTCCCCGTGGGCTCGGACGGGAAGACGGAGGCGAGCTCGAGCGCCGGTCCCGACGAGAGCACGACGGCGCGCTCGATCAGGTTCTCGAGCTCTCGCACGTTGCCGGGCCAAGCGTAGCGCAGCATCTGCTCGAGCGCGGCCGTGCCGATCCCGCGAATCGGTTTGCCCGTCTTGCGCGTGGCGCGCGTCAAGAAATGGAGCGCGAGCTGCGTGATGTCGCTCCCGCGTTCACGGAGCGGCGGCACCTCTAGCGGGATCACGTTCAGACGGAAGTAAAGATCGGCGCGGAAGGTCCCGTTCTCGACGCATTCGGCGAGATTGCGGTTCGTCGCGGCGATCACGCGCACGTCGACGCGTTGGGTGACGCTGCTGCCGACCGGCTCGAACTCCTGTTCCTGCAGCACGCGCAGGAGGCGCACCTGGCTGTCGAGCGGCAGTTCGCCGATCTCGTCGAGGAAGATCGTGCCGCCGTCGGCGAGCGCGAAGCGGCCGACTCGCTTTTCGAAGGCGCCGGTGAACGCGCCTTTGACGTGCCCGAAGAGCTCGCTTTCGACGAGCCCGGCGGAAATCGCAGCGCAGTTCACCTTCACGAGTGGTCGCGCCCGGCGCGCGCTTCCGAAATGGAGCGCGCGCGCGATGAGCTCCTTGCCGACGCCCGTCTCCCCCGCGACGAGCACGGTCGAGTTCGTCGCGGCCACGGAGCGCACCTGCTGCATGAGCTTTTGCCAGGGCTCGCTCGTGCCGATCAACTCCTCGAAGTTGTGTTCGGCCCGGATCTCGTCCTGGAGATACACGTTCTCGGCCTGCAGCCGGTCGCGCAGGCGCTCGACCTCGACGAGCGCCTCGTGCAGGGCACGCTCGGTCTGCACGCGCTGGAGTTCGACGGCGCCGCGCGACGCGAAGATTTGCAGCACCGCGAGCGCGGCGGGCGTCGGATCCATCGGTTCGGTGTGGAGGACGGCGAGGTGGCCGAGGACCTCGCCCGTCGCGACGCGCATCGGCACGCCCACGTAGCTGTCCACGCCGATTTGCTGCAGCCAGACGTCCTCGGGAAACGCCTCGCGGAGTCCGCTGAGCGTCTTGCACACGTGGCCCTGCGCGACTCGCAGGCACGGTGTCCCCGGGAACCGATAACTGAACCCTTCGCCGAATCCCGTTCCTTCCCAATACGCGAGTGAGCGCGACTCGTTCGGATTCAGCGTCTCCGCGGCGAACGCGTAGCGCGCGTCGAGCGCTTCGGCCGCGTGGCGCGCGAGCAGCTGGAAGAACTTGTCCCCCGTGACGGGCGCGGTGCCGTCGGTGAGGATGCGCAGAAACTCGGGTTCGGCGGGCATCGGCGTGCCGAGTCTAGCCGACTCTCGCTCCCGCTTCAGCGGTTCGCCGCCGTCGCGGGCGCCGTGGCCGCCGGAAGTGGGGCTCTCGCGTCGTGCTCGCTCTCGACATGTCCCGGCATCGTGGTCGAAAGCTCGTCGCTCGCACGCGCGGAGAGCGCGTCGCGCGTCGCATGCAGCTGCGACGTGGAACGCTCGATGAACAAATCGAGCGTCCAGTCGAGCGCGACGCGCAGTTTGTTGCCGAACCCGACCAACTTCGACAAGTAGAGCGTGCGCCACACCACCCAGGCGAAAAATCCGGTCACGCGCAGTCCGAGCAGCTGCACGGCGGCGAACTGGTGCCCCACGCTCACGAGCTGCCCGAAGTTGAAGTAGCGGAAGGGCTCGGTCGAGCCGCGGCGGAGCAGCCGGTGCAAGTTGCGGGCGGCGTGTGACCCTTGCTGGAACGCCACCTGTCCGAGCGGCGGCAGCGGTTTGCCGTCGTCGCCCGCGAAGTGGGCCGCGTCCCCGAGCACGAAGACGCTCGGGTGACCCTTCACGCGGCAATCCTTGTCCACCTCGACGCGGCCGCTCTTGTGCAAGGGCAGTCCGGAGTTGGTGAGCAACTCCGAAGGCGCGACGCCGGCGCACCACACGGCCGTGCGCGTCTCGAGGCGCGTGCCGTCGGCGAGCAGCACCCAATCGGAGCCGAGCTTGGACACGCGCCCGCCGTGCAGGACGCGGACCCCCAAGCCCGCGAGCTGGCTTTCGGCGGCGCTCGCCACGGCGTCGTGCCAGCCGCCGAGCACGCGTTTTCCGGAGTCGATCACGACCACGTCGACGCTCGCCCGATTGATCTCGGGATAGTGACGAATGAGCACGTGGTCGACCAAGTCGCGGATTTCGGACGCGACTTCGATGCCGGTCGGTCCGGCGCCGATCACCACGAAGCGCAACATTTTCGCGACGAGCTCGGCGTCCGCTTCGCGAGCGGCGGTCTCGAAGCAGTCGATGATGTGGTTGCGGAGGGCGATCGCGTCGGCGAGCTCGCGCATGAAAAACGCGTGCTCGATGCCCTCGGTGCGAAAGGTGTTGGTCGTCGAACCGGGCGAGAGGACGAGATAATCGTATTGCGTCTCCGCGTAACGGACGCGGAGCTCGCCGCTCGCGGCGTCCTCGTCGACGTCGACGCGCGACTTGACGAGCTTGCGCTCGGGGTCGATGGACACGACCGTTTCTTTCTTGAAGACGACGTTCGACGCCTCGAACAGCCGGCGAAACGGATACGTGATCTGGCGCGTCTCGATCGCGCCGACGGCGACGCTCGGCAAGAGCGGCGGGAACAAGAAGTAGTTCTTCCGGTCGATCACCGTGAGCTCGAGCTTCCGGTGGTAGCCGAAGCGGCGATCGAGCCCGAGCGTCGCGTAGAGGCCCGCGAAACCGCCGCCCACGACGACGACGCGCACGGGCGTCGCCGGGGCCTCGGGCCAACGCGCGCGGAACCACATGGAGCGCAGCGGCACGAGCACGAGGTAGCTCAAAAACGCCGTCGTCAGGAGAACGACGGCGCCGAGCGCTGCGCGCGCCACGGGAGCGTGCGGAGCGAGCAGCCAGCACGCGACGTCGAGCGCGGAGACGGCGGCCGTGAGGGCGAAGAGCGCTCGGCGCGTGAGGCGCGGCAACGGCGTCTGCCGGAAGAGCCCGTTCGTGACCGGAAACACGATCGCGAGCGACGCGACGTGGGCGGCGAACAAGAACCAATAAAGCTCCGTCGGCAGCATCGCCAGGCGCTCGCCCCAGTCGAGCACCGTCATGGCGTTCACGGCCCAGTTCACGCCGAGGACGCTCGCGAGCCAGCCCACACCGAAGAGCCAGAGCGCGAGGAGCAGCGCCAAAGAGGCCGTGAGCTTGCGTCCAAGGGGCAGGTTCGCGAGCCGGTATGCGTCAGGCCGATTCATCGTCCCTCGCCCCCTGTACGCCGCGGGCCGGCGGCGGTTACCTCGAGCCCGAATAGGCGCGGAAAACGGCACATCGGTGTTCCGACGAGCGGGCTCAGCCGCCGGTTTCGAAGCCGGGGTAGAGGGTCATCCCGCCGTCCACGTAGAGGGTCGTCCCGGTCACGTAGTCCGACTCGTCCGAGGCGAGCCACACCGCGGCGCGGCCGATGTCGTCCGGTTCGCCGATGCGCTTGTAGGGGACGAGCGTCATGAGCGAGTTGTAAGCGTCGCGGCTGCCCCAAGCGTCCATGTTGATGGGCGTGCGCACCGCGCCCGGGGAGATGGCGTTCACGCGGATGCGGTGCGGCGCCACTTCTTGCGCGATGCTCTTCATCATCATCGAAACACCGCCTTTCGAGGCGGCGTAGTTCACGTGCCCCGCCCACGGAATCACGTCGTGGACCGAGCTGATGCAGAGGATCTTGCCCGCCGAACACGATACATCCGGACGGACGCCGCGCGCTTTGAACTCGCGCACCGCTTCACGAGAGCACAGAAACTGCCCCTTGAGGTTCACGTTCATGACGAGGTCCCAGGCCGCCACGGACAGGTCCTCGAACGCCGCGTCCTTCTGCAGCCCGGCATTGTTCACCAAGATGTCGATGGTGCCGAACTCGGCCTTCATCTTCGCGAACATCGCCTGAACTTCGTCTTCGCGACTCACGTCCGCGCGAATCGCCAGCACCTTCGAGCCGCAGTGGGCGACGTCTTCGGCGGTCTTGTACGCCTCTTCTTCGCGCGAAACGTAGTTCACGACCACGTCCGCTCCCGCGTGGCCGAGGGCCACTGCAATCGCGCGCCCGATGCCCGAATTGGCGCCCGTCACGAGCGCCTTTTGCCCATCGAGGCTCTTCACGATCGGGCACACCGGCATGATGGCTTCCGGTAACCCTCGTTCGGCGTAGTAGTCCTTCATCGATCTTCTCCCGTCACGCGCCCAAGCGGCGAGTGTCGAGCTCCATACGCCCGCGGCCTCCGCCGGTTACGCGCTTCTTTCTCGGTAACCGAGGGCGCGGTCTCGCGTAACCAGACCCGACGCGCCTCGGGCCGTCGAGGACGTGAAAGGGTGCCAATGCGCAATCACGAGCACTTCGATCTGATCATCATCGGTACCGGCGCCGGCGGCGGCACGCTCGCGCGGGCGCTCGCCCCGAGCGGCAAACGCATTCTGTTGCTCGAACGCGGCGAGTACTTGCCGCGCGAGAAACAGAACTGGAGCTCGCGCGACGTGCTGCAAGACGCGCGCTACAAGGCGCACGAGACGTGGCTCGACAAGGACGGGGCCGAGTTTCATCCCGGTATCCACTACTGGGTCGGCGGGAACACGAAGATGTACGGCGCCGCGCTCATCCGCTTCCGCGAGCGCGACTTCGGCGAGATTCGTCACTACGGCGGCGTCTCGCCCGCGTGGCCAATCGCCTACTCGGAGCTCGAGCCCTATTACACCGCCGCCGAACGCATGTATCGCGTGCACGGCAAGCGCGGCACGGATCCGACCGAGCCGCCCGCGTCGGCGCCGTATCCGCACCCGCCCGTCAGCCACGAACCCGCGATTCAGGAGCTCGTCGATGCGATGAGCGCGCTCGGGCACAAGCCGTTTCCGATGCCGCTCGGCATCAACTTGAACGAGGCGAACCGCGAAGCGAGCGGCTGCCTGCGCTGCAACACGTGTGACGGCTTCCCCTGCATGGTCGACGGCAAGTCGGACGCGCACGTGATCGGCGTGAGAACGGCGGTCGGCTACTCGAACGTGCGGCTCCTCACGGGCGCGTTCGTCGAGCGCATCACGACGCGCGACGGCGGGCGGCGCGCGGCCGGCGTCGTCGTCTCCCGCGCGGGCGAACGCGAGGAATACTCGGCGGACGCCCTCGTCGTCGCGTGCGGCGCGATCAACTCGGCGGCGCTCTTGCTGCGCTCGGCGAGCGACGAGCATCCGCAGGGACTCGCCAACGGCTCGGGCGTCGTCGGCCGGCATTACATGGCGCACCACAACACGGGCATGCTGTGCATCAGCCCGAAACTCAATGCGACCGAGTTCCAGAAGACGATGGGACTCAACGACTTCTACTTCGGCGCTCCGGACTCGGAGCTCCCGCTCGGTCACGTCTCGATGCTCGGCAAGCTCGACGGCACGGCGATGAAGGCGGGCGCGCCGGGCTTCGTTCCGCTCGCGGTCCTCGACTGCATGGCGCGCCATTCGTTCGATTTTTGGCTCACGAGCGAGGACCTGCCGAGCGCGGACAATCGCGTCACGCTCGAGCAGAACGGGCAAATCAGGCTGAGCTACACCCCGAACAACCTCGGCGCGCACGAGCGGCTGGTCGGGAAGGTGAAGGGGATGGTGAGTCGGCTCTTGCCGCTCGGCCTCAAGCTCGACAAGCGCATTCCGCTCGCCGCGACCGCGCACCAGTGCGGCACCGTGCGCATGGGCGACGACGCGCGCGCGTCGGCGGTGAACGCGGAGTGCCGCGCGCACGAGGTCGAGAACCTCTTCGTCGCCGACGCGAGCGTGTTCCCCTCGGCGGCGGCGGTGAACCCCGCCCTCACCATCATGGCGAACGCGCTCCGCGTCTCCGAGCACGTCGCCCGGGCGCTCGGCGCCCAGGCTTCCTTGAGTTGAAGAGCTAACCCCAGACCCGCCTCGGAGTAATCGCCACGATGAACGACTTCGTCACGCCTCAAGCGCACCCGCACTCGAGCTCGCTCCACTCGCACGAAGACGCGCCGGCAAGCAGCCGGGCGCGCGAGGCCATGACGGTCGAGCACCGCCGTCTGACGGAAGACGCCGAGCGCGTGCAGAACTGGAAGCGCTGGGGGCCGTACCTCTCCGAGCGCCAGTGGGGCACGGTGCGGGAGGATTACTCCGAGTGGGGCAATTGCTGGGAGTACTTCTCGCACGATCAGGCCAGGAGCCGCGCTTATCGTTGGGGGGAAGACGGCATTGCCGGCATCTGCGACCGGCAAGCGCGCCTGTGCTTCGCCGTCGCGCTCTGGAACGGCCGCGATCCGATCCTGAAAGAGCGCCTGTTCGGCCTCACGGGCCCCGAGGGCAATCACGGCGAGGACGTGAAGGAGCTCTATTACTACCTCGAAGCGACGCCGACGGCTTCGTACTTGAAGATGCTCTACAAGTACCCGCGCTCGGAATACCCGTACGAGCGCCTGGTCGAGGAGAACCGGCGGCGCGGCAAGCTCGAACCGGAGCTCGAAATCGCCGATTGCGGCGTCTTCGACGACGACGACTACTTCGACGTCGAGGTCGAGTACGCGAAAGCCGCGCCCGAGGACGTCTTCGTTCGCATCACCGTGTCGAACCGCAGCGCCGAGGACGCCGTCGTGCACCTCTTGCCGACGCTGTGGTTCCGCAACACCTGGTCGTGGGGACGGTCCAGCGAAGGCTACGGCGAGAAGCCGAGTCTCCGCGCGGCGGGCGAGCGCGTGGTCCTCGCCAATCACGAAGAGCTCGGCGACTTCACGCTCGGCTTCGACGCGCATCCGGACTTTCGCGAGCTCCTCTTCACCGAAAACGAGTCGAATACGGATCGGCTCTGGGGCGTGCCGAACGCGGGTCCGTACACGAAGGACGCGTTCCATCGCTACGTCGTGAACGGCCGGAAATCCGCAGTGAATCCGAACCAGGTGGGAACCAAGACGGCGGCCCACTACGAGCTCCGCATCCCGGCGAAGAGCAGCACCGTCGTCGTCGCGCGCCTCTGCCGCGGGCGAGCGACTCACGCGCTCGGCGACGAGGTGGCGCGCGTGTTCGAGGCGCGCCGCAGCGAAGCGAACGAATTCTACGAGCACGTGCTGCCTTCGAATGCGAGCGAGGACGAGCGCAGCGTGGCGCGCCAGGCGTACGCCGGGCTCCTCTGGTCCAAGCAGTTTTATCAATACGTGGTCGAGCACTGGCTCGAGGGCGACCCCGCGAACCCGGCGCCTCCTGGCTCGCGCACGCACGGACGCAATCACGACTGGCGACACGTGCACTGTCGCGATTTGCTCTCGATGCCGGACAAGTGGGAATACCCTTGGTTTGCGGCGTGGGATCTTGCGTTTCACATGCTGCCGTTCGCCAAGGTCGACCCCGAGTTCGCCAAGCAGCAACTCTTGCTGATGCTGCGCGAGTGGTACATGCATCCGAACGGGCAGATGGCGGCCTACGAGTTCGCGCTGTCCGACGTGAACCCGCCGGTGCACGCCTGGGCCGTCTGGCGCGTGTACAAGATGACGGGCAAACGCGGCGAGCGCGACCGGCTGTTTCTCGCCCGCTGCTTTCAGAAGCTGCTCTTGAACTTCACCTGGTGGGTGAACCGCAAGGACACGTCGGGCAACAATCTCTTCTCGGGGGGCTTTTTGGGGCTCGACAACATCGGCGTGTTCGATCGCTCGCAGCCGCTGCCCACGGGCGGTCACCTCGAGCAAGCCGACGGCACGGCGTGGATGGCGTTCTACAGCGCGACCATGCTGTCGATGGCGCTCGAGCTCGCCCAGACCGATCCCGCGTACGAGGACCTCGCGAGCAAATTCTTCGAGCATTTCGTCGCCATCGTCGACGCGATGAACACGCTCGGCGGCACCGGCTTGTGGGACGACGAAGACGGCTTCTACTACGACCGGCTCAACGTGGACGGTCGCACGATCCCGCTCCGCACGCGTTCGATGGTCGGCGCGCTGCCCATCATCGCGGTCGAGGTGCTCGAGGCCGACGTGATCGAGCGCTTGCCCGGCTTCAAGAAGCGCATGAATTGGTTCCTCGAGAACCGGAAGGACCTCGCCCGTCACATCGCCTACGACGAGCTCGCCGGCGGCCATCAGGGTCATCGCCTGCTCGCCATTCCTTCGCGAGAACGGCTCGAGCGCGTGCTCGGCTACCTGCTCGACGAGGCGGAATTCCTCTCGCCGCACGGCTTGCGTTCGCTGAGCCGCGTGCACGGCGAGCACCCCTA
>Ga0335083_10003717_pt1 | contig 19639 bp, 20 predicted proteins | sample Lox_Sample_42_FD_206716 | JGI IMG/M metagenome (GOLD analysis project Ga0335083, IMG submission 206716) | Soil microbial communities from Loxahatchee National Wildlife Refuge, Florida, United States - Lox_Sample_4.2 | ecosystem: Environmental > Terrestrial > Soil > Wetlands | place: USA...
CCAAAGGCCAAATCGGGCAACGAAATTCCAGCACATCAAAACCCGTATGCCGGATGTTTATCCGATGTTATAGAACCGGCGAATGTTATGTTCCGCTATTTTCCACTATGGCGAAATGGACAAGACCTCTATGTCCTGCAATTTTCCCTGCTTTCCCTCGCCGCCAACAGCGATCAGATGTTTCTCATCCAGCAAGATGAGCCTGTGAAAGAAACGAGGCTCTTTTAATTTTGCAATGACTTCCCAACGGGATCCATCTGCTGAAAGGCGAAGAAGTTCGCCAGAAAAACCAGAGGCATAAATGGAGTTGTCCGCGCCAACGGCTGCAAACCCGAAACCATCCATCATCGAATGCGGCAAATCCGGTCCCTTGCTCCAGGTGCCCGTGGTGGTGTCGTAAACATCCACAGCCCGGCTCGGCTCATTGTCGGAATCCATTCCCCCGATGAAATAAATTTTTGAACCTGCCACAGCCATGGCCAGGGCGCGCCGTTTGAAAGGTTGTGGTATACTTTGCCACTGAGGGTTGTCCTGGCTTAAATCGGCCACGAGCAGCGTATCGTGCCACTTGGCCGAATTATCATCCTTAAACGGATCGCCATTCAAATCCCAACCGCCGCCAACGTAAAGTTTATCACCAACGATGACAGCATCGTGGGTGGAACGCCCTTCCGGCAGCGGGTTCAGCTGTTCCCAAACCTTCTTTTGGATATCGTAACGCTCGAATATGTCCTGTGAGACGAGGTCTTGCGGTTGTCCTTCATGATTTTTCGCCGCCATACCGCCAATGCGATAGATGTAGTGACCGTGGGCCACAATCGCCGTTCCCTGGGCCGGCTCGCTTCCGGGTAATGCCTCCCAACTCTGGCCCTGCCCATCGTTGTCCAATTTAATCCGATAAAAAGTGCCGCGAACTTTTTCAATGCAATAGTCATGTCGTTTACCGGTGTAACCGCCGAAAATGTACAGATAGCCGTCATCCACGGCGGCGCCAAAGCTGGTGATACCTTCAGGCAGCGGGGGAAAATACATCGCGTTATTTGCCGCCGGATGCGATTCGGTATTGCTTTGCGTTTTTGTGGTGGAACAACCGGTCAGGATGAGCACAACGGTAATGAGAAGGGGAATGGTTTGGTTGATGATTGATTTCATGTAAAATTTTAATTTTCAATTCCAGCAACTTTTTTTTCGTCGTCGTGATGTTTCAGGGATTTCTGTGTGGGCGTGGCCAGCGGATAAAGGCCGGGACAACAGCCAAACGTCTGTTGGAAGGTCGTACTAAAGTGGCCGAGGCTGCTGTAGCCGACGGCCATGGCTGCTTCGGTGACGTTGCAGCGCCCGGTGCGCAATAATTCCGCGGCTCGCTCCATCCGGGCTTGCCTCAAAAATTGGGTAATGGTCATGCCCGCTTCCTGCTTAAACATGCGGCTCAAATAAAACGGGCTGCTGTTGACTCGCCGGGCCAATTCCTCCAAAGAAGGTGGCTCCACCAGATTTTCGCGCAGGATGGCCATGACTTTTTCCATCCGTTCGCGCAGGATGCGCTGCTGGCGCGTGCAAAAGAACTCCTGCCCTTCGGGAGGTTGAAAAAGGAATTCCACGACCAAATCCAGGGCGCGCACCTGGTACCATAATGCCTGCGCGGATGCGGAGACCGGAGGCCGCCGCAGGCGCATAATCATTTCCCGCTGGGCATTCGTCAGCCGTTGCGCGGGAGCGACCCTGGAATCATTGCCCAAACCATCTACCACTTCGCGAACCACCGGATGCAAACCATTTTTCTCCAACGCCAAATGCTGGTGCAAAAATTCCGGCGCAAATTCGACCGTGATGAATTGATGTTGCTCTTTCGCCTGGCGGGTTGCGGCCAGCGCCGGAACGCCTGAACGGTAAAAGCCCGCCGTCAGCGGGGTAAATTCGGCTTTCGTATTTCCATCAGTCACCGCCCCATGGCCGGCGAGGTTCAGGCAAATTTCAATGCCGCCGGGATGAAAGCTGCGCGACCAGTCCAATCCTTCATTCAACCAAAAATCATGCCATTCAAAACTGAAGCCAAGGTTTTGGAAACTGCCAAAGATTTGGCGCCAGCCCTGGCCGACGGCCTGCCATGCTGCGGCCTCTCCAAAGGGCGGGACATTCCCGGTGGTGCTTTTTCGGGATGCCATAAATCACTGCTGCCCCAAAGTCCAATTTCCCGACGTGGCCCGGTTGCACCAATGGCGCATGTCCTGCATTTGTTGCAGGTTAAATTCTTCGGTGTGCCCATCCAGCATTGCGGCAATGGCGTGGTTGTTGAAGCGCGGGGCGACTTGCCCCCATTCATCAGGTGTCGCTGCCTGCGAATAGTCGCTCGCCCATTGACGGGTCTGGAACCACGGCGGCAGGACCCGAAACCATCCCTGTTCCACGCTGACCTGGGAAAAAGAAGTTCCTGCGGCAAAACTGCTTCCCGAAGGTGAACCACGGGCTGACATAAAAACCATCAGGTCGCTCGGATGAATCGCCCCATTCATTTTGCTTAACACCGTTTGCGGGCCAAATTGCGCGTTCGCCTGCGCGGCCGTGGCATAGTCAGCATCCCCGCCGATGAAACAGGAATTGATGCCCAAAGAAGGACAAAGGCTGGTTCCGTAATCATAGTTAAAGCGGTCCGTAGCATCAGGCGCATCACTGGATTGCATTTGCTGGTAGAACACGCGGTTGACACCGGAATAAATCAACGCCATCGAGCCTGACATATAGGGCACCAGGCGCCACGGATAGCGGTAATTCGCAGGCGCCTGCACCGGCAGCTTGAAATTATCCAGCACAGGCGGCCCCACGTTTTGGGCCGAAGCATACCCGATGAAGACGGCGTCGTTAAAATCCTGGGAGTACATTTGGACGCCCAGCATGAGCTGGCGCCCGGCGGAAATCTCCTCCGTCTTGTGCGCCTGGTCGATGCTGCGGGCCAATACCGGAAGCAAAAGCGCCGCGAGTATGGCAATCATCGCAATGACGACCAGCAACTCCAGCAGGGTAAATCCAAATTTACGCCGCTGGATACACAAAGCTGAATGTCGTACCACCATCGCAGCGTTAAAATGACAGAAGCCCGTTGAGCGCGCTTCCGCTGGGTTGCCAATTCTTTGCGGCAAATTGCGGTGGGCTTTATTGCACATTAACCCGATAGAAGCGCTGCCCGGCGGGCGCATTGGTGTCATGCCATTCGGCATAGATGGCCGCATCGGGTGCCTGATGGGGGCCCGACTTCGTCAGCCAGTCAGACAAATAAAGCAGCGTCGGGTTCGTGGCTGTGGACCAGTGCTGCAAATCATCGGACCATTGCACCGAATATTGGCGGCTGGGAGCGATAGTGAAGCGGATCACCGGCGAGCCCGATTGGTTTTGAATCGATAACAGGCGAAAATCCGTTGCGGGATTGGTCGGGTTAATTCCGCCAATATATTTTGCAAGATTGCTGATGTCATCGCCATCCGAACTGTTGGCCGCGCCGAGGCCGAGCCGGCCAAAATAAAATTGCTCCCAATCATCCGGCAACCCATCGGCATCACTATCGAGGTTGGTGCGAACGATGGTCACTCCCATGTCGATCCTGGGAAAGTCATTCGTGCTGATGAATTGGTCAAAAACCGTGTAGAAGTCCGGCCAGTTCGGCAAACCGCCCAGGAGATAATCAGCATTCACCAGTGAACTCGCCATGAATCTTAAGGTGCCCTGGTTCAAACCCTGCTGGACGTATCCATAAATCAAAGGATCATTTAAATTTAAGTCGCAGGTGATTTGGCTCTCCGTAGGCATAAGCTGGCCCACGATGAAATTGGTATTGCAGCCGATGGCAAAGGGACTTACCTCAAAGGGATTGGCAATTTCATTCGTGCCGTTATCGCCCACGTTGTCGGAGACATCCACTAAAACGCCGTTGGTGCTATAGCATGCGGCGTAAGCCACCCGATTCGTATAATCGCCCCCTCGGGCATTGGCGGCAAAAGGGCCGTTCTGGGGAAAATTGGTCGCGGCATAAGGCACAAAAACTCCACTGGTATTCGTAAAGCCTCCGCGAAATCCCACGCCATACAACTCGATAGGGGCGCTGACATTTGTGTTCGCCAGATAATTCGAACTGCTGCTCAAAAAATAAGTCCGATAATCGTGTTGCCGGTTGTCATACGCGTACTGGTCGCCTTCCGAGCTGATAGTCAATGTGACCCGTACGTAGCTGATGAGATAGTTTCTCGCTCCCTGGCCGATGGGAATGCTATTGGAAGTGTTCCAACCCAAAAGAAATTGTCCATCGCGCGTATCAAAATTGGGGACGTTTCCAAAAGCGGCAAAAGCGCTCGCATTGGGGCGGTTCGCGGGAGACTCATTGAAAGGATACATCCAGCGTGCCACGTTCGCGGGCGCCGATTGCAAACTGAATGGCTGTGCTTCAGTCGAAACTGCGCCCTGCCAAAACAGGGCGCAGATGACAAAAAAGTGGAGCGTGGAAAATCGCATGGACGATTAGCTGGACAAACGGCGGAAACGGTTCCGGAGCAGGAGCCCAAGGCCACCAAGGCCGCACAATGCCAGCGAACCCGGTTCCGGCACCGGTTGGGCGTTAAAATCGGCTACATCCAGCATCGTGCGTTCCAGCGCATCACTTGGACCGGCCGCATTGAAGTTGATGGAAAAACTCGTGATGTCCTGGTCAGTCGGGAGATTCCATGACCAGGCCGTGACCACTTCTGTGTTGGGAAAACCGCCAAACGAGCCGGTGTCATAATACAAGGTAACCGGAGTGGCTGACAATGTTCCCAGCCCCCCGCCTGCCAGCGTATAGCTCAACTGCACCGAAGAATGATCCAATTCGCTGCCGGTGGTTTCCGTCTGGAAGAGGACATTGCCCAGGGCAAACGCACCAGTGTAATTTAAAACAAAAGTGTTGGCGCTGGAAAAACTGTAAATATCCCCCGAGCCGGACGGATCAATATTGTCGGGTATGATGAATGCCCCTTGCGTTGTTTGGGTGACAGAGGCGTTTGCTAAAGAAACACCGCCGGGCGCGACATAGTTGGCTGTGTTGGGTCCGCCATAGGGGACTGAGAAGGCGCTGTTAGAATTGGGAGAAGTATCATCCCAAAGCGCCGATGCCGTTCCCGCCTGCCCGCGATAGGACGGCGTATAAAAATCTGTGAGGTCTGCTTTAGTTTGGGCCTGGGCGGCGCAGGCCCCGGCCAAAGTCAGCAGCAGGGCGCAAGAAGTTGAGTTCAATATCGAGTTTTTCATTTTTTCTTTTTTATGCCAGCGTGGTTGCTGGACATGCGTATTAAACGCGAATTTGATTTGAGCCGCTTCCCAACAATTGCCCAAGATTTACGGGACTTTGCGCAGGCTCTCCGAAGATTGCGAAAAGTTTGCGGTGGATTGCCTTTTCAAGCAGTGGGCAGCCACTGGAGTAATTCGTGCCAAAACACTTTCTCTTCCGGAGCCCCCGCCAGGGCAAAAAACAGGCTGTCCTGCGCGTCATAAACTTCCAGGGTTAGCAGTGTTTCCGCCTCGCGTGAATGGGGCACGGCCCATATCTCGGAGATTTCCGCCAGTTGGCAGCGAAAGAATGTATTTCGGGACGCCACGGCCAATATGCCGGACGTCTCAGACAGCGAAACTGGCTGCCATAGCGCCGGGTGGACGACCGGCGCGGTGACGGCGACGGTGCTGATGTGAAGCCGTTCCGCCAGAATATTGCGCCAGATTTCAGGCATGCTTTCGGGATGAATTGCTCGCGCACCGCTCCGTTTGCTTTCAATAAATTCCCGCTTGCGCTGGCGGAAGCGTTCGGGCTGCGTCAGCGATGCCTGCGGGCGATGGTTCATTGAAGACCGTAAAAATCGAGGCGAGGCAGCGTAGCTGGCGGGTTTTGCCGGAACGAATTTGGAAATCAATTGGGTGAATCGTTCATCCCCGGCTTCGGCGGGAAACAAGATCTGATGGCTGGCGGAGGCGCTGTCGGCAATGGTCAACGTGCGCCAGATGCCGTCATCCGCCTTGCGCCGTGCGGCCCAGACCTCCTGCCATGCGGAAAAATCAAACACCAGCCCGCGGTTCAGGCTGCAAGCCGGATTTTTGCAGGGACAGGTTCGGAAATGAGGATAGATTCCAGTTTGGCTTAGCGATACGGCTGGGTTATTTGTTGTCGCCACGACCTCGCCCAATTGGCCCAGGCTGCGCACCAGTTCCGGCCAGTCGCCTTCCAATAAAACCTGCGTCGCGTCATCATCGCCAATGCGCAACCGGCCAGCAGAAATTCCCTGGCCAAAATGATTTTCCGCCTTTGTGAACGGCCGGCGCAGCCGGTTTTGCGGCGACATAACCCATTAAGGCTTGTTGGTATCAGCGACGCGCAGCGTCAGCGAGGCATTATGGCTTACCAAATCATAAGGGCGTCCCCCGGAATAACCGAAGCGATCCTCCCGATAGTGGTTGCAGGTAAATAAATAGAAACCGGGTGCGCTCAAATCGAAGTGCACAAACCCATTGGCGTCAGTTTTCAATTCTTTTGTAAAATTAGCCGGGCCGTATGCCGAAACCGTTTCGTCCGCAAGTGGTTTGCCCCGGAAATAAACGCGAATGTCGCCCAGCTTTTCCTGGGGCACCAGGTCGAACGTCAGCATGGGTGTGCCCGCGCCCGCGCCGGCGGGCTGCCAACGGGCATAGAACAGGGGAAGGCGGGAAGGCTTGTTCGTGGCACTCAACACTTCAAAGGCTGTTTCCGCCGCCGCCATATTGGTGATGGCTGCCCCGGCCAACAAAAAGGAATTGGTCTGCTTCTGGACTTCAAAGGCAGCCGGATCCGCCCCGATTTTTTTTGTCCATGCTTGTGGCTGGGTCAGGCTGTCCAGATAGCCGGGCGAGGTTTCCAGCTCATCGCCGAATTCGCCGAAGCGAATGACCAGGTGGTTGTCAGGAGTATCTTCAATCCACACATCATGCGCTTTTGCCGCCACTGCAAACAGCCCTGCTGACAGAAACACCGAGGCAAAGAGTGAGCGAATAAGCCGGTAATCAATAATATTCATAGATAAAAGTCGTAAATGCGCGCTCATTTAAGCCGGAATTTGGGGGTGTTCGCATCCGTTTGCTTGCCGAAGTTTTATGGAAGATTGCTGTGCCGGTTAAACCCTGATGCCATTAATTTCTTACCGGCAACGGACAATGTCGCATTTTATTAATACCGATTGGCGTGAACAACTCGGAGTCAAGTTTCCCTCACGTTATCGTCAAGGACGTGCTAAAATGACCGTCGCCACCGCTATGGTGGCCTGACGTTCTTTGACATATAGTGGGACAGGCGTCTCGCCTGTCTTTAAAGCGATTTGCGTAACAAGCCTAATTGAAAGCCCTGGAGGTCTACCACGCTTCACGTCGGCATCAGCTTCGTTGCCTTCGTTTGCTTCTGTCAATCTGTTCGCGTTAATTTTTACCACGTTTCACGTGGCGCGAAATTCGCGTAAAAGACTCTAAGGCGTCGCAAGCCCAGGCAACCCTAGGCAAGGCTATGCAACCCTATGCAAGCCCCCCCGGGGGCTTCCGTTTCAACGTTTTAACACTTCAACATTTCAACGCGGACGAAGTCCGGAAGCCTACGGAAGGCTACGGAAGGGGTCCCCCCGGGTCATCCGGCCCTTGCGCAGGCGCTATATTCTGCGTAGCGTTGGATGATTGCATAGTGCCATGACGACAGAACAATACGACGATGCCATGTTCGATTTCAGCCGCGGCGAATTTGAGAGCGCCATCGGCAAATTGAAAGCTGTCCTGGCGCAGGAACCGGAGCATTTCGACGCCCAGCTCGCCCTCGGCATGGCCTATTATCGCAACGGCGATTTTGTTTCGGCGATTGCCGAAGGTCATAAAGCGGAAAAAATGCGTCCGCGGGAACAACTGGTGCATACGAACCTTTCTTTGTTTTACATGAAATCTGGTGACCGCGCCAAAGCCGAGTATCATGGCTTCCAGGCTAAGGTGGAATCCTGGCGCGAAGACGCCAAAAAAAGCAAAGAAGGGGCTAAACCCGATCCGGCATCGGAATTACCAATGGCCAGGCCCGCGCCGCAGCCGATGAAATTTCCCAGCCAGCCGTGGAAAAAGAAGCCGGACCAGCCGGGCGGCGCAAAATAACTTTAAAAATGAAAACTGCCTACGAACTCGCCATGGAGCGCTTAAACAAAACTGCGCCTACAGCCAAGCTCTCCGACGTCCAGAAAAAGGAACTCGCGGAACTCGATTCCAGGTATGCCGCGAAAATTGCCGAGCGCGAGATCGCCTTGAACACAGAAATCGCGAAGGTTGCCGGTGATTTTCGGCAGGAGGAATTGTTGCGCGACCAGCTCGCCACCGATCGCAAAAAGCTTCAGGCCGAACTGGAGGATAAAAAAGAACGGGTCCGGGCGGGAAAATAACGGCTTAATGCTCGGTCGAATGAGCTTTCGCCGGCGCCGGACTGGTCACCTTTAACTGGCTTGCGTCTTTCAGGACTATCTCCGCGCGATCATGGTAATTAGTGATGAGGCCGGTTACTTCCACGGATGCCCCGCGCAATGCCTTAATATTGCCGAACTGGTTCGTCTCGGCCGGAAAAATAACCAGGGTAAAAGGCGAGTCCGGATACGGCTTGTCCATGTTCAGAAAAACAACCGACGGACGAACGCTCACCTGTGCCACCTTGCCGGTCACAATCATTTCTTTGCTGAAATAATTGGTGGCCTCCCACGTGCTAATTTTCATCGGCGCGGAACTTTTGGTGTCATCAGCAGGGAGATTGAGGGTAGTCGTGAGCAGGGCCAGGAACAGCCAGCAAATTTTCATTTAGAAAATTGAACCGCTTTCAGAAGAGTTGGCAATCAAAAAGCGAACCTTTAGGCGGCATTCGCCCTGGCAATGCTCGAAACCGGCATGGCATTGACTGCTTCCGGCAACATGGGTTGCCCCAGAACGGTTTGCTTGCCGCTCACCAACATTTCCACGCTCTCCGTCAGCCAGTCGGTATCATCCAGGTCATGATTCCCCATCCAGTGCCAGATGAATTTCCGATTGGTCCGATGGGCGCAACGGATGAGCTGTTTGGCCGTCCAATCCAGTTCCTGCGCCTTGTTATCCTCATCGCCTAACAGGCCAATGAGCAGCCCGAAACGGTTCGAATCCAGTGGCATCAAAGAGTCGAGCCATTCGATGAGGTCGAGCCGGCGTTGTTCCAATGAACCCACCACGACAATGAGCACATCCGCTTTCTCGCCATCGCTGGCGAGCATTTTCCTCATGGGTTTGTTGGCCATGAGCGAGTCCAGTTTCCACATTTCAGCGGAACATTGCCAGCGGTGCCCGGCCAATTTGGAGATGGCGTTAACTGTCCATTTGATGCGCTTGTAGTCGCCCAAATCAGTATAGATAGAAAACAAATGCAGCTTTCCACCCGTCGCAAGTTCGCTGAATAAATTCGTCCTCATGGCGCCCACACCATGCATGGGGCATGTTACGCCCCCGTGAAGATAATGTTTCGTTTAGGAAATTTAATTGAAGTGGGATTTTGATACCTAAACCACGCATAAAAGAAGGGTTTTTTGTTACAAATCCGTGACGAATCGGGAGGGGTCCCTGTGAATAAGTTGTCAACTTTGAGCGTTTTTCGTGGCCTTTAGAACGACGTATAGTTCGTCCCTTTCGCGTTTTGCTGATGTGAACTTGAATCGCGCCGCATCTGCAAGCTTTATAAGATTCCCTCCTTCGGCAATTGTCGGCGCCCTGCGCCCTCCGAAAATTACTGGGCAAATAGTCAAATGTAATTCGTCCACCAGCCCGGCACGAATCATCGTGCCATGAAGGCCGCCGCCGCCTTCACATAACAGCCGTTTTACTTTCCATTTTTCCCTCAGCCAGCGCAAAGCGGCACGTAAATCAATTTCTTTGTTCCCAAAAACTTTTACCTCGTCGGCAACGCTTTGCAGTTCGCGAAACTTTTTGTCAGAAATCAGTCCTGATGCCAGCACGATGATGGGCGAGAAACAGTGTTTGAAAATTTCCGCGCGCGTATTCATTGAACCGTTACCTGTGACGATAACTCTCAAATTATATTCTGCCAGGCCGCGACTCACCCGCAGCCGTTGAAATTTTCTGCCGCCAGGACTCATGGTAACGCCGGGCGCTCCCACCGTTCGCGCACCGGCCATCACCGCATCGGCCGTCGCCCGTAATTCCATCATGTGCACGTGATCACGTTTGCTGCCAAAAGGGGCAAACTCGCCATTTGCGAAAGCAATTTTTCCATCCGCTGTTATCGCAAAATTTGAAAATACAAACGGCAACTTTGAATTTTTAATGTTTGTTTTTTTCTTCACAAAATCAACATGGCATCCCCGTAACTAAAGAAACGATATCGTTCGCGAATAGCTTCGGCATAGGCGGGCAAAATCATTTCGCGGCCACGGATTTCTTCCGGCGCGGCAAATGCCGAGACCAGCATTAGCAGCGTGGAGCAGGGGAGATGAAAATTTGTCAGCAAGGCGTCCACGATTTGAAAACGATACGGTGGGAAAATGAAAATGTTTGTTTTGCCCGCATAAACATTGAGTTTTCCTGCGTTCTGTGCGGCTGCAGCTTCCAGCACGCGAACGCTGGTCGTGCCGGCGGCAATCACCCGTACGCCAGATTTTTTTGCGTCATTTACAGTGCGGACGGTTTCTGCACAGAGTGTGAACCATTCTTCGTGCATCGTGTGTTCCGAAAGGTTTTCCGCTTTGACTGGTGAAAATGTTCCCGGTCCTACGTGTAATGTGACGAAACAAATTTTTACGCCGAGCGCGCGAATTTTGTCCAGGATGTCATCGGTAAAATGAAGGCCCGCCGTGGGCGCAGCTACTGAGCCATCGTTGCGCGCGAAGACCGTTTGATAGCGCATTTTGTCTCCCAGAAGAACACCTGAATTGCTTCGTGTAATATATGGTGGCAGCGGAACTTCTCCGATTTCTTCAAGCAGGCCTTTGATATCGCCAGTTCCTTTAAACTGCATTCTGCAATGTCCTTCGGAATTCTTTTCCACGACAATGGCTGAAAGCGGTGCTTCCCGTGCAACTGCCTTAGGATCTTGTAATAGAATCTCCGTTCCGATGCGCGCGTTTTTACCAGGGCGGACCATCATCCACCAATCATTCGGCGCAAGTTCTTCGAGCAAAAGCATTTCAAATTTCCCGCCGGTTTTAGCGTTGGTGCCGTGCAATCGCGCGGGAATCACGCGTGAATCATTCAAAACAAGCACATCACCTGGCTTTAAAAAATTTAACAAATCGGGAAAGCGTTTGTGCTCAAGGCGATTTTCTTTTCGATGCAATACTAGCAATCGTGACTCGCCCCGTTCCGGCGAAGGGTGCTGAGCGATGAGCCCGGGTGGCAAATCAAAATGGAAGTCAGCAGTTCGCATGGCCGAAGTTTCGTCATTGGCATTTCTTGTTTCAAGCAATGACGCTGAAAAAGTGAAACTTTTAGGTGTTTTTACGATGCGAACGGATTGTGAATAACTTCTTAATAATGTGAAAAAGAAAATACAAAATTTTATTGACGCGTGGGGCAAAATGGGTAAAAGTGGGTCGTTGTGGGGAAAAATGCGTTTTGCATTTTTCTGTGAATAAGATGACCGACGTTAAAAATGAGCCGCCGATGTATTACAATTCACGCTTTCGCCATGGCGTGGACCCGAAACGGCGTGTTCAAATCCCGGCGAAATGGCTGCCCCAGGAGGCCGATGTGGAGCTCACGCTCGTCCTTTGGCCCACTGAGAAAGCCGGTGCATGCGTGCGTGTCTTGCCCCCCACACAAATGGCCAGGCTGATGCAATCCATTGATGAGATGCCCAACAGCGATCCGCGCAAGGTCGTGTTGAAACGCATCATCGGCAGTGGTTCAGCGCAAGCGAGCGTGGATAAGAGCGGACGGATTTGCCTGCCGGACGATATGGCGCGGGAGGCCGGGCTGAAGGATGAAGTCATGCTCGTGGGTTTGCTTGACCGTTTTGAAATTTGGAATTTGGACCGTTATGAAAAAGTGCAGGCCGCCGACGCCGCATTGGCATCCGAGGCCTTCAAACTAATGGAGTAACTATGAAACTTGGAAAACTATTGGCCGCCGGCACGAGCATTATGAAGGGGCATATGGACATTTCCTACCGCTCCAGCAAGCAGATTTATCTGCCGAAATTTGTATCGCCGAAAAACCCGTTCCAGGCGCAGGCTGCGCAGCCCGTCGCGGAAACCGCCAGCCATGTTGATTCTCCGGCCGCTGTGGAAGAAGTGTCCGTGCCTTCGGCGGTTTTGCCCTTAGAGCAAGCTGTGGCGCGCCCGACGCGCCTTGCGCCGCCAGAAGCTCCGGTGGCTGCGCCTGTTAAAACGGTCGCTCCTAAGACGCAGCAAATTCAGGCTGTTTCTTCAGGTTCCGAAAAGAAAGGCGGCTGGGCGGGCAAGCTTAGTCCTAAATCAATTTTTAAGGCGGTTGCGCCCAAAACCGTGGGGCAGCCGAATCCGGAAGGTGCGGGCAAGCCTACGGAGACGCAAGCGGAACTTTCGCTCGATAGTGTGAGGGTGGTGCATAACGACTTGACCGACGTAGACGTCGAGGTCGTCCCCATAAAATCCCGTTCGACGCCGCCGGAGAATAAGCCGGTGAAAAAGTCATGGGAAGCTCTGGGAGAGCGACTCTTCGGTGTCGAAGCAACATAATATGAGCAGTGTCAGAGTTCATTCACAAGACAGTGATGACGGAGGAGGCGCTGGACGCGCTGAAACCGACACCACGCGGCTGTTTCGTCGACGGCACGATTGGCGGTGGAGGGCACGCGGAAAGAATTTTGGCCGCGAGTTCACCGACTGGATGGCTGTTTGGGTGCGATCGCGATGGCGCCGCGGTTGAGGCTGCCGGAAAGCGGCTCGAAAAATTCGCCGGACGGTTTGAGATCCGCCGGGGGAATTATTCAGAAATGGCCTCATGGATACCGGCGGCGAGTTGTGACGGTGTGATTTTGGATTTGGGAGTGAGTTCGCCCCAGTTGGACCTGGCTGGGCGCGGGTTCAGTTTTCAAAACGAAGGGCCGCTCGACATGCGCATGGACAGCCGCCAGGCATTAACGGCGGCAGACCTGGTGAACAGCGCCGGTGTGGAAGAGCTGGCGAAGATTTTTTGGGAGTTTGGTGGAGAACGCGAGTCACGGAGGTTTGCCAGGGCAATCACCCATGACCGCGCGCAGAGGAAGTTTGAAACAACGACGCAACTGGCCGGTTTGATTGAGCGTATTTCGCCAAGAGGCGGGAAAAAGACGCACCCGGCTACGAAGGTTTTTCAAGCGTTGCGGATCGCTGTAAACGATGAAATGGGTTCTTTGAAAAGTGGGTTGGAAGCGGCCGGCAAAATTTTGAAGCCCGGCGGCCGCCTGGCGGTCATCACGTTTCATTCGCTGGAAGACCGCGTGGTGAAAGAGTTTGGCCGTGAAAAATCGCGGGACTATACGTTTAGCGGCGAAGTGGATGTACCTGAGTTGCGCAGCCCGCGAGCGCCGGAAATGAAATGGGTTAGTCGGAAGGCGATCATGCCGGGCGAGGTGGAATTGAAAGAGAATCCGCGCAGCCGCAGCGCGCAGTTGCGCGTTTTGGAAAAGATTTGAGCCGCGAAAATTCGCGGAAAACGAAAAGATTGAGATGCCGAAAAATCGAAATAGCCAGTCGGCGCATATCCGGTTTGGTCCGGCGCTTAAGGCATTCTTTTTGTGCTTTTTGATTGCCGGTTCGGCGGTCGGCTACGTTTGGCAAAAGAGCCAGATTTATGAACTGGGCCGGCAAATCCGCGCGCGGGAGATACGCCTCTCACAGTTGCGGAGCCAGAACCAGAAGCTGACCGATCAGCTCGCGATTTTGCGGTCGCCGGTCATGCTCGACCAGCGTGCGCGGCAATTGAATCTTGGCCTGGTGCCGGCACAACCGGGCCAGGTCTGCCGGCTGCCCGATCCGGTTTCGGGGGCGCAGAATAATCAACCGCGCCAGTTCGCCGGACGACAGGATAACCTGCCGCTGACCCAGTAAAATTTTTTGGCCGCCGTCTGTGACGCCGTCGGTGGTGAGGAACCGATCGCCGCAGGCGGCTGGCCAAATAGGATTTAAATGATTAATCGATTGCAATTGAAACGCGCTTTGCTGCTGCTTCTTTTTGTATCAGCGGCATTCGCGGGCCTTGGCTATCGGTTGGTGGATTTGCAGGTGTTGCGGCACGACGAACTGGCCCGTCTCGCGCAGGACAACACTCAGCGCGAATTCTGGCAGTCGCCACGTCGGGGCGATATTCTCGATACGCATGGCAATATTCTGGCTTCCAGTGTTCCGGTAAAAACCATTTGCGCTGACCCGTCGCTTATTGGCAATCAACAGATGGTCGTTGCCAATGCCCTCGCACCATTGTTGCAGATGTCAGAAGCTGATTTGTACCCGAAGCTTTTTGTTCACATCTCAAAGGATGCCAAAGGTCAATGGATGACCAACAATCTTCATTACGTCCGTCTCCAGAGAAATATTCCGGATGAAACCTGGCAAAAGATCCAGGACACCATGAGCCATTTAAATTTTGGCATGGATGAGAAAACCTTGTCCAAGGCTGACCGCCAATTTTTCAATAATCTGCGTTCGTCGGCGATTTTTGCCGAACCGGATGAAATGCGCGTTTATCCCAACGGCGCGCTCGCTGCCCAGGTGCTGGGATTTTCCAGCGTCCAGGACATCAAAGCGGACGATCATAATTTTTCACAAATTATCGGGCGTGATGGAATTGAACTGGCGCTCAATTCCCGTCTGAGCGGCGTGGCCGGCTGGCGCGTTACAGACACCGACCGTGCACAGCACGAACTGGTTGCCCTGCGTGATGAAGATGTCCACCCTCGCGATGGTTTGAACGTTGTATTAACGATCGATTCTGTTATCCAAAATATTCTTGAAACATCCCTGGCGAAAGCATTGAAAGAGCACACGCCGCGCAGCATTACGGGCATCGTTATCCGTCCTTCTACCGGTGAGATTTTGGCCATGGCTACGCTGCCCAATTATGATCCGAACCAGCCCAATACTATTTCTCCGGATACGCGTGACCGCTGTATTACCGATGTAATGGAGCCGGGTTCCACGTTCAAAATCGTCGTGGTTTCCGGTGCGCTCAATGAAGGCATTGTCCACCTGGATGATCCTTTTTATTGCGAGCAAGGTCATTTTGCCTTCGCAGGAAGGATCCTGCATGATCATGAACCGTTCGGGACGTTGACCACGGAAGGTATCATTACCAAGTCATCGAATATCGGCGCCGCCAAGATTGGAATCAAACTAGGCGAAGACCGTTTGTATGATTACGCGTCGGAATACGGCTTCGGCCAGCGCACAGGAATTCCATTACCCGGCGAAGTCGGCGGTATTTTACATCCAGTCAAAGACTGGAGCAAAGTTTCCATCGCGCAAATTCCCATGGGCCATGGTGTGGCCGTGACTCGTTTGCAAATGGTGATGGCTATGTGCGCTCTCGCCAATAACGGCTGGTTGATGCGCCCGATGCTGGTGAAATATCTGACAGATCGTGACGGTCACATTGTTGAACGCTACTCCTCACAACGGGTGCGACAGGTTGTAAGTGATGCGGCCGACCGACAAATGATTGAAGCACTGAAAACGGTCGTGTCACCGGATGGAACCGCTCCCGGCGCAGCCATGAAAAATTACATCGTGGCCGGCAAAACCGGCACCGCGCAAAAAGCGGAGAATGGCACCTATGCCACGGATAAGTTTTTCGCGTCGTTCATTGGGTTTTTTCCGGCTGACGATCCCCAGGTGTGTATTTCGATCGTCATGGACGAGCCAAAAGAAGGTTATTATGGCGGACAGGTATGCGGGCCGGTATTTCGCGATGTCGCCGAGCGCTGTGCCAGTTACTTGAACGTGCCGCCGGACCAAAATTTACCGCAATCTAACCCGTTGCAGGTGGTCACGGCCGCCCGGGACCAAAACAATTTGCGAACGCCTTGAGTAACGTTTGGGAGAAAAAATTTGTGGAAGAACGTTCTTTAAAGTTTGTGGCTGCGGCCTGCGACGCGGAAATCCGGCGCGGGTCGCCGGAAGCCGTGGTGAGAAATATTTGCACGGATTCGCGCCGGGCCAAATCAGGGGATTTGTTTTTTGCGATCAAAGGCGAAAGCTTTGATGGTCATGATTTTGTTGACGATGTCGCCGGAAAAAAAGTTGTGGCGGTGGTCCTAAAGAATCAACGGGTTCCGCAGCAATTGCCCGAGTGTGGTGTCCTGGCGGTGGAAGATACGCGGACTGCCATGGGAAAGTTCGCGGCGGCGTACCGTCGCGGTTTTGAACTGCCAGTGATTTGCGTGGCTGGTTCTAATGGAAAAACGACCACGAAAGAATTGATCGCCTCGGTCCTGCGCCAAAAATTTTCGACGCTATGGAGCGAGGCCAGTTTTAATAATGACATTGGCGTGCCCTTGACGTTATTGCAGATGGAAAAATCGCACCAAGCCGCCGTGCTGGAAGTGGGCACGAATCATCCGGGCGAACTCGCGCCGCTGATAGAAATGATTCGGCCGCAATTTGGTGTGTTGACGAATATCGGCCGGGAGCATTTGGAATATTTTGGGGATGTCGCGGGCGTGGCGCGTGAAGAAGGCCAGTTGGCGGAATTATTGCCACCCGGCGGCACGCTCTTTGTTAACGGCGATAATGAATGGACAGATGGAATCGTTCGCCGGACGCGGGCAAAGGTTGTCCGCGCCGGATTTGGGCCCGGAAACGATTGGCGCGCAGAAAAAGTCCGGCTGGATAAAAACGGCGCAACGTTTCACGTGACCACAGCGAAAAAAGATTTTTGCGGCGAGTATCGCATCCATTTGCTGGGCAAGCATCAAGTGGCCAACGCCCTTTTTGCCATTGCGGTCAGTGAGGAACTCGGTCTGGGCCGTGCTGAAATCCAGCACGGCCTGGCCGAATGCAAGCCGCCCAAAATGCGAATGCAGTATTGGGAATCGAACGGCATTCGCGTCCTGGACGACGCTTATAATGCGAATACTGACTCGATGGTGGCGGCGCTGGAAACGTTGCGCGACCTGCCGTTGCAGGGCCGCCGGGTGGCCGTGCTGGGTGACATGGGGGAGCAGGGCATGCACACGGAAGAAGCGCATGCTGAGGTTGGCCGGCGCGCTGCGGAGCTGAAAGTTGGCCAATTGTTTGCTGTCGGAAAGATGGCTCCAGTTGTGGCCAAAGCCGCGCGCAGTGCCGGATTATCACGGGTGATTGAATTTGAAAATGTGGAAACGGCTGTAAATGCCATTAAAAATTTTTTGAAAAATGGCGATGTAGTCTTGTTGAAAGCATCGCGGTCGGCGCGCCTGGAGCGCATTGCCGAAACGTTGAAAGCCGAAAAATGAAGTGTGGTGGTAAACGATCGCGGAAGATAAATGGACGATGTTTTACTATCTAAGCCAACTCTTGTTGGATTGGTCGCACGGGACATCCTGGGAAGGGCGTCTTTCGTGGTTGCGCCTTTTTCACTACATCACGGTCCGCAGCGCCGGCGCCGCAATCACCGCGCTGGTCTTAAGCTGGTCGTTCGGGCCGGCGATTATCCGCTGGTTGAAGCAATTGAAATTCGGCCAGGAATATCAGGACAAGGCCGAGGAAGCCGGCGGCCTGGCCGCACGCGTGCTCAGCAAGAAGGGAACGCCGACCATGGGCGGCATCTTGATCGTAACCATATTGTTTTTCACCACCATTTTGTGGACGCAACTGGACAACAAATTGGTATTGCTGACCCTGCTTTCCGTGCTGGTTTTAACGGGACTTGGGTTCTACGACGATTACGCAAAAATCATCCAGCAAAGCGGCGGGGGCACTCCGCCGCGCGTCAAACTGCTGGCGCAATTTGCGGTGAGCCTCTTTATCGGCATCTATTTGTGCGTGACACCTTCGATGGGCAAACTGGTTTCAGAAATCACCGTGCCGTTTTACAAATATCCTGTTTTGACGAACGTCTCGTGGCTGGGGATTGTCATCTGCATCCTGGCCATCGTGGGCAGCTCGAATGCAGTGAATCTAACAGATGGCCTGGACGGCCTGGCGATCGGTTGCACGCTGATTGTTGGCTTTGTTTTTTTAATTTTTACGTACGTCGCCAGCAACGTAAAAATCGCCGGCTACCTGCAAGTCCCCTATGTATCCGGTGCGGGCGAGTTGACCGTCTTTTGCGCCGCCCTCCTGGGCGCCTGCCTGGGATTTCTTTGGTACAATTGTCATCCGGCGCAGGTCTTTATGGGCGATACCGGCTCGCTGCCGCTGGGCGGCGCGTTCGGCATCATTGCCGTTTTAGTTCATCAACCCTTTGTACTGCTGATTGCCGGCGGCGTTTTCGTCATGGAAGCCGTCTCGGTAATTTTGCAAAAGGGCTGGTTCCGATACACCCGGATTCGCACCGGCACTGGACAGAGGATTTTTTTAATGGCGCCGCTGCACCATCATTTCGAGAAAAAAGGCTGGTACGAATCGCAAGTGGTCATGCGTTTTTACATTCTCTGCATCCTCTTTGCGGTCGTCGCGCTGGCGACGTTGAAACTAAGATGAAAACTGCATTTTTATTGAAGAATTTTCGTTTTGTTTCTTGCGCGTCCGGGAACCGGATGTTAAAAAGATGCAAGGCAGACACGGCCACGAATCGGCCTGATCGGTGCTTTTTCCAATGTGCGAAAAGAATGAACAGTAGAATCACTTTTACCCGCCGCGAAATTAGAGGAAATTTCGTTGCGCCAACCAATCCATCCCTCAATCGAAAGGACAGTGTCACGTCATGAATAACCCCAACCCGTTCGTCCCCAAAGGCTCATTGCTCGAGCAGCAAAGCAAGCGCCGCGCCGGCCTGAAGCTCGGCGTCTTCTGCGTGCTGGCCATTGGCGTCACTTCGCTCGCCGCTATGCTCATCCAAGGCTGCAAGCGCGAAGAAACGGACCAGAACGCCGAGAATAATGGCACGCCAATGGTGGATACAAATAATTACGCCGCGGCGGACACTAATGTCCCGCCGGTCGAAGCTTCCAATCCTCCGGTTGCGGCTGTGCCGCCGACACCAGTGCCGGCCACTCCAGCACCGACGCCTCCTCCAGCGCCCGCTGCGCCATCGGAAACCGAATATGTCGTCGTTAAGGGTGACACTCTGGGTAAGATCGCCAAGGCGAACAGCGTCACGGTCAAAGCGATTGAAGACGCGAATCCGGGTGTCCAGCCGGCGCGCTTGAAAGTTGGACAAAAGCTGGTCATTCCCGGTGGAACCGGCGCTGCTGGTACTACTGGAGTTAGTGCCGCACAAGAAACTGCGAATGGCGTGGCTACTAACACCGGCGGCGACCAGGCTTATACAGTGAAATCCGGCGATACGCTCACCCGCATTGCCCGGCATTTCGGAGTGACCCTTAAAGCACTCATGGCGGAAAATAATTTAACGACCACCCATATCAAGGTGGGTCAAAAATTAAATATCCCTGCAAAGCCTGAAGCGACCCCGGCGCCTGTGAATACGCCGCCGGCGTCAGCGCCCGAAC
>Ga0335083_10003718_pt1 | contig 19638 bp, 15 predicted proteins | sample Lox_Sample_42_FD_206716 | JGI IMG/M metagenome (GOLD analysis project Ga0335083, IMG submission 206716) | Soil microbial communities from Loxahatchee National Wildlife Refuge, Florida, United States - Lox_Sample_4.2 | ecosystem: Environmental > Terrestrial > Soil > Wetlands | place: USA...
CGATTCTCGGCTACACCGTCGAGGAGTGGGCGAGTGACTCCGAGCTGTTCACGCGGCTGCTCCATCCTGAGGACCGCGAGCGCGTGCTCGCCGCCCACGTGCATACGCACGAGACGCACGAGCCGCTCAGCCTCGAGTACCGCCTGATCGCTCGGGACGGTCGGGTCGTCTGGCTCCGCGACGAGGGCGTAGTCGTCGTCGACGAGCAGCGGATCCCACGCTACCTCCAGGGCTACCTCCTCGACATCACGCGGGAACGCGAAGCCGAGCAGCAGCTCCGTCAGCTCGCGCTCTACGACCCCCTGACGGGCCTCGCGAACCGCGCCTTCTTCCACGAGCGGCTCCGTCATGCGATCAAGCTTCGTCACGAGGAGGGCCACGCGACCGGTCTCCTCTACATCGATCTCGACGACTTCAAGGGAATCAACGACCGCTGGGGCCACGACCTCGGGGACGAGGTGCTGCGAGAGATCGGCCAGCGAATCGAGCGGTCGGTGCGCCCAGGTGACACTGCTGCGCGCCTCGGCGGCGACGAGTTCGCAGTCGTCCTCACGGAGTCCCTGACGCCTGAGGAAGCGGTGGGAGTCGCCGAGCGGCTCCTCGAGGAGATCGGAAGGCCGTTGGAGAGCGGCTCCGCTCCTCTCTACCTGGGCGCGAGCATTGGCATCGCCTTCGGCAGCGACGACGAAGCGCTGCTCAGAGAGGCAGACATCGCGATGTACCGGGCGAAGGACCACGCGGACATCGGCTACGCGTTCTTCGACTCCCAGCTCGACCGCGCCGCCGTCGAGCGGTCGCAGCGGATCGGCGAGCTGCGTGAGGGCATCGTCCGAGAGGAGTTCCGGCTCGACTACCAGGCCGTCGTCGATCTCGACCGCAACCGGATCATCGGCTACGAGGCGCTCGTCCGCTGGGAGCATCCGACGCTCGGCGAGCTCCCGCCGCTCGAGTTCATCCCGCTCGCCGAGGAGACCGGCCTCATCGTCAGCCTGGGCGAATGGGTGCTCCGCGAGGCGTGCATGGAGGCCACCCGGCTCTGCCAGCTGCACGGCCGCCCCATGCACATGTCGGTGAACGTCTCGGCGCGCCAGCTCCACCACGCGGACTTCTTCCGCCACGTCACCCGTGCTCTCGACTCGTCGGCGCTGCTGCCCGGATTGCTCACACTCGAGCTGACCGAGAGCACGCTGCTCGCATCCGACGAGCGGGTGGCCCGGACGCTCGAGAGGATCAAGGAGCTCGGCGTCGTGCTCGCCCTCGACGACTTCGGAACCGGCTACGCGTCGCTGTCGTATCTGAGGCAGTTCCCGATCGACGTCGTCAAGATCGACCGGAGCTTCACGGCGAACGCCGACAGCAAGGACGGCGACCTCGTGCTCCTCAAGGGCATCATCGACCTCGGGCACGCGCTCGAGCTCAACCTCGTCGCGGAGGGGATCGAGACTCCCGAGCAGCACACGATCGTCCGCAAGCTCGGCTGCCACCAGGCGCAGGGGTTCTACTTCGGCAGGCCGTCCCACCCGGCTCAGCGCGATCTCGACGCTTCGATCGTCTGACTCGGCCGTATCCGGCTCTCTGCCTCGCCGTAACCAGACGTCAGCCCCACTCGGCGCCGCTTGCAGCCACCCTGGGGGCGGATGCGCCGGAAGGTCGAGCCGCTCCTCTGCGAGCTCCACGCGCACACGCGCTGGAGCGACGGCGAATTGACGATCCCCGAGCTCGTCGACCTCTACGGCCGCAACGGCTTCGACGTGCTCGCAGTCACGGACCACGTGGTCCGCAGCGACGACCCGTGGCAGCCGCCCGATGCGGTACCGCTCGGACTGCGCAGGGAGACGTTCGCGGGCTACCTCGCAGAGATCGCAGCGCAAGCCGAGCGAGCGCGCCACGAGTACGACCTTCTGCTCGTCCCCGGCTTCGAGCTCACCTACAACGACCTCGACCCGTGCGTTGCCGCCCACGCAGTCGCGGTGGGCTGCCGCTCGTTCGCGGACGTCGACGACGGCATCGAGGCCGCGCTGGCCCGCGCACGCGATGCCGGAGCCGCCCTCGTCGCCGCCCATCCGTACCACGGAGAGCCGGGAACAGTCTCACCCGCCCGCGCGACTCAACGGTTCTCCCGAGACTGGAGGCTGCTCGCGCCGCTCGTAGACCGGTGGGAGCTCTTCAACCGGAATGAGCTCTTCGCCTGGGTCGCCGAGCACCGCCTACCCGCGGTTGCCAACGGCGACTTCCACGAGCTCGCACACCTCTACGGCTGGAAGACGCTCTTGCCGTGCCTGAAAGACGAGCAGGCCGTCGTCGCCTACCTCCGCTCGAGCCGCCCCGCGTTCCTGACGCGCATCGACGACGTTCCGCTGCGCCGCGCTGCTTGACCCTCTACCGCGCCTTGCCCTCGGGATAGCGCTCGAGGCCGTCGTCCGGGATCGGCTCCCACTCGCAGGCGTAGTCGACATAGCTGTGCCACTGCGGCCGGATGTCGTGCCCAGGGTCGAACAGCCCGAGCCGCACGCTCCCCACCTCTCCGGTGTCCGGATACCTGCTCCACAGTGCGCTGCCGCAGTCCGAGCAGAAGCACTTCGGCCAGCCGTCGCCCGGTGCGTACTCCCGGATGAGCTCCTCGCCGGCGAGGAGGCGGAACGAGCCGGGCGCGAGCCGGGCCTGGACAGAGGCCGCGGCTCCGGTTCGGCGCTGGCAGCGCGTGCAGTGGCAGTAACCGGCGCTGAGCGGAGCCTCGGTCACCTCGAAGCGCACACCCCCGCACAGGCAGTGCCCGGTGTACGGTGCCGCGCTCACTGCAGAAGGGGCGACGGCGGGATACGTGTCTCGCCGGTCACCTCCGGGATCACGAGCGCCACCTCATCCGCGTAGCACCAGCTCCAGTCCTCGCCCGGCTCGAGCGACCGGATGAGTGGATGCGACGTCTCGCGATAGTGGGCCGTCGCGTGGCGGTTCGGAGAGGAGTCGCAGCAGCCGACATGGCCGCAGGTCAGGCAGATGCGCAGATGCAGCCACTTCCCGCCCATCCGGAGGCAGTCCTCGCAGCCGGCCACCTCGGCGGGGAGCTCGCGCACCGTGACCTCAGCGAGATGCGTGCAGGCGTTCGCGCTCACCGAGCACCCGCCGGCTGCCTCGCGAGGTGCTGGTGGACGAGCTGCACGGCCATCGAACCCTCGCCCACGGCGGCCGCGCAACGTTTCGTGGATCCGGATCGAACATCTCCGGCCGCGAAGATGCCCGGCACGTTCGTCTCGAGCACCTGGGCGGCTCCGGCAGCACCACCGGTGAGGATGAAGCCGTCCTCGTGGCGGGCGACCGCGTCGTCCAGCCACCCGGTGCACGGTTTCGCTCCGAGGAACAGAAAGAGGAACCCGAAAGGCAGGCGCGTCCCGTCGGTGAGCGTCACCGACTCGAGGCGTCCGCCGGCTCCGTGGAGCTCCGCGATCTCGCTGCGATCGCGGACGGCGACCCCGTACCGCTCGAGCTCCTGAATCAGGTACTCGGACATGGTTTCGCGGAGATCGGAGCGTCGGTGGAGGAGCGTGACGAGCGCGCCGCCGCGGGCCAGCCAGACGGCGGCCTGGCCGGCGGAGTTGCCGCCGCCGACCACCGCGACGCGCGATGCTCCGCAGAGCTGGGCCTCGGGCGGACCGGCCGCGTAGAACACGCTGAGCCCTTCGTACTCCTGGAGGTCCTCGAGCGGAAGGCGGCGGTAGTCGGCCCCGGTCGCCAGGACGACCGCACGCGCGGAGATGTCGTGTCCCTCCTCCAGACGCACCACGTGGCGGTCTTCGCCGGGCTCGAGCGCGAGCGCGCGGTACGGAGAGGCGGGCCGCGCGCCGAACTTGCGCGCCTGGGACACCGCGCGGCTCGTGAGCTCGTTGCCGCTGATCCCTGCCGGGAAGCCGAGATAGTTCTCGATCCGGCGAGACGAGCCGGCCTGGCCGCCGAGCGCGGTGCTTTCGACCAGGAGCGTGTCGAGTCCCTCCGAGGCGCCGTAGACAGCCGCGGCGAGTCCCGCGGGCCCGCCACCCACGACGAGCAGCTCGACATCCTCGCGCCGTTCCAGCTCGCGGCCGATCCCGAGCGCTCGCAGCACGTCGCCGCTCGAGGGATGCTTCAGCTCGGCGCCGCCCGGCAGGCGCACGAGCGGAGGCTCCTCGCCACCGCCGGGCGCTTCGTCTCGCCAGGTGAACGGGAGCCTGTTCGCTCGCGCGAAGTCGAGCATGCGCAGCGTCGACTCGGAGGTGCGGGGCCCGACGATCTCGATCCCGATGCCCTCGACCCGCTGCAGCGCCTCTCGCCGCTCGATGAAGGTCGACAGGACCAGATCGCTGAGCGGAGCGTCGTCGAAGAGCTGTCTGCGCAGGACGTCGCGATCGACTTCGACGTAGCGCAGCGGCTGCGTCACGACCGCCGTCACGAAGACGGTCTGACCGGAGAGCAGATTCAGCTCGCCGAGGAAGCCCGAAGGGCCGTGCCGGACGATCTCGTTGCCGGAGTCGTCGAGAATCGCGACCTCGCCTTCCTCGATCGCGATGAACGGGTACGTCGCATCGCCGACGCGGTACAGGACGTCGCCGACCCGGGCCGTCCGCTCCTCCCCCAGCCCTGCGAGCGTGGCGAGCTGGGAGGGCGATAGCGACGGGCTCGCGGGAGGGGTGGCCACGCGTGCGAGCGTAGCCGTCCGACCCTATGCAAGAGGGGGTCGTCTGTGGAAAACTTCGTGCCCGTTCAATTCCTGGGAGGGAGGCGACGTGATGCGCGAGCACGACGAACGCACCGGACGGCCGCTGATCAACGGCCGCGACTCCATCGAGGAGCTCAGCGACGACGAGCTCGAGTTCGAGATGACGATCGCGGCAGCGGAGCCTCGCCACCGCGGGCCACGGCTCGACGCTCTCTTGCTCGAGCGGGCGCGGCGTCGCGACCAGCGGCTGCCGCAACCTGCCTGAACGACCCACATGTCCGAGCGGGTTGTCCTGGCCGTCGACGTCGGCGGCTCGCACGTCAAGGCGCTCGCCTCGAACCAGCAGGAGCGGCGGCGGTTCGTCTCCGGCCACTCTCTCACGGCGAAGCAGATGGTCTCCGGGACGCTCGAGGCCGTCGCAGGCTGGACCTGGGATGCGGTCAGCGTGGGAATTCCCGCACCCGTACGGAGCGACAAGGTCGTCGCGGAGCCGGTGAACCTCGGCACGGGCTGGGTCGGGTTCGACTACGAGGCCGCCTTCGGGACGCCGACCAAGGTGGTGAACGACGCGGTCATGCAGGCTGTGGGCAGCTATCGGGGCGGTCGCATGCTCTTCCTCGGCCTCGGCACCGGTCTCGGGTCGGCCCTGATCGCCGACGGCACGATCGAGCCGCTCGAGCTCGGGCATCTCCCGTTCCGCAAGAAGACGTTCGAGGACTATGTCGGCGAGCATGCCCTGAAGAAGCACGGCCGGAAGAAGTGGCAGGAAGCCGTCTTCGCGACGGTCCAGCAACTGTCGGCCGCAATGGAGCCGGACGAAATCGTGCTTGGGGGAGGCGGCGTCGACGAGCTCGACGAGCTGCCCGAGAAGTGTCGCCGCGGCGAGAACGAGAACGCGTTCCTGGGCGGCTTCCGGCTCTGGGACCCCGACTGGTTCGAGCACCTGACCTGACAAGAACACGTGGAGGGCCGCCGAGAGGCGACCCTCCACGCTGGCCCAACGTCTCGTCAGGGACCGGTCGGGGTACCGGTCGTCGGGCTCAGGATGTACGGCGTCGTATCCGGCGGCGAGCCGAAGTTGAACATGCCGCCGAGGTCGAACTTGACGCCCTCCAGGTGGTCGAGCGGATCGAGGACCCGGTCGAACGACCCATAGATCCCCGGCAGGTGCCAGTTGTACTCGACGAAGTTGATGAACGAGGCCTGATCGCTCAGGTTGTGGTCGACGTAGTTCGACTTCGACCAGGGCGAGATGACGAGCATCGGAAGCCGCGGGCCGAAGCCACAGCGTCCCTGCTCGCCCGCCAGCGGCCCGCCGTGGCCGAAGGGCCCGACCGGCGTGTAGCGAGGATTCGTGCAGAGGCCGGACGCCTCGTTCGGGGGAATCGCCCCCAACTGCGAGTTCGTGAGGTTGTCCGCGACCGAGCGTGACGGGTTGACGACGCCGCTGAAGGCGTGGTCGTACCAGCCGTCCGAGTCGTCGTAGTTGACGATCACAGCGGTGCTCGACCAGTCGGGCGACTCTTCGAGCTCGTTGATCGTATGGACGAGGAACGCCTGCTCGTCCGCCGGATCCGAGTAGGCGCCGTGACCGTCCTGGAACCCGGGCGCCTTGATGAAGCTGACCGCGGGCAACGCCGACGCAGGAAGCTTGCCGCCCGTGATGGCCGCCACGAGCGCGTCGAAGTCACTCGTGTCGTAGTTGTGGTTCGCCGTGTTGAACTGCGGCGTCCCGTTGACGTAGGTCTGCGTGTCCGTGCCGATGGCGGACAGACTCGCCGGCGGCAGGTGGTGCGGGTTGGCAGTCGAGGCGTAGTACTCGAACGGCTCGTGGTGCGGGATGTAGTCGTCCTTGTAGCCCCACTGCCCGGTCCCGCCGAGAGCGACGCCCACAGGCGTGACGCTGCTGCAGAGCGCCTGGTTCGACGAATGCGCCGGCCGGTTCGCCGCGTTCGAGAAGAACGCCTTGAACTCGTTGGGAATGAACGTGCTCGTCGGCTGGCTCGCACCGATGTCGGCAAGCGCGTCGGCATAGCTCGTGGACGGCCGGAACCCGCCCTCGAACCAGCCCCACGAGATGTGACGCTCGTTCAGCAGGTCGCCGATGTTCTTGCCCCTCATGGCGACCGCGTCGCGGGTCGAGCAGTCGTCCCAGTACGGCTGTGCGTCGCTCGTGAGCGAGTAGCCGCCGCGACCGTCGGGAGTGAGGTCGTTGTCCGGCGCCGTCGAGGTCGAGATCGACGGGCTGTTCGCCTCGTGCGCCGTGTCGACTCCGCCGGTGTCGCCCGACACGACGTTGATGGCACCAGGGGACGACGGTCCGAAGGTCGTTCCGAACGAGTTGTCGCTCATCGCGTAGTGCTGGGCGTAGTTCCAGAGCCCGGTGACCACGTTGCCGTCGTAGTAGTCCATAACCTCGTTCGCGTTGCACGGCACGCCCTCGGGAGAGTTGGTACCGCCATCCGTGCCGACGCTCTGGACGAAGTGGTCCATCTTTCCGCCGTCGAACGCCTGCTGCTCGTCGCTGTAGTCGTGGTCCTGGTCGCACGTCAGCTGGCCCGCGGCGGAGCTGTCGAGCCGCTGAGGGTTCGCTGCGTTCGGGTTGGCCGTAAGCAGCGAGAAGTTGAGCCCGTTCACTGCCGGGGTTCCCTGTGCGGCCGTGAAGTGGTTGCCGTCGGTATTCGCCGCAAACGGGTACGTGGCGAAGTAGTGGTCGAAGGAGACGTTCTCCTGGAAGATCATGACCACGTGCTTGATCGGTGTCGCCGTCGCCCCGGGCTGCGGCGTCGCGTGGGTAGTTGCGGCCGATGCCGCTGCGATGCCACAGACGGCGAGGATGGGCAGGATCCAGCGGATCCGTCGAGCCATTTCTCCCCCTTTGGTCGGGTCGTGGACGGCCCGATCCTCGACGGCGCGGCGTCGGCCGTGGGCGACGCAGCGGCAACTGCCCGGAGACGGAGTGGTTACCACACCCCGAAACGACCCGTCCGCAGCAACCCGTCCGTCACCTTCCCGTTACTTGCAACCGTGAAGGGAGCGAGTACGCTCCGTTGATGGCAGCCACCCGGACGCGCAAGCGCGCCGCCGCGACAGGCGAGCGGCTCATCAATCGCGACCTCTCTTTCCTCGACTACGACGCGCGTCTGCTCGAGCTCGCACACGACGACTCGCAGCCGCTGCTCGAGCGGGTCTTCTTCCTCAAGGTCTCGGCCGAGATGCTGGACGAGTTCTTCATGGTCCGGGTCGCGGGCCTCACCGGCCAGGCGGCGGCGGGCGTCAGCAGGCGGCTACCCGACGGGCGAACGCCACAGCAGACGCTCGACGACACCCGGGAGCGGGTGCTCGAGGTCTACCGCAGCCAGGCCGAGCTCTGGAGGGACCAGCTCTGCCCGGCCCTCGCCCAGGAGCGAATCGTCATCTCGAGCGTCGACGAGCTCGAGCTGGATGAGCGGGCCGAGCTGGACGACCGGTTCGAGCGCGAGGTCTTTCCGGTCCTGACGCCGCTTGCGGTCGGGCCCGGCCAGCCGTTTCCCTACATCTCCGCGCTCTCGGTCAGCCTCGGGCTGTTCGTCTCGGACCCGGACACCGGCGAGGAGCGCTTCGCACGGGTCAAGGTGCCGGAAGGCTTGCCGCGCTTCTTCCCCGTCGGACGCAGGGGCCGCTTCGTCCCGCTCGAGCAGGTCCTCTCCCACTACCTTCCCGAGCTCTTTCCGGGCATGGAGATCCGCGAGCGATCGCTCTTCCGCGTCACACGCGACGGGGATCTCGAGGTCGCCGACGAGGCCGACGACCTGCTCGAGGCGGTCGAGCTCCAGCTGCGCCGTGCGCGCTTCGGCGAGGTGACACGGCTCGAGGTGTCCGCGTCGATGTCCGACGCGATGCTCGAGCAACTCCAGCAAGGACTGCACGTTCCCGACGAGCTCGTATACCCGCTGGACGGGATGCTCGACTTCGCCGATCTCGGCCAGCTCTACAAGCTCGACCGGCCGGACCTCAAGAACGACGGGTGGACGCCGGTGACGCGTCCGCCGTGGAACTCGATCGAAACTGCGGCCGAGCAGTTCGCCGCGATTCGCGGCGGCGACCTCCTCGTCCATCACCCCTACGACTCGTTCGCCAGCAGCTTCGAGTCGTTCGTCGACCTGGCGGCCGCCGACCCCGCGGTGATCGCAATCAAGTCCACCGTCTACCGAACGAGTGACGACACACCGCTCGTGCCCGCCATGATCGACGCGGCGGAACGCGGCAAGCAGACGGTCTGTCTCGTCGAGATCAAGGCGCGCGGCGACGAACGGCGCAACATCGAGTGGTCGCGCTCGCTCGAGCAGGCTGGTGTCCACATCGTCTACGGCGTCCCGGGGCTCAAGATCCATGCGAAAACGACGCTGGTCGTCCGCCGCGAAGCGGGAGGGCTGCGGCGCTACGTGCACCTCGGCACGGGCAACTACAACGCGGTCACGGCCCGCAGCTACGAGGACTTCGGGCTCTTCACCGCCGACGAGGAGATCGCGGCCGACGTCGCAGATCTGTTCAACCACCTGACCGGGTTCGGGCGGCCGGCGCACTTCCGCAAGCTCCTCGTCGCCCCGTTCACGCTCCGCGACCGGCTGATCGAGGAGATTCGGCTGGTCGCCGCAGCCGCCGAAGCAGGCAAGAAGGCGCGGATCCGCATCAAGGTGAACGGGCTGACGCATCCGCAGGTGATCGACGAGCTGTACGCCGCGTCCGAGGCGGGCGCTCGGATCGATCTCCTCGTGCGAGGCGTGTGCTCGCTGAGGCCGGGAGTACCGGGGCTGAGCGAGCAGATCCGCGTCCGCAGCGTGCTCGGCCGTTTCCTCGAGCACAGCCGGCTCTTCGTCTTCGAGACCAACGGCCGCACCGCCTGCTTCATGGGCAGCGCCGACCTGATGCCACGCAACCTCGACCACCGCGTCGAGGTCGTGACTCCGATCGAGGACCTCGCCCTGCAGACGGAGCTCACCGCGACTCTCGACGCGCTCTGGCGTGACACGGAGAGCTCGTTCGAGCTCGCCGCAAGCGGCCGCTGGGAGCGCGTCGTCCCGAAGAAGGACGAACGCCCGCGCTCCGGACAGCAGACGCTGATGCGCCGCGCAAGGCGGCGTCTCTCGCTCGCACGCTCTCGGTAGCCGTAGCGCCACCGGACCGTCTCCGGGCGTTCACCAGATGTACCCTGCGCCCGCCGACCGCGGACCTACGATCTATGGAGATGCGCATCGGCGTCATCGACGTGGGGTCGAACACGACGCGGCTACTCGTGGCGAGCGCCACACCCGGCGGTCTCGTTCCTCTCGACACCGAGAAGCTCCGCCTCTCGCTCGGCGCGGAGATCGAACGCCACGGGACGGTGTCCGCCGTGCATGTCGCCGCGGCCGCGAAGGCCGTTCGTGGCATGGCGAGCACGGCGAGGCGCCGGCGCGTTGCTTCGCTCGACGTCTTCCTCACGGCTCCCGGGCGTCAGGCGAGGAACGCCGCCCAGCTCGTGGCGGCCCTGTCGCGCGCGGCGGGAGTGCAGGCGCGCGTCCTCACCAAGGAAGAGGAAGGGACGCTCGCCTACCGCGGCGCCTTGCTCACGGCCGACATCACGCTCCCGGCGCGAGTCGCCGTGTGCGACGTGGGCGGCGCGTCCACCGAGATCGCCGTCGGCAGCCCGACCGGCGAGCCCGACTGGATCGAGTCGGTCGACCTCGGCTCGATCCGCCTCACGACTCGGGCAGTGGACATGCGAAGCGAAGCCGAGGACGCCTTCGCCGATCTCCGTCCGCCTCGGGTCGAAGCGGCGCTCGCCGTCGGCGGCAGCGCCCGCGCGGCACGGAGGCTGGTCGGCGAGGAGCTCGGAGAGGCAGAGCTCGCCGAGGCGCTCCAGATCGTCGACACGATCTCACCACGCGAGGTCGCGCGGCGCTTCGGGGTCGATCGCGCCCGTGCCGAGATCCTGCCGGCCGGAATCATCGTGCTCGCCGAGGTTCAGCGGAGGCTCGGCGTCTCTCTGCACGTGTGCAGCGGCGGGATCCGCGAGGGCGCCGTCCTCGCCTCCGCCGAGGCGCTCGCGGCCTAAGCCACCGCCAGCTCGCGCACGACCTCTCCGTCGCTCAACAGCACAGCGGCTCCCTTCTTCAGGCCGCGGCCGATGAGATCCTCGACGATGTCACCGTGCGTGCAGCACACGACGCCGTCTTCGCGCAGGAGCTCGGCGGCGGAGCGACCCGCGCCCTCCGCGAGACGCTCGTCCTGCTCCACCGGCAGGCCGAGCGCGGCGGCAAGCGGCTCGACCGAGGCGACGCACCGGACGTACGGGCTGGAGAAGACACGCCGCACACCGAGCGGCTGAAGCAGCTCGACGAGGTCCACCGCCTGGCGCCGACCGCGCGCGTCGAGCGGACGCAGCCGGTCGTCGCCGTCCCAGTCGCCGCGGTGCCCGGCCGAGGTGTGGCGAAGCAGGACGCTGGTCACAGCCGCTCCAGCAGCGGCAGGTCACGCGACCAGCTGAGCAGGTCCGCGGCGCGTTCCGGAGGTTCCCAGCGAATCTCGTCCACCTCGTCGTGCGGCACGAACTCTCCGGCGACAGCACGCATGCGCCAGTAACGAACGACCTTCGGCCGCTCCTTTGCGTCGCGGTAGCCGGTCTCGCCGATCGCGTCGAGAAGCTCGCAGCGAAGCCCCGTCTCCTCCTCTACCTCGCGCAAGGCGCAGGCCTCGTCCGACTCGCCGTCGTCGCACTTGCCCTTCGGGAAGCTCCAGTCGTCGTACTTCGGCCGGTGCACGAGCAGCACCTTCCCGTCGCGGACGACGAGCCCCCCTGCCGCCCGGACGATCGTCACAGCGTCTTGCGGAGGTTCTTCCAAGCCGTCGGCCACGCAGCCCTCGCCTCCATACGACGTGCCTCTTCCCGCTCGACGAGGCGACCGGCGGCGAGCGCCTGCTCCGGCGACGACCCAGCGGCAAGCTCCCGCAACCGCGCCGCGGCGACCACAGCGTCCTGGTGCTCGCCGAGCACGTCCTGCAGCTCCTTGGCCCGCTTGACGAGCTTCTTGCGGCCGGCGAGCTCGGCCGCGTACCTCGCGCGCTTGCCCTTCTTCCGCAGTGCGTGCAGCTCATCGTTCGTCGGCTCGGCCGACAGCTTGCGAACTGCTTTGCGCACCTTGGCGGACGCCTCGTCGACGAGCTCGTCGAGGGTCGCCGTGGATCCACTCGGCTCGAGCTCGTCGATCGTCCGGGTGGTGTCGTCGAGGAGGGCGAGGTACTCGTCCGAGCGCAGAGCGGCAAGCAAGCGGGCGCGGCTGCAGGATCGCTCGGTGCGAAGGACCGCGAGCAACGGGGCGGCCCGCCTTGCGTCGGCTGCGCCGAGCTCCACCGCCTCCGCGTCGAGGCGCGCGAGCAGGACATCGAGGTCGCGTACCTCGCCGAGGATGCGGCCCAGCTGCCGCAGTCGTCCATCGAGCTCGGCGGTATCGGTCGCGACGAGCTCCTTCCCCGCGCGGAGCAGCGCGCGCAGACGGCGGACGCCGACGCGCATGTCATGGAGGCTCTCGGGGTCGCGGCCGAGACGAGTGCCCGGGTCGTGCCGCTCGATCTCGCGCAGCTGCTCGCGCAGGCGGCCGCGTAGCTCCTCGAACGATCGAGGAGCCGGGCCGTACGAGGGTGTGCGACCGAGCGCGCGGAACAGCTTCGGCAGACCGCTCCCGGGCTCGGCACCCGCGGAGACGAGCTCGTCCGCGATCTCGTCGAGCCCCGCCGGACTGCCGTCCCGAAGCTCGATCTCGACCTCGACGAACTGGTCCCGTGCCTCACGCGAGTCCAGCACCGTGACCTCGTCCGCCGTCACCTCGGCCGTCGTCCCATTGCGCGCGACGAGCTCACCGCTCCTGTGCGTTCGCAGCTCCGCTACGCGCTCGAGCGGCCCGCGGCGCAGATGGGCGCGAAGGAGGGAGAGCAACTCATCCGGCGGCTGCCCCGGCCCGCCCTCGGCCTCGAGCTCGAGACGCGAGTCGTCGGCCGGGAGCTTTAGCTGCCAGACGCCTCGGCCGCTCTCGGTGCGACGCCGGAGCGTGATACCCACGGACGCCAGCGACTCGCCGGGCACGTCGTAGTAGACCGAGGTGAAGACCCTGGGTGCGATCGGTCGACCGCCGAGCGGCGGGAGCCGGAAGCCGACCGGTGCGTCGAGCTTGAGCTCATGCTCACTTGTTGCCCGCATACGCTCACGATAGGGCTAGCGGACGAGCTCCGCCAGCTGTTTTCGCGTCTGCCTGGTCTCCTGCTCGAGGCCGGGCGCGTACGCCCCCGCGGCCTCGAGCAGAAGTTGCTGCCGACGCTGAGCGTCGATCTGGCGAAGCAGGTCGTCGATCTGCTGCCGGTGGCCGAGGCGCTCTTCCCGCGCGCTCATGCCGCCTCCTGAAGCTCCACGGCCTCGACGTCCTCGGCCCGCTCGCGCGCCGGCCGGAGAAAGACGCCGGCGACGACGAACGCGGCGACGAGCAGCCCACCGAGGACGACGAAGGACGTCTGGAAGCCGCTGACCGTCGCGGCCGCACTCGCAGCCGACACGCCGTGAGCGTGGGCGTAGCTCGACGCGGCGCTCGCCGCGATGGTGCTGATCGCCGCGAGCCCGATCGCGCCGCCGATCTGCCGGCTCGTGTTCACGAGGCCGGAGGCGACGCCGGCGTCGGCGCGCTCCACACCGGCGAGGCTCGCGATCGTGACGGGCACGAAGGAGAAGCCGAGCCCCGTACCGCCGAGCACGAAGGCGGGGAAGAGGTCCCAGAAGTAATGGCCGTCCACGGGCACCTGGGTGAGGAGCCCGACCGAGACCGTGGCAAGTGCGAGTCCCATCATGAGCGTCGCGCGGACGCCGACCCGCCCGATAACCGCCTGCGCGAGGTTCGAGGCGACGACGACGGAGAGGGCGAAGGCGACGAACGCGACACCGCTCTGCACGGCCGAGTAGTGGAGAACATCCTGGACGTAGAGCGTGAGGACGAAGAACTCCGAGAACGTGACTGCTCCGACGAGTGCCATCGTCGCGTTCGCAGCCGAGAGCGCCCGCAGACGGAAGATCCGCAACGGCAGCAACGGCGAGCGTGAGCGCAACTCGATCGCGACGAACGCCGCGACCAGTGCAACAGCGCCGAAGAGCAGCCCGAGGGTGACGGGTGAGCTCCAGCCGTCGGTCGCCGCCCGGGTCAGCCCGTAGACGAACAGCATCAACCCGCTCGTGACAGAGGCTGCACCCGCGAGGTCGAAGTGCCGGTGCGGCAGCTCCGCGCGGCTGTCACGCAGCAGGAACGGCGTGAGCGCGATGGCGGCGAGCCCGACCGGAACGTTGACGAAGAAGATCCACGACCAGCCGAGGTACGAGGTGATGACGCCGCCGAGCAGGACGCCCGCGGCCGCACCGCTACCCGACGCTGCGCCGTAGATCCCGAGCGCGCGGTTCCGTTCGCGCCCCTCCGCGAAAGTCGTCATCAGGAGCGAGAGCGCAGCCGGTGCGAGCAGCGCGCCTGCGAGGCCCTGTACCGCACGGAAGGCCACGAGCGAGCCCGCGGACCACGCCAGCCCGCTCAGAAGCGAGCTCGCTGCAAAGAGCGCGAGACCGGCGACGAACATGCGCCGCCGGCCGAGCAGGTCTGCGAGCCTGCCACCGAGCAGCAGCGTCCCGCCGAAGAGGATGGCGTACGCAGTGATCACCCACTGCAGCCCCGTGTCCGAAAAACCGAGATCGACCTGGATCGACGGCAGGGCGACATTGACGATCGCAACGTCGAGAATGACCATGAATTGCGCAGTGACGATCAGAGCAAGTGCGCTCCAGCGCCGCCGGGAAGAAACAGGATGAATCGTGGGAAGCAAGCGGATCCTCCAATCGTTGGTATGACCAACTATACACGAAAGGAACGCTTGGCTGCGCTACACTATTCCAGGAGATGGAAACTGAGATGAAAACCGTGTTGAAGGCCCAGACCGGGTTGCCGCCGGAGCTCGTCGCTTCGAGCCTGTTCTTGCTCAAGCGGCTCGGCATGACCGCGAAGCAGCGCTCGATCGAGGAGTACGAGCGCCTCGGGCTCAACCCGTACCACCACGCGATCCTCGCCCTGCTCGAGGGGAGCGCTCCCGAGACCCAGGCGGAGATCGCGGACGCGCTCGGCTACGACCGCGGCACGCTCGTCGGCCTGCTCGACGAGCTCGAGGAGCAGAAGCTCGTCGAGCGTAAGCGCGACCCCGACGACCGCCGACGGCAGCTGGTGCGGATCACAGCCGACGGGAAGCGCACGCTCGCAAAGCTTCGTGCGCTATCCAAGCGCCTGGAGGACGAGTTCCTCGCGCCGCTCGACGCCGAGCAGCGCGAGCAGCTGCACGCGCTCCTGCTGGTGCTCGCGGGACGCCACGAGCCGCGCTGCGCTCCTCCGTCCTAGCGCAACTCTCGGATACGCGCCCTGGCCGTCGCCTCGAGGCCCGGCAGCGGCTGACAGACGACGCAGCGGTAGACGCGCGCCGTGCCGTCCTCGCTGCCGGTGAGGATCCAATTCCTGGTCGGGCTGAAGCTCGCTCCTGTAAGTGGCGCCGTGTCGCGGCCGAGGTAGAAGAGGAGCTGACCCGTCTCTGCGTTCCAGAGACCGGCGGTGAACTGGCTCGCCGTCACGATCCAGTGTCCGTTGGGGCTGAAGCTGCCCGTGCGAACCGGGAAGAAGTGGCCGACCAGGACGTGCAGTAGCCCACCGGTGCGGGTGCGCCAGACGCGTCCCGTGTGGTCGTCGCTCACCGTCACCAGCTCGAGGCCGTTCGGCGAGTACTCCGCATCGTTCACGAGTGAGCGATGCCCGACGAGCGTGTGGAGAAGCTTCCCCGTCGAGGCGTCCCAGAGCTGCGCGACCTTGCCCTTCGTGGTCGCCACACCGCGGCCGCCCGGCGAGAGCACTGCGTGCGGCGTCGCGACGTCGATCGTGCTAACGAGCCGGCCCGAGTCGGTGTATATCCGAAGCGAGTCGGCGAGCCGGACGAGCATGCGCCCACCGCCGGCCGAGAACCCGCGCACCGGTCCGTCAACATGGACGAGCGGAGCGATCTGATCCACCCCGTTGCCCATTCGGTGCTCGTAGACCGTTCCGTCCGCTGCTCCCTCGAGGAGCGTCCCGCCGCGTTCGAAAGCGATCGCGGTGATCCGACTCCCCGTCTGCCTCCCGGTGGTCAGACCGTTCGTGCTGGTGTACGCAACGTTGCCGCGAGTGTCCAGGACCGCGACCCGCTTCCCCTGCGCTGCAGCGGCCGCGATCGGCGCCTGCGTAGTCGATGTCGCGAGTACGTGCCCGGAGGTCGTGAGGATGCGTACGCGCCGGCCACTGATGCTCACCGGATCACTGCCGGCGAAGAGCGCGCTGACCGGTGACGGGCTCCTCGAGATCGGAACGAGCGTCCCTTGCGGCAACGCGTCCCAGAGGCGCGCGCTGCCGTCCATCGAGCCGGTGACGACCGTGCTGCCGCTCGGATCGAAGCCGATGGTCGTCACGGCGTCGCGATGGCCCGCGAGGGGAGCGAGCAGCCGACCGTCCTGGCTGTAGTAGATGCGCGCAAGCCTGTCCGCCGAAGCAGTCGCGATCTCGCTCCCATCGGGGCTGAAGGCCGCTGAGTTCATGGCTCCAGTCGCGCCTACGAGGAGCAGCTCGCGCTGCCCGTTCGCGACGTCCCAGACGTAGGCCGCGCCGTCCTGGCTCGAGGTCACCAGCTGTTGGCCGTCGGGCGAGAAGCTCTCGTCGTAGACGTACCCCTGGTGCGGCAGAACGTGGAGGAGCCGCCCGGTGCTCGCGTCCCAGATCCGTGCCGTGTGGTCGTAGCTGCCGCTGGCGAGCAGCTTCCCGTCGGGGCTGAACGCGAAGGAGCGGATCCCGGCCTCGGGCAGCCGCCTGATCGCCCGACCGGTGTGCGCGTCGACGATCGACGCGGTCGTGCTCCTACCGGACCGCGTCGCAACCGCGAAGACCCGTCCGGTCGGATCGAGGACGGCCGCGACGACCGCGCCTGGGAAGGCGACCGTCTTCGTTCGTCCGCCCGCGACGTCGACGAGGCGGACATGGGTTCCGCTCCCGACCAGCAGCGTCGTCGGGTCGAACGAGAGCGCCGTGACCGGAGAGGGCGTCGAGATCGTGCGGCTCGGACCGTTGAGCCCCACCGGCCAGACCGAGACGTTGCCGTCGAAGGTGCCGGTGGCGAAGAACCGCCCGTCGGGGCTCCAGGCCGCCTCGGTCAGCCGGTGCTGCCGCGGCAGCATCCCGAGCACGTTGCCGCGACGATCGTAGACACCGACGCGTCCGTCGCTGCTCGCCACGAGCAACCGCTCGCCGCGAGGCGCGAACGAGGCGGCGACGATATTGCCGCCGAGCCGCAGCTTTCGCGTCTCGCGCACCGCGCCGAGGCTCGAGCGGAGGACGTCGGCTGTCTGGCGGCCGGGGGCGAGCTCTGCGGCCTGCAGCGCAAGGTGCACGCTGACTTGCGGGTTCGTCGGGATGTCCGCGAGCGCGCGACCGGCGAGCTCGCCGCCCCGAGCGTGCCGCGCCTGCGTACGCGCGTCGCTCCGCTGAACCAGAGCGTAGGCGGCGACAGCGGCGACGATCGCCAGCGCGACGAGGCTCGCAGCGATGACCGCCCACAGCCGTCGCCGCTGGCGCCTGGCGCGGATCCGCTCCCGCCGCAGCTGGTGCTCGACCTGCCACGCCAGGATCGGCGGCCCGAGGACGTCGTGGAAGATCTCGTAACGCGTCGGCAGTCCCTGCATGCCGTTGACTCCACGGACGATCCGCTCGCGCCCGAGCGTGTCGAGCAGCCGTCGAAGCTGGACGTCCTCGACCTGGGCGTATTCGGCGAGGTCGGACGGCTCGTGAGAGACCTTCCGGCCCGACGGCGTGACGAGCTGGCGTACGACCCGCGCCGCGGCCTCCTGCTCGGCGAGCGGCAGTCGTTCGAGTGCGCCCTGGACGTGCTCGCGGACGATCGCACGTGCTCCTCCGATCTCACGGAACGTCCTGAGACGCAGCTCGTGTGAGCCGACCTCCTGCTCGCGCTCCCACAGCCGCTCGAGCACCAGCTGGAGGTACGGCGCCTCGACCCCGTCGTCGGTCGACGCCTCGTCGAGCACAGCCTCGACGAGCGCGTCCTCGGCCGTGAACTCCTCCCCGCTCAGCTCGCTGTAGCGGGCGAGGGGCCCGAGGATCGCGGCCTTTCCGGCCGCCCGGTCGAGGCGGTCGAGGCGAAGCAGGTTCGAGAACAGCTCGGGGATTCGCCCCGCGAAGTCGTCGAGCTCTGCGAGCGCATCGTCCCGCAGCGCGAGCAGGACGTTGACGCGAAGTCCAGGGCGGCGGAGCAGCTCGGGAAGCGTCGCGCTCAACGGCCCGTCGACCCCGTGGTACAGGATGTACTCCTCGAAGTTGTCGAGCAGCAAATGCAGCTCGCCCCGTCGCTGGGCTGCCGCCGCGACGGTGTCGACGAGGCCTGCCGTCGCTCCGAGCTCGCCGCACTCTGCTTCCACCGACGCGATCAGGCGGGCGGCCGGGTCCTCCGCCCACGCGTCGTGCACGACGACCGGCGCACCGCTCAGCTCGCGCAGCCGGCGGGCGACGCCGGCGCCGAGGAGCGAGCTCTTGCCGACGCCGCTCGGCCCGTAGAGAACGGTCAGACGGTTCGCGAGCACGTTTGCCGCAACAGCTGCGATCTCGCGCTCACGGCCGAAGAAGAGGAGCGCGTCGAGCTCCGAGTCCTCGAACGAGGCGAGCCCCTTGTACGGGCTCTCCGGGACGGCACTCATCGCGCAGCCGCCTTCTCGAGCACTCGCTGCAGCTCGGCGACGTACGCCGCGGGCGCCATGTCCACGACCTCGACGTCCCGTCGCCGCCAGAACTCGCGCTCGAGGGGCTGCGGCCCGGGATGCACCGACCAGGAGCGATAGGGCAGCGGCTCGCTCCCCCAGAACCGCTCGAGGACGACGCGCAACGTCCAGGTCGAGAGCGTGTAGCCCAGCAACAGCAGATGTGTGCGGCGCAGGCGCGCGGCGAGCGAGACCGGCAGCCTTCGGGCGACGTCGCCGTAGTGGATGAAGTCGTCTTCGGTCACCGCAAAGCTCTCCCACTCACGCTCCGTCGAGCGGTCGATCCTGCCCTGCAGGTGGAGGAGGACCGTGCGCTCGTCGAGCGCGAGCTCGCCGGTGTAGGCGTTCGGCCGCTCGATCACTGTCGCCGCTCCGGTCGGAGCGATGTGGCAGAAGCTCCCGCGCATCTGTCCCGAGGCGAGGTAGCAGACGGTCTCGTACGACTCGTCGGCCTCCTCGAGCGCCCGTTCGAGCGCGAGCTCGTAGCCCGTCGTGACGAGCAAGGGCTGCGCGCTCTCACGCGCGCGAAGCAGCGCCGGCATCCGCGCGAGGAAGTGATGGACGGGCGACGGCTCGCCGTCCCCTTCGACCAGCGTGTGAAGTGCGTCGTACAGCGGCCCGGCGCCGTTGAGGACGGCGACGGCCTGTGACACGCGGGCGAGCTCGGGTGTTGTCGCCTCGACGCCGAAGCGACGCGCAAGCTCCGAGGCGAGCGGTTCCGAGTCGGTGCCGACCACGACGGTCACCTTGCCGGCGAGGAGGGCGGTTGCGACCTCCTCGAAGTGCTCGACCTCGGGAATCGCGCCGCGGCCGACGGCGAACGTCTCCTGGCGGAGGATCGAGGCGTGGACGCCGCGCAACAGTGGGCTCGGCTCGAGGCCGAGCTCCTCGACGAGCAATTGCCGACCCTCGCGGTAGACCTCGAGCGCCTCTGCCTGCCGGCCTGAGCGATAGAGCGCGAGCATGAGCTGCGCGCGTAGCCGCTCGCGGAGCGGATGCTCCGGCACGAGCGCCTCGAGCTCCGTGACGACGTCCGCGTGGGCGCCGATCGCGAGTTTCGCCTCGGCCCGCTCCTCGA
>Ga0335083_10003719_pt1 | contig 19631 bp, 16 predicted proteins | sample Lox_Sample_42_FD_206716 | JGI IMG/M metagenome (GOLD analysis project Ga0335083, IMG submission 206716) | Soil microbial communities from Loxahatchee National Wildlife Refuge, Florida, United States - Lox_Sample_4.2 | ecosystem: Environmental > Terrestrial > Soil > Wetlands | place: USA...
GGTCGCGAGCACGACGTTCTTCGCGACGATCGTCTGCGTGCCGCCGCTCTTGAGCGCGACCGTGATGCGATGACCGTCGGGCCCGGGCTTGTCGAGCTTCGCCGTGCCCTCGACGATCTCGACGCCGTTTCCCTTGAGCAACGTGCGCACGCCGCTCGTCAGCTTGTGGACCACGCCGCCCTTCCACGCCTGCAGCTTGCCCATGTCGAGCGCCGGCTTGCCGGCCACCGTGATGCCGAGGTCGTCGAGGTGCGAGACCTTCTCGTACATCTTCGCGGCGTGGATCACCGCCTTGCTCGGAATGCACCCGACGTTCAGGCACACGCCGCCCATGTACTCGCGCTCGATGATGCACGTCTTGACCTTGAGCTGTCCGAGCCGGATCGCGGCGGGATAGCCACCGGGCCCGGCGCCGATCACGACTGCATCGAAGCGTTGCTCTGCCATGCCCGGGTTCTATCACCGTTTCGACACCTTGGTGATGTCGGTCACGTGGAGCTCGGCGAGCTGATTCTGGAACTTCACGCGCAGCAGCATGAGCTGCTCCTGCGCGTCGACGATGCCGACCGTCGCCTGCTGGATGCGCTCGCTCGTCGCGGCGAGCTGCGCGCGCAAGGTCGTCATCAGGTCGCCGCCGGTGCGCACGGCCTTGAGCGTGACGAGCTGGGCGTGGAGCTCGCCCTCGCGCTCGCGGTACTCGACGAGCTGGTCGCGCAGCGTGCCGATCCTGTCGACCAGCTCGGCCGCCGCGCGATGGGTCGCGACCAGCGCCTCGATCTGCGCGCGCAGCTCGGGCGTCGCCGCCGGCTCGTCGATGTACACCTTCATCATCTCGAGCGCGGCATCGGACGACAGCTCGAGCCTGCGTTCGACCGGCGTCGCCTCGGTGATGTCGACGTACTGTGTCGCGTGCGGCGCGACGTCGACCTCGAACAGCTTCGAGTCGCCGAGCACGAGCGAGCGCGGCGGCGCGTCGACCAGCTTCCAGTCGCTTTGCAGGCGATGGCGCAGGTAGACCTTGGTCGGCACGTCGGAACGATTCGTCACGATGAAGCGCGTGCTCTTGCGGTGCTGGACCTCCGCGGTCACGACGCCGCGCTCGATCGTCGTCAGCTTCGCGATCTGCTCGTCGTCGTGCGACGCGTGCGTGACGACGACCTGACGATCGAGCGCGAACGGCACGACGACCGACGCATGCGGCGGCACCGGCTCGGTGATGCCTTCACCGATGAAGCGGCCATCGCCGTACACCGTGATCGGACCGGGCTCGAGCGTGTCGGCGGTCGGGTTGTCGAGTCGCACGGCTTTGAAGGCAAAGCGATCGTCGCCGCGATCGGAGATCGGATCGTAGAAGTAGACGACGCCGCCGGTCGTCTCCTGGCTGACCATCGACACCAGCGCGCTCGAGCCGGAGCGCACGGTCATCGGCCGCTCCGACATGAAGTGGCTCTCCCCGACCGGCGTGTCGGTGCCGTCCGAGGCGCGCGCGACCGGCGGTGCCGTCGGCGCCGGCGCCGCGCCCGGCGCGACCGCGAGCACGCGCGTGCCGGCATGCTCGCCCGGGCCGATCTTCGGCACGATGTGGATGCGCGTCGCGGCCACGCCGTCGTCGACCAGGCGATCGCGGATCGCGCCGGCGCGCTGCTTCGCCTCTTCCGCATTCACGCCGTGCGTCTCGATCACGACGTCCTTCTTCGAGGCGCCGACTCGCTTCGCGATCGCCTCGAGCTCGGCCGAGTGATCGGCGGGCTTTGCAGGCCCGCCGCTCGCGCCGGCCGCGGCGCCGAGCACGGCGTCGAACGTGCGGCCCGGAACCGAGATGTTCTTGAGGTAATTCTCGTCGAGCGTGATGGCTTGGGACGTCGACGTCGGATCGATCGTCGGGGCCTTGCTCGCGATCCTGATCACCTCGCCGCCGGCCTTGGTCTGATCGATCGCCTGAAACACCGGCGTGGTCTTGTCGACTCCGACGTGGACGTCGCGCTGCTCGATGTTGTACTCGGCGTAGAAGAACCGCACCGAGTACACGCCCGGCGGCAGGTTCTCGATCTTGTAAGCCCCGTTCTCGTCGGTGAGCACGTTCTGCGCGACCATGCCGGGGCCGCTCGCGGTCACCGTCACGCCGAAGATCTTCTCGCCGGTCTTGCTATCGGTGACGACGCCCTGGATCGAGCCGGTCGCATGATGCGCCGGCGACGGCGTGCCGCGCGGCGAGTCGTTGCAGCCGACCTTGATCTCGGAGTCGACGCACGGAACGCTCGACGTGGCGAGCCCACTCGTGTTCACGCCGTCGACGTAATACTGGTTTTCGAGCGACGTGCTGCCGCTGAAGCTGACGCCGGCGCCGTCGCCCTGGCTCGCGGCCGGCGATGTCGCTTCGAGGTTCGCCAGCTCCTCGCTGCCGCTGCCTTCGGCATACGGCGACACGCCGGTCGGCGGCGCGACCGCGAACTGCGCGTCGCCCTGCAACAGGTCGCGGTCGACGCGGTGCACGCTCCACAGGTCGTAGCGGAACGCGAGCGCCGAGCTCGCGCCGACGCCGACGCGCACGTCCTTCCAGTCCTCGCCCGACATGTTGTCGACGATCGCCCAGCCCTCGAGCATCACCTTGCCCGCCGCGCCGACCACGACCCGGTAGCTCGGCTTCCACGCCGGCGCCTCGGTCACGTACGTGAGCAGCACGTCGGCGCGCGAGCGGTCGGCGGTCTCGATCGTCATCGTGAGGTCGTTGCCGGCGCTCTCCTGGCGCGGGATCGAGACCGCGAGTGGCTTGCGCGTCGTCGGATCGACGACGGTCAGCGACTTCAAGAAGTCGTCGACGCGGTCGCGCGGCACGTGGACGGCGAGCTTGCCGTCGACCACGGTCGCGCGCCGCTCGTAGAACGCGACGCCGTTGCGGTAGATGACGACGCGCCCGAGCACGGCACCGTCGCCGGCGACGTACGTGTGCTGGTGCAAGCAGCCCGAGAGCAACGCGACGAGAAGCGAGAACCTGCGCATGACTTCATCTACGCGCGGTCCGCGCACGCGATCCATCTCGCGCCGCTGACTCCCTGTCGTCGACCGCGGCCCTCACAGCTGTCGCACTGTCGCAGGATCCCGGGTGTCGAGGCGCACGTGCACCGTGGTGACCGCATCGCCAGCCACGTGCACGCACGGGTGCGAGCCCTCGCTGTCGTTGTAGAAGATCGTCAACCGGTAATCGCCCGCGGGCACCTCGATTTCGAACGCGCCGTGCTCGTCGCTGAGCACCGCCTGCTCCTTCGCGCCGCCGGCGAGCGAATCCGCGAGCACCGTCACGCCGGCGACTTGTTCGCCGTCGTCGATGTCGACGACGACGCCTTTGATTCGACCGTCGGTGCTCGACGGCTTGGTGTCGCCATGCGGCGGCTCGACGTGGAAGCACGCGACCGGATCGGGCGGGTTCGGTTTCGGCATGCATGCCGCGACGACTGCGAACAGGAGAACGCGCATGTCTGCACGGTTGCGCGACCGCAGCGCGCGCGCCACGCGCACCCGCTCACCGCCGGTTGTCGACCGAGGCTCTCACCTCGTGTCGCAGGTCGCAGCGGCGAATCAGCTACTGGCCGACCGTCGCGGGCTGGCTCGACACGCCCCACAGCTCGTCGAGGTCGTCGTCGAGGCTGAAGTTGTTGACCGGGAACGTGGCCGCGATCCCCTGCACGGTCGCGGTCAGCGTGCCCGACGGCAGCGCGACCAGGTTCGGCACGTCGAACGACGTGTCGGTCGGATCGAAGATCGTGACGTCGAGGACGTCGTCGCCGGTGGCGTTCGTCCATTTCACCGTGTGTGCCGACGCGCCCGCGACCGGGTCGAACGTCGCGTTCGTGGTCGTGATCGTCGCGTTCGTCGGCGGATCGAGCCAGGTACCGGCGGCGAGCGCCGTCGACGTCTGCTTCGTGCGCTGGATGATGCTCTGCGCGGTCGGGTTGCTGGTCGTGCTCGCCGACCCGGTCAGCCGGAAGTCGGCGTCCGCCGCGTACACGGTCGGCTTCGGGACGAGCACGGTCGAGTAATCGGTCGACAGCGCCGACACCGGCAGCTCGACGACCTCGAAGTTGTCGAGCTCGACGCCGACCTCGAACCCGAGCGTCGTGAGCGCGGCCGGCGGCGTGCCGGTGTCGATCGTCACGTCCTCGAGGTCTCCGGCGTCGACCTGATCGAGCACGATGCCGGTCTGGTTCACGTTGGCGTCGACCGTCACCGCGGCCGTCGTCGCGTAGCCGATGATCGACCGCGTATCGTCGGTCCCTGTCACCGTGCCCTTGGTATCGACGTCGACGAGGACCGCGGTCAGCGTGACGTTGCCGGTGCGCGTCGCGACCGACCAGCTGCACATCGTGTCGGTCGGCGCCACGCCGCACAGCTGGCCCGCGCCCGGCGTGGCGATGCTGTTCGCGCCGTTGTTCGCCTTGGTGTCGGACGAGTACAGGACGTAACCGGCCTTGACGTGCTGTGCGGGGACCGTGATCGAGCTCCAGCTCGCGATCGTGCCGGACAGCGTCGCCTGGTCCGGCGTATCCGGCGTCGGATTCACCGGCACCGTCACGTTCGCGCCATCGACATCGGCCCACACCGTCGCGACGTAGCCGGTCGCCGACACGGTGACGGTCTGCTTGCCGCTGACCGAGAACACGGCGAGGCCCTTCGCGTCGGTCGTCTTCTGCGTCGTACCGACCTCGACGGTCGCGCCCGAGATCGCGGCCTCGGTGTCGTGATCGATCACGTACACGTTGAGCGTGCCGTCGATCGAACCGTCGCCGATGCCGCCGCCGGCGATCAGCCGCGGGCTCGGACTGTTACTGCAACCTACAACGACCGCGAAGCAAGCAAAGCGAAGCAAGCGCATGCAGTCACGATATCAGCTCGCTCAGTTGCTCGCGAAGATTCCAGGTGGGCTGCTCGTATACATCGTCGACGATCGACGCCAGCGGTGGGGGTGGTACGCGCTCCTGGCGCGCGATCGCCTCGCGCACGTCGGACTCGAGCTGCGCGGCCATCTGCTCGCGCTCGCCGGCACCCAGCCAGCCGCGCGCGACGAGGAACGTCTCGAAACGGCGGAGCGGATCCCGGTTTTGCCGCCACACCTCGGTCACGGCCTCGTCCCGGTAACGCGACGGGTCATCGGACGAGCTGTGCGCGCTGACCCGGTACGTGACGAGCTCCACGAACGACGGGCCGTCGCCGCGCCGGGCCTTGTCTGCGGCGTAGCGCACGAGCTCGAGCACGCCGAGCACGTCGTTGCCGTCGCCGCGCAGCGGCTCGACGCCGTAGCCCAGCGCCTTGAGCGCGATCGTGTCGGACGCCGTCTGCACGGTGCCGGGCGTCGAGATCGCCCACTGGTTGTTCTGGCAGATCAGCACGCACGGCGCGCGCTGCACGCCCGCGAAGTTGAGCGCGACGTGGAAGTCGGGTTCGCTCGTGCCGCCGTCGCCCATGAACCCGAAGCAGCACCGCCCGCGATCGCCGGCGAGCTGCATCGCCATCGCGATGCCGACCGCGTGCGGCACCTGCGTCGAGACGCACGACGACATCACGACGTAGTGATGCGCGCGGTCGCAGGGGTGACACGGTAGCTGGCGGCCCTTCGTGACGTCGTCGCTGTTGCCGAAGATCTGCGCGATGTAGCTGTCGAGCGCCATGCCGCGGCACAGCCCGACCCCGGCCTCGCGCAGCGCCGGCACGATCCAGTCGTCCGGCGCGCTCGCCGCGGCGGCGCCGACGATCGCGGCCTCCTGGCCGAGCGCCTCGCCGTAGAAGCCGATCCGGCCCTGGCGCTGCAGCGCCATCATGCGCGCGTCGGTCACGCGGATGCGCAGCATCTGCTCGAACAACCGGCGCGCGGGCGCCCGATCGATCCCGGCGAGCGCGGCCTCGTCGTGCGGCGTGCCGTCGTCGCGGACGAGCTGGAACAAGCCGCGCGCCTTGGCCTCGTCGTCGCCGTCGAAGTAGGCGAGTGGCCCGCTGCGCGCGGTGGCAGTGGCATGGACCATGGCGTTCGTGTACCACGCGCCGTGCCGCCGCGATATCATGGGCACGGTGGGTCGCTCGACCTGTGCGGTGCTCGTGCTCGCGTGCCTGTCGGCCGCGTGCGGCCACGTCGGCTTCGCCGAGCAGTCTCCGGTTCCCGGACCGGGCTCCAATGGCAACGCCGTGCCCCAGGCGTGCTTCACGGCGCCCGCGCCGCAGGCCACGTTTCCGGATCTCGACGTCGACATCGCGGTCGCGGCCAAGCCGGATGGCGTGGCCGTGATCTGGGCGCCGCGGGCCGTGGGCGATCTGTGGGGCCTCACGCTCGACCAGCAGTGGCAGATCGCGACGAGCCCGCAGATCGTGAAACCCGGGAGCTGGAGCGGCACGGGCGCCGTCTACATGAACGGCGCGCTCGTGATCTCCGAGGTCGAGAACACCAACAGCGTGAAGCTCGATGTCGCGTCGGACGATCTGACCACGATCGAGCTGTCCGAGTTCGGCTGTCCCGATGCGACGACGATCGCGAAGCAGGCGCTCGTGTCCGCCGGCTCCGACTCGGTCTCCGCCACCGGCTGGACCACCGGCCTGACGGTGACCGGCTACGACACGACGTGGGCCGAATCGAACGAGATGACCGTGCCGTCCGCGACGCCGGCCGCGGTCACCGCGACGACCGGCATCGCCACACCCGACGCGTACGTTGCGTGGTCGATGCCCGGCGGCTGTGTCGTGCAGGACATCGAGAACGCGTCCACGATGGGAGCGAGCGCGTCGTACCCGACCGGCTGCGATTCGCCGGCGCTGGTCGCGACACCGACCGGGCTCGCGCTCGCGTTCGAGGACAGCGCAGGCGTCGAGCTCTCGGTCGGTGCGTTCGGCTCGGTCGGCCCGAGTGACGTGACGTCGACGCTCGCGGCCGGCGCGAGCTCGCCGCGCCTCGCGTTCGACGGCACGCGCCTGTGGTTCGCGTATCTCGACGCGACCGGCCACGCGGTCGTCGGCCAGCTCTCCGACGGCGCCGATCCGCTGGCGACGCAGACTGTCGCGACGCCGGCCGCCGCCGCGTTCGAGCTGGTCGCGATCGACAACGACGTCTGGTTGTTCACCGCCGACTCCGGCGGAATGACCGCGACGATGTTCTGCCTGCCGTGACTCAATCGCTCGGGAAGAACGCCGCCGCGCCCGCGCAATACGTGCCGGCCATCGGCTGATCCCATTCCGCCTGGTACGCGCCGGGCGGCGCCGCGTTCGACGTCAGATGCGCCCATCCGTTCGCTTTCGTCTTGTAGTCGTTGGTGAACGCGTTGCCGGCGTGGATCGCGCTGACGGAGTTCGCGACGATCGCCACGGACACGACGAAATCGCCGAGCTGCGTCGTCGTGATCGGCGCGCCGAGCACGTCGGTCGACGCGGCCTGGCTGTTCAGCGCCGACGCCGCGTCGAGCGGCAACAGCGCGCGGATGCCGGAGACCTCCCACATCACGACCGCGGCGGTACTGGTCGAGGTCACCGTGATCGTGGTCGCCCCGGCCAGGGCGCCGGACGCGTACCAGATCTCGATCGACACGTCGTCGTTGTCGTCGGTCCCCCTCGCACCCGAGGCCGGCGTGTAGCCGGCACCCGCGCTGTCGGTGATCGACGTGACGGTCGCGCCGCCGTCGACCTGGACCGCGACCACGATCAGATCGCCCGCGGTCGTCGGCTGGATCGAGATCGTGCTCCCGGAGGTCGCGCCCGATTGGACCAGCGTCCACGGCACGCGCGGCGCGTCGATCGGGCGAGCGTCGATCGCGCGCGCATCACTCTGGATCGCGGGCGCGTCGTCGGGTGATCGCGGCGCGTCGACCGCATGCAGCTCGCACGTCATCGATGCGGGCGAGCACTGGAGGCCGGTCGGGCACTGGCCATCGAGGCTGCAAGGCGCACCGGCGGGTGGGGTGGGCGAATAGCACCCGGCGACCACCGCGAACGCGAGCCAGCGCACGTCATCATGATCGCCTAGGTCGACGGCGTGTTCCACCACGACCGCGTCTCGAGCGTCTGGCACGCGGTATCCGCGTGATCCAGCCCGGTCTGGTCGAGTTCGACGGTCGTCCACGGGTTGTCGCCGAGCTGCGGCGTCGACGCGGTGCCGTCGCCGTTGTTCGCGAAGTCGAACGCGAGCGCGCCGGTCGCGCCGTTCGTCGCGACCGCGCTGTCGTCGCTGGCGTCGCTCCACGTGTACTTGCCCTCGATCGTGCCGTACTGCGCCGAATCGACGACGAAGCCGCCGTTCTCGCACAGGATGAGCTGGTCCTGGCCGCGGGCGTAGACCTGGTCCCCGGTGCCCTGGAAGCCGCCGCAGGCGCCGAACGGGACGCAGCCGGCGGAGACAAATGCGAGCGAGACGACGATCGAAGCTAGAAGGAGGCGCAGCATGCCCGGCCCCTATCGCAACGGCGAGGCCACGCCCGCGCATGCGATCCCGGGTGGTTAGCGGGGCCGCGACGGTCGTTCGCCGGCAAGGCCTGACAGGATTGTCAGACCATCTCCATGAACATCGTCGTCGGGTCTTCGAGCAGCGCCTTGACGTCCTGCAGGAACATCGCGCCGTCCCAGCCGTCGGCCAGGCGGTGATCGACCGAGATCGAGAGGTTCATGAGGTGGCGCGCCACGATCTGGCCGTCGCGCACCGCGGGGCGCTCCTCGATCTTGTGCACGCCGAGGATCGCGACCTCGGGGAAGTTGATGATCGGCGTCGCGAGCACGCCGCCGAGCTTGCCGAGCGAGCTGATCGTGAACGTCGAGCCGGTGAGCTCGTCGCGCGTCGCGGTGCCGGCGCGCACCGCCTCGCCGAGGCGATCGATCTCCTTCGACAGGTCGAAGATCGAGCGGCGATCGGCATCGCGCACGACCGACACCGCGAGGCCCTGGGGGCCCTGTGCCGCGATGCCGATGTGGTAGTAGCGCTTGCGCACGATCTCCTGCGTCGTCTCGTCGAGCGACGCGTTGAGCTGCGGCCACTTCTTCAAGCTCGACACGACCGCCTTCACGATGAACGGCAGGTAGTTGAGCTTGAGGCCGCGCTCGGCCGCGCGCGCCTTCGCATGATCGCGCACGGTGACCAGCTCGGTCATGTCGATCTCTTCGACGTAGGTGAAGTGCGCCGCGGTGTGCACCGAGCGCGCCATCGACTCGGCGATCCGCTTGCGCACGCCGCGCAGCGGGATCCGCTCCTCGTCGCCGCCCTTCGCGATCGCGATCGGCGCGTGCTTCGCGGCCGGCGCCGCGGTCGGCGCCTGGCGGAAGTTGCGCACGTCGTCGCTCGTGACGCGGCCGTGCTTGCCGGTCGCGGGCACGCGCCCGATCTCGACGCCGAGCTGGCGCGCGAGCCGGCGCGTCGCCGGCGTGGCGAGCACGCGCGAGCGATCCTGCGTCGCGTCGACGACCTCGATCGCGCCGCCGCCGCCGTGCACGTTCTCGGCGACCTTGCTGTGCATCACCTGCTGCGTCGACGGCCGCGCGCGCGGCGGCTCGTCGACGATCTGCGCGGGCGGCTTCTTGCCGTTGCCCGGCGATGCCGCCGCACCGGACTCCTCGATCACGACGAGCACCTTGCCGACCGGGCAGATCTCGCCTTCCTTGTAGTTGATCTTCGCGATCCTGCCGGCGCGCGGCGACGGCAGCTCGACCGTCGCCTTGTCGGTCATCACCTCGACGATGGGCTGATCGAGCGCGACGGCGTCGCCTTCCTTCACCTTCCACTTCACGACCTCGCCCTCGACGACGCCCTCGCCGATATCGGGCATGTAGAACTCGAAGGCCATCGTTACCACTCCAAGACTTGCCGGATCGCGCCGACCACGCGGTCGGCGTTCGGCATGTACTCGTGCTCGAGCGCGTAGGGGAACGGCGTGTCGAAGCCGGTGACGCGCACGATCGGCGCCTCGAGGTGCTCGATCGCGCGCTCCTGGATCGCCGCGATCAGCTCGGCGCCGAAGCCGCACGTGCGCGGCGCCTCGTGCACGATCACGCAGCGGCCGGTCTTCTTCACGCTCGCGAGGATCGTGTCGATGTCGTACGGCATCAGCGTGCGCAGGTCGACGACCTCGACCGAGATGCCGGCCTCGGCGGCCTTCTTCGCGGCCTCGTCGGCGATCGACACCATGCCGCTCCACGCGAGCAGCGTGACCTGCGTGCCCTCGCGCGTGATCGCGGCCTTGCCGAGCTCGACCGCGTAGTCGCCCTCGGGCACTTCACCCTTCGCAGCACGATAGATGCGCTTGGGCTCCATGAACAGCACCGGATCGTTCTGCCGCATGCACGCGAGCAGAAGGCCCTTCGCGTCGTACGGATTGCTCGGCGCGACGACCTTGAGCCCGGGAGTGTGGATGAACAGCGCCTCGGGCGACTGCGAGTGGTAGTGGCCGCCGCGGATGCCGCCGCCGACCGGTGTGCGGATCACGACCGGGCACGGGTACTGGCCGCCCGAGCGGTACCGGAACTTCGCCAGCTCGTTCACGATCTGATCGAACGCGGGGAAGATGAAGTCGGCGAACTGGATCTCGGGGACCGGGCGCAGGCCGTACAGCGCCATGCCGATCGCGGTGCCGATGATGCCGGCCTCGGCGAGCGGCGTGTCGATCACGCGGTCGGCGCCGAACTCGTCGTACAGCCCGCTCGTGGCGCGGAACACGCCGCCGAACTTGCCGACGTCCTCGCCGAGCACGACCACGCGCGAATCGGCGCGCATCTGCGTCTGCAGCGCGCTCCGTACAGCTTCGATAATGTTCATCGTTGGCATAGTGCTTCCTAGTGGGAAGGCGGCTGCGGGCCGCGATCGCTTCGTTGGAGCTCCGCTTCCGGTGCTCGCGTACGTGAGTACGCTGCGCGCCGGTTCTCGCTCCGCCTCGCGTTCGCGGCTCCTCGCACGCCTTCGGCTAGACCGTTAACCATGGTGGTGCGGGTTCTTGGTGCGCGCCTGCTTCATCAGATATTCGCGCTGCTCGCGCAGGTTCCACGACAGCTCTTCGTAGACGTCGTCGAACATGGTCTCGATCGCCGGCGCGTGCTTCTTGTCGGACGCAGCGAGCGCGTCGGTGATCGCCTGGTTGTAGCGCTCCGCGATCTCCTTCTCCCAGCTCTCGCTCCACAGCCCGCGATGGCGCATGTACGCGCGCAGGCGATTGATCGGATCTTTCTTCTCCCAGATCTCGGGCTCCTTGGGATCGCGATAGACCGACGGATCGTCCGAGCTCGAGTGGCCTTGCACGCGGTACGTCAGCGCCTCGATCAGCGTCGGGCCTTCGCCGGCGCGCGCGCGCTCGATCGCTTCGGTCGCGACCTGCCAGACCGCGAGCAGGTCGTTGCCGTCGACGCGGATGCCGGGCATGCCGTAACCGACCGCCTTGGCCGCGAACGACTTCGCCGCGGTCTGCTTCGCCGTCGGCACGCTGATCGCCCAGCCGTTGTTGCGGCACATGAAGATGCACGGCGCCTTCCACACGCCCGCGAAGTTCATGCCGACGTGGAACTCGCCGGTCGACGACGTGCCCTCGCCGAAATACACCATCGCGACGTCGTCCTTGCCCATCACCTTCGCCGCGTACGCCGCGCCGACCGCCTGCGGGATCTGCGTGCCGACCGGCGAGCTGATCGAGACCAGCTTGAGCCAGTTCGCGGAGTGGTGGACCGGCATCTGGCGGCCCTTGATCGGGTCGTCCTCGTTGCCGAACAGCTGATCGATGAACTGCTGCACCGTGTAGCCGCGCCAGAACCAGGCGCCCTGCTCGCGGTAGCTCGGAAAGACCCAATCGGAGTCGCGCAGCGCGGCGACCGCGAAGTGGCTGGCCTCCTCGCCGATCGCCTTCATGTAGAAGCCGAGCCGGCCCTGACGCTGCAATCGCATCATGCGGTCGTCCATGATGCGGACGAGCATCATGGAGTCGAAGATGCGCTGGAGCGTCGCATCCGGAATCGTCGGCACTTTCGCGCCGGGCAGCGGCTTGCCGTCGTCATCGAGCACGCGCCGCAGATCGTCTTGCGCGGGAACAGCGACCATGGCCGGGTGTTATCACGGCGCGAACGACCAAACCAGCGTGCGGTCGTCGGCCGCGCTGACCAGCTCGCTGCCGTGCCACGAGAGCAAACGCACCGGATACGAGTGGGCCGACAGCGTCGTCACGACGCGTGCACCGGTGTAGAGCGCGATCGTTCCGTCCACGCTGCCGACCGCGAGCACGCGTCCATCGGGCGAATACGCGAGCGCCGTGACCGTTGCGGCCGTCGCCGCGAACGGCGCGAGTCCACCGCCCGCGAGATGCGACAGCGTCGTGCCATTCGCCACGGTGGTCTCGGCATCGGCGACTGCGATCGCGTCGGCCACGATCGGCAGGATCCGGGACGTCTTCGTCTGCAAGTCGAGCACGACGAGGTCAGCGTCGAGCCCTTCTGGCGACGAGACCACGTTGTGCGGAAACCGGCGGATCGCGAGGCCGTGCGTGCCGTCGGGGCTGACCGCGAGCGCGGCGACGGTCTTGTGGCCGTCGTACGCGATCGGCTCGAACGCGTCGCCACGCGTGAACGAGAAGCTATCGGGGTACCAGGTCGCGAGCAACGTCGCCCGGCTCGACTGCGCCGCGACGACCACGGCGAAATCGAGGGCCTGGCCGCGCTTGCCGGTCGTGCTCGACCACCGCGCCTGATCTTGCGCGGCCATGCCGAAGCTCGCCGCCAGGTCGTCACCCCACCACCATAGATCGTTACCCTCGTAGCCGGTCTCGATCGTCTGGACCAGTGCGCGATCGCGCCAGATTTCGACCTTGCCATCGTCGTCGCGCGTCGCGAGCCGATCGCCCGACCACGCGAGCGCGACCACTGGCCGCGGATCGCGGCCGGCGACCACGCGCAGCACGGAGACGTCGAACACGCGCACGCCGACCACGCCGCCGCACGCGAGTGCGAGGAGCTTGCCGTCGTGCGACACCGCCATCGGCGCCGGTCGGTCCAGCTGCACGCGACGCCCGCAGGCGTGATCGAGACGGCGGTAGAAGTTGTCCGAGCGGCGCATGGTGGTCAGCCCCGACGGGGTCTCGGTAACGAACAAGCGATCGGTAGCGCGGATCGGCAGGCCGGAGAGCTCGCCGCCGAGCATCGTCCGCCGTTTGCCGCCGCTCCATGTCACGTTGCCGCCGATCTCGATCGTTGCCGCGAGCGCGCCGTCCGGTGCGCGCGACGCATCCCAGATCTTGTCCTCGTAGCCGCGGTGCCACGCGTCGATGCGGCGATCGCGCGCGCCGTCGCGCAAGAGCAGCAGGTCGCCATGCGCATGCAGCAGCGCGCACCCCTCCACGAGCTGCGCCGGACCGTCGACGTCACTGACGTGCTCGATCGCGCCGCCGTTCCAACGCTCGTAGCCAGCCTTGGTGAGCATGCAAACGCTCCCGTCGGCTGCGAACCGCGCCGCGCTCACCTCCGCGGCCACGGGCGTGCGCGTGATCGTGCCGTCGCGCGCGACGAGCACGGCGGCGGCGTCCGCGACGGTCACCGCCGCTCCGTCCGCGCGGCAATCGACGGTCGACGCGCCTTCGACCGGGATCGTCGTCAGCGTCCGGCCGTCGACCGCGCTCATCCATTGCACGCGATCGCCGCCGGCCAGGACGAGCTCGGTATCACCCGGGCAGTACGCGATCGCATCGGCCTGCGATTCACTCAGCCATGCTCGTCCCATTCCGAGCTCGGTCGGAGCTCGATCGAAACGCATGCCGAGGACGGTCGGCGCTGCCGGCGCGACGCGCACCGATGCCGTTGGCTTGGCGACCACGGGCGTCGTCTCGACAGGCGTCGTCGATCCGCACGCGACGCATGCGAACGCGCACGACACGCCAGCGCGAACACGACGCACCATGCCCAACTGTACGCGTCAGCGGATCTGGATCAAGCGCGCGACTCCAGCCGTGACGAAGACCGCTTGCGTGGCACCGTGCTCCTCGAAGCCGCCCTGCAGCTGGAGCGACCACGCGGGAGACAGCGCGAACCAGATGCCTGCGAGCCCCCCGACATCACCGCCCTGCGCGGCCCACGGCGTATAACCGGCGACGAGCGCGAGCTCGAGCGCACCGGCGGCACCGAAGATCGGCTCGCGGAGCACGAGCTCGCCGTCGAGCGAAAGCGGCGCGTCGCGGGGCTCGAAGCCGAGGCGCGGCCCGACGAGCAGGTGCCGGCCGATCGGCACGATCGCCGAGATCGCGCCGTCCGCCGTGCCGCGCCAGGCTCCATCGTGCACGGCGCCACCGCCGGCGTCGAACCGCACCTGCGCGCGATCGAGCGCGGCAAAGCCCGAGACCTCGGCCGCCGGACCGGTCGTCCCGAGCCAACGATCGATCGCGGCGAGCAGCTGCGCCGACGACAAGCGATCGTCTTTCGCCGACGCGACCTGGCGAAACACGATGTGGCCGTCGGGGCGAATGATCGTCACGCCCGGCAGCGCGTTGTCGTCGGAGGTCACGCCGGCATACGCGCGCGACACCGCACCGTCTTCGTCGGCGAGCAGCGGGAACTCGATCCCGTACTCGCGGGCGAACGCGCGCGAGTCCTCGGGCGAATCCATGCTGATCGCGAGCAGCGTCACGCCCCGCGCGCGCAGAGCTCCTTGATTGCGGGCCAGCTCACCGAGCTGGTGCTTGCACCACGGTCACCAGTAGCCGCGATAGAACACGAGCACGACCGGGCCCCGTGCGAGCTCGGTCGCGAGCGTCACCGGATGGCCGTCCTGTGCGCGCAACGTGAATGGCGCCGCGGTATCCGTGACCGTGGCAGGCGTGGTCACGTGCAGCGCAACCACGCATCCGGATCCGGCGAGGGCGAGAATGGGAGCTCTCACGAGCCGAGCATCTCATTAGCTCGCGTCCCAGCCGAGATCGCGCCGGGTGTTACAGTAGCCGCCCGTGATCTGGATCTTGCTGGTGGTGCTCACCGTGCTCGGCGGCGTGGCGGCGGTCGGGATCGCGGCCGGCGAGCGCAAGAAGCTGGCCGGTGGCGACGCGCCCAAGCAGCTCGGGGCGGGCGGTGACACGCTGGCCGAGCGCACGATCCGCGATCTGCGCGTCGACGACGTGGTGACGATCGACGCGCGCGATTTTTTGTGCGAAGGCCTGGTCAGCTACGACGAGGACGGTCACCGCTGGCTCGCCGGGCGCTGCGTCGACGGCAGCGACGTGCGCTGGCTCGTCGTCGGCATCGAGCGCACCGGCGCCGGCGCGACGCGCCTCCTGTCGGACGACACGTCGACGCCGATCACCGGCTACCCGCCCGAGGCGATCGTGGTCGGCGAGCTGCGCTACGCGCTCGACAAGCGCGGCACCGCGACCTGCGAGCTGCGCGGCGATCTCGCCGGCCTCGGTGGCTTGAAGAAGGATCGCCCGCCGGGCCACGTCGAGCGCTGCCGGTGGTGGCTGTACAACGCGCCCGGCGAGGACACGCTCCTGGTCGAGCAATGGGGCGAGGACTTCCGCGTGCTGCGCGGGAAGAAGGTGGGCGAGGGGACGGTCGAGCTCATGCCGGCGAGCTGATCACGCGAGCTCGGCGAGCGCTCGGCGAGCGGCGACGACCTCTGGAAGCGGACGGTCCGCGTTGCCCCAGCACCGCAAGAACCGCTCGTACTGCGTGCGCGCGCCGGCGCGATCGCCGAGCTCGGCGAGCACGCCGGCCAGGTGGAATCGCGCCAGCACCGCCGGATACGGCGAAGCCTGGTTCGAGTACGTGCTCGACCACTGGCGGGTCGCGGCATCGAGGCTGCGTCGCGCGAGCGCGAGCTCGCCCTCGTGGCGCGCGCACAGCCCGAATGCGAGCAGCGCCGCCGGGTTCTCTTCGTCGGCGGAGAACCCGGCGGCCACCGCCTCCGCGTGCGCGATCCGGCCGGCCAGCGCGCCGGCCCGCAGCATGCGGCGACGCGCGATGTCGCGCTGCGGGCCGTCCGGGACGGCGGCGAGGAGGTCGTCGATCGAGGGCTCTTCGCCCTGGAGCAACGCGAGCTCGTAGCGGGTTGCCGCGGCGGCGGCGTGGTTCGCGAGCATGTCGCTGTAGAGCGACGCGAGATCGGCGACGTACCTTCGCTTCCCGCTATGGTCGCCGACGAGTGAGGACAGGGTCGCGAGTAGCTCGAGGCATTGGCTGAGCTCCGCTTGTAACCCGTACGGTCGCAATTCCGCGAGCGCGCGGCGCGACGAGTCGTATGCCGCCGCGAATCTTCCTTCGAACAGCGCCGCCACACCGAGGCGATAGCGCCCCCGCGCGCGCAGCACGTCCGTGCACATCAACATGCGCTCGGCAAAACGGCGAGCGACAACGGGTTGCTCGCACAGGATGAACGCCTCGAACAGCAGCGCGAGGATGTTGTCGCGCTCACCGTGCACGAGGAGCATGTCTCGCGCGAGAGCAGCCGCTTCGTCGAGATGGTTCGCTTCGGACTCGATGCGAATCAGATCGAGTGCGGCGGTCGGGCTCTCGGGTGCGCGGGCCAAGGTATCCCGAATCACGGCCTCGGCCTCTGCGGTGTCACCGATCCGCCGAAGCATCGCAGCCAGGTCGGCACCGAACTCGAGCGCGGGAACCGCGCGATCCATTCGGCGAGCGATGGCGATCACGTCGTCGACGCGCTGGCACATGCTGCTCGCCATCAACAGCTCGCTCGCTACCAGCACGTCGCTCGCGTTGTCGCGATATAGCTTGGACAGCACTTCGCACGCGCCTTCGTAGTCGCCGGAGGCTTCGTGCCGCAGGGCCGCGAGCACGCGTTGGCCGCGCGTATCGGTGGATCCGATGCGTTCGCGTCCAGCATCGAGGGCAGCGATGGCAGACGGCGTCACCGTTCCGTGCAATACCGCCAGCAATGCATAGAGGTGGATCCATTCGGGGTCTGCCGCGATCAACTCGTCGACGCGACGCGCGAGAGTCTCGCTGTCGACGATCACGCCGCCGACCAGCATCTCGCTGACGATCTCGCAGTACGCGCGGTAGGTGAGCACGGAAACTGTGCCGAGCAGGCGCATCGCGACTGCCTCGTCCGCATCTGGTACGACTCGCTTCGATGTCACCAGCTCACGGGTCAGACGGTTCGACAGCTCCGCCGTAGCGGCCCACACCGACGCGCCATGCGTCGAGGCGCGTTTGCTTCCGGAAACCACCTCGATCGCCTCGATCTGGATGCCGTCTCGCATCGGCTCGTAGACGAGCTCGAGCGCGAGCTCGGTACCATCGTCGGTCGGCGCGAGCGAGAAGCAGCGATCTCTTGCATGGAGCAGATGCGTACGCGTCATCCGTTCGACCACCGGGCCGAGCCACGCATGCTCCGAGGCCCCGCGGTTCGTGGCGCGAAGCACGACATACGTCGAGCTGCGTGGTTCGTGATCGTTGCGCTCCGCGATGGTCGGCGCTGTCGGAGGCCTACGCCGCGGCCTCGCGAGCTCCTTGTCGAGCGCGGCGCGGCGGTCGGCCAACTCGGAGCATGTCCAGCGCGCAACCCGCGTTGCGGACAGCGCGAGCGCTCGCGCGTTCGCGTAGGCTTCGAGTGCGGCGAGCAGCGTGTCGCAGTCGGGGAAGCGATCCGACGGGTCGAGTGCGGCTCCGCGATCGACGATCGTGGCGAGATCGGGATCGATCGCGGTCGCCGGCACGACCATCTGCTCGGCAAGATCGGAAACCGGGGGCACTCCGGTCAGCATCTCCCGTAACGTGATCGCCAACGCGTACTGGTCTGCACGGCCGTCGATGTGACCGCCGCGTTGTTGTTCGGGCGCCATGTAGCCGCGCGTTCCGGAGATCGAGGTAGCCTCGAGATGGCCGGCGTCGTCGAGCCAGCGCGAGATTCCGAAGTCGATAAGCTTCGCGGTGCCGCCGAACGTGACCATCACGTTACGCGGCTTGACGTCGCGATGCACGACTCCGCCGCGCAGGCCCGAGTGCGAAGCATGGGCGTAGCTCAATCCGCGCAGCAGATCGATCGCGATCGGCAGCGCCACATCGACCGGCATGCCGTTCGGCGCGCGATCGATGAGCTCGCGCAGCGTCGCGCCGAGCACCAGCTCCATCGCGACGTACGGCTCTTCGTCGGCGCCGCTGACGTCGAAGATGCTGACGATGTTCGGGTGATGCAGCTGAGCCGCGATCCGTGCCTCGGCGAGCAGGGCCTCGACGTACCGCGGCGAGCCGTCGACGACGCGCTTCAGCACGACCAGGCGATCGAGGTTGAGCTGGCGGGCGAGCACGACCTCGCCCATGCCGCCGCGTCCGAGCGGTCGTACGATCTCGTAGCGATCCGCGAACGACCCCATATCAGCGCGGCAGCTCGAACGTGAACGTCGTCCCGCGGCCGGGCGCGCTCTCGACCGCGAGCGTGCCGCCGTAGCTCGCGACGATCTCGCGCACGACCGTGAGGCCGAGGCCGGTGCCCTCGGCGCCTTTCGTGGTGAAGAACGGCTCGAAGATGCGGCCGAGGTGCTCGGGCGAGATGCCGGCGCCGCTGTCGCGCACCGAGCACGCGACGCGGGTCGGCGACGTCGCGTGGACGTCGATCGCGATCGTGCCGGCGTCGTTGCCGATCGCGTCGACCGCGTTCACGACCAGGTTCACGAGGATCTGCTCGATGCGCGTGCGGTTGACGGTGACGCGCAGCGGCTCGTCGGGCAGCGTCAGCGAAATCTCGACGCGGCCGAGCTTGCCGGCGAGCCGCAGCATCGCGATGACGTCGCGCACGATCAGGCCGAGCTCGGCCGGCGCCACGTGATCGGGGCCCGGCCGCGCGAGCTGCATCAGCTTGTTGCCGTAGAGCGTGATGTGCTCGCCGACTCGCTCGAGCTCGGGCAGGAGCTGGCGCGCGAGCGGGACGAGGTCGTCGTTCGCGGCGAGCCCGGCCGCGAGCTCGTCGACCGCGGCGACCTGGATCTGGGCGATGTTGCGCAGCTCGTGGCCGAAGCCGCCGGCGAGCGTGCCGAGCGTCGCGCGCCGCTCGGCGAGCACGAGCATGTCGCGCACCTCCTGGAGCTGCTGCGAGATCGAATCCTTCGCGGCGCGCAGCTCGGCGACCGCTTCTTCTCTCTCGGCGAGGAGCTTGCGCATCTCGCGGACGTCGCGCGCGACCAGCACGATGCCCTGCAGCGCGCCGTCGGAATCGAGCACGGGCGACCCGGTGATCGAAACCGGGATCCGCTCGCCGCTCTTGGCGAGCAGCCACGACTCCTCGCGGCGCAGCACGTTGCCGTGCTCGATGCGCCGGCGCTGGACCGTGCGCAGCCCCGAGCTCTCGTCGCCGACGACCTTCGCGACCGGCAGCGCGCACAGCTCCTGCTGCGTATAGCCGGTGAGCAAGGCCGCGCCCGAGTTCGCCGTGGTGATTCGCCCCTCCGCGTCGACGACCAGCACCGCATCGACCATCGCCTCGATGACGAGCTCGAGCACTGCGAGGACAGTAGCACGCGCGGTACCATCGCCGCGTGGCTCGCTGCCCGACGTGTCACCGCCGGCTCGCATCGGGGCAGTCGTGCGCGGTGCACGGCGGGCCGGCGGCGCCGATCGACGAAGTTGCGGCGGAGACTCCGCCGGAATTCTCCGAGCCGCTCGGCGCGCGGATCGGCGCGGGTGGTTTCGCCTCGGTGTGGGAGCTC
>Ga0335083_10003720_pt1 | contig 19630 bp, 23 predicted proteins | sample Lox_Sample_42_FD_206716 | JGI IMG/M metagenome (GOLD analysis project Ga0335083, IMG submission 206716) | Soil microbial communities from Loxahatchee National Wildlife Refuge, Florida, United States - Lox_Sample_4.2 | ecosystem: Environmental > Terrestrial > Soil > Wetlands | place: USA...
CAGGTACTTCGCGACCGCGGATACCGTCGCCGACATCGAGGCGCTGCGGGCCGCGCTCGGCGTCAGCCGGCTCACGCTGGACGGCGTCTCGTACGGCTCGTACGTCGCGGAGCGGTTCGCGCTGGCCCACCCGGACCGGGTGAGCCGGCTCGTCCTGGACTCGGTGGTCCCGACCTGGAACGTCGACCCGCTTCAGCTGGCGGGCATGCGGGAGACCGCCACCGTGCTGCGCGACGCGTGCGCGGCGCAGCGGTGCGGCTCCGATCCGGCGGCCGACCTGGCTACCGTGGTCCGCCGGTATCACGACGGGCCGGCGCTGTTCGACACGCTGGTGGCGATGAGCGTGGGCGACCCGTCATTCCCCGGCGTTCCCGGCGCGCTCCACGCGGCCGCCGCCGGGCAGCCGGGCGCGCTCCGCGCGCTGATGGCCCGGGTGCACGCGGCCGAGGCCGTCACGGCCGGCGAGCTGAGCCAGGGACTGCACGCGAGCGCGCTCTGCGCGGACATGCCGATGCCGTGGGGCGGCCCCGGCACGCCGCTGGCCAGCCGGGCCGCCGCCCTGGCCCGGTCCGTGGCCCGGCTGACCACCGCCCAGGTCTGGCCCTTCGACAAGGCCACGGCGGCGGGAAACGGCTTCATCCAGACCTGCCTGTACTGGCCGCCGGTCCCGCTCCCGGCGGCCGCGGCGGCGGCGCGGCCCAGGCTGCCCGGGGTTCCCGTGCTGCTGCTGGCGGGCGGGCACGACCTGTCGACGCCGCTGGCGGGCACCCGCGCGCAGGCCGCGCTGGCCCCTGACGGGCATCTGTTCGTGGTGCCGGCGGCAGGTCATTCCGTCCAGAACCGCGCGGCGGGGAACCCCGCCGAGGCCGAGGTCGCCCGGTTCCTGGCGGCGTAAGTTACCTCAGATGCGCTGCTCGGTCGCGGAGTCCGGGATCCCGTCGAAGTACTGCTCCAGGACCCGCCCGAACACCGGCTGGCCCGGGTCGGCGTGCATGAACAGCGTCATGCTCGAGCGGAGCTTCAGCGCGTCGACCTCGCCGAAGACCTGCTCCGCGGTGCGGCCGGGCAGGCCGGCGAGGATGGCGGCGCACTCGGCCAGGCGCGGGCCCAGGACCGGATGGGCCAGGTACGCCCGGGCCTCCGCCAGCGAGGTGATCGCGTAGGCGCGCGCCGTCGGGCTGTAGCCCAGGCCCGCGATCTGGGGGAAGACGAACCACATCCAGTGGCTGGCCTTGCGGCCCGCCCGCAGTTCGGCGGCGGCCCGTTCATAGGTGCCGCCGGAGTCCTGGGCCGTCACGAAGCGCTGGAGGTCAAACGGGTCGGTTTCACCGTCATGAGGGGCCACACGCAGCAGTGTCGCAGACGACTCGCCGCCGGTTCCGGCCCGTTCGCTCGGCGCACAGTACGGGACGGGCCGGCGTGCCACCATGGAACGTATGCCTGCTCCCGAACATCGCGCTGCGCCGGCCGGCCCGCTCCGGGTCAACGACTACGACATCCTCGCCGAGGCGTACACGGCCTCGAACGAGACCAGCCTGTTCAATGCCTACTACGAGCGGCCCGCGATGCTGGAGCTGGCCGGGGACGTGGCCGGACGGCGGATCCTCGACGCCGGCTGCGGCTCAGGCCCGCTGTTCGCGTCGCTGCGCGACCGGGGCGCCCTCGTGACCGGCTTCGACTCCAGCGCCGGGATGCTGGAGCAGGCCCGGCGAAGGCTCGGAGACGACGCGGACCTGATGGTGGCCGACCTCGGCCGCCCGCTGCCATTTGCCGACAGCGCGTTCGACGACGTCATCGCGTCCCTGGTGCTGCACTACCTGGAGGACTGGGGGCCGGCGCTGGCGGAGCTGCGGCGCGTGCTGAAGCCCGGCGGCCGGCTGATCGTGTCCGTCGACCACCCCTTCGCCATCGTCGGCCTCCAGCGGCAGGAAGGGCGCGAGGTCGACTACTTCGCCACCTACAGCCGGACCGAGGACTGGAGCATGGGCGGCCAGACCGTCCCGATGAAGTTCTGGAACCGGCCGCTGCACGCGATGACCGACGCCTTCACCGCGGCCGGGTTCCGGATCTCGGTGATCAGCGAGCCGGACCCGGTGCCCGAAGCCCGCGAGCTGTTCCCCGAGCTCGCGGAGAAGCCGCGCTTCCTGTGCTTCCTGTTCTTCGTCCTGCACGCCGAGTAAGCGCCGCGTACCTGGCGGCTGGCGCTTCCCGCGACGCAAGCCTCCTCGAACATTGCGGGCCAAAACACCCGCTATCACGGGGAATCTGGCCCACGATGATCGCCAGTGGCTGACGCAGCGGTACCGGCGGCGAAATTGATACGGCGGTGGATCCTGGGATGCCGTCTCCGGTGAATAGCCCGGTGGATTTGGCTTATCCGGTGGATTTGGTACCCCAGGGTTGCCCAAATCCTCCGGATAAGCCATTTCAACCGTATTAACTGAGGCTGGCGGTGCTGCTGCTGCCGCTGGGGCTGGCGCGACCAGCCCAGGCGATGATCTGGCTCTGACCTGCCGCAGCCCAGCGGGCATTCCCTCCCGCCCGGCCGCCGGCCGCGCCGCGGACCGGGCTTATGCGGTGGATCCGGGCTATGCGGTGGATTGAGGGGACAATAGCCCACCGGATCAACCACGTAACCCGGATCAACCGCGCTATCGCCCGGGCACGGCGCATCAGGGGCCACCTGCGTCCCGGCTTTCACGCCAGTGCCACTCTGCGAGCCATCAGACACCACCACGGAGCGTAACCCGCGAGTTCCTGCGGGTTCAGCTCCGCGATCGTTGCCGCGACCCGGCAGTCGCATCAGTTTCACGCCAGTCCCGCGGCGAAAAACTCGTGACGGAAAGGGTCCGGCTGCGCGGTCACAGGAGGAGACTCTTCTGCCTTCAGGAACGGCTCAGGGCCGGATCTTCGCGTCAATGGCCAGGCAGCGAGGCGGGCTCGCGTTTCCCGATCTGGAACCCCTCTTTCCGCGGGTAGTGATCCATGGCGGCCGCTGGATGCTCTTGAAGACAGCGTCTGTGTCACATTCGCCGGGCGGGATCCGTCAACGGGATGTCACTACGGAATCCGGCGAGGAGATCACGATGGAAGCCAGGCTCGACCTTTACGGCAGCACTCTGGCGGCGAAGTTCGCGAAGTACATCAACTCGGCGGGCGCGGTCCTGACCGGCTCGGCCCTGCCGTCCGTTACCCAGGAACTGGTGAAGATCAGGGCCAGCCAGATCAACGGCTGCGCCGGCTGCCTCGACATGCACACCAAGGACGCCGCGCACGCCGGGGAAAGCCAGCAGCGGCTGAACCTGATCGCGGCGTGGCGCGAGGCGACGGTCTTCACCGAGGCTGAGCGAGCCGCCCTCGAGCTCACCGAGCAGGGCACCCGCATCGCCGACGCGCCCGGCGGCGTCACCGACGAGGCGTGGGCGAACGCGGCCAAGCACTACGACGACGACCAGCTCGCCGCGCTGGTCTCGCTCATTGCCCTGATCAACGTCTACAACCGGATGAATGTCATCACGCGGCAGCCTGCCGGGTCTTATCAGCCCGGCCAGTGGGGCTGAGGCGGGTCACGAGGCGGGTCCGATGAGGTCCCACTTGTTGCCGGCGATGTCGAGGAACACGGCGACCTGGCCGTAAGGCTCGGTACGCGGTTCGGTGAGGAACCGCACGCCCGCGGAACTCATCCGCGCGTAGGCGGCGCCGAAGTCCTCGACGTGGAGGAAGAAGCCGACCCGGCCGGCCGCCTGCCTGCCGACGGCGGCGGCCTGGTCGTCGCCGTCGGCCTGGGCGAGCAGCAGCCCAGTGACGGCGCCGGGCGGGCGGACGACGACCCATCGCTTCGCCCGTCCGTCGTTGGTCAGCGACGGGGAGTCCTCGACCAGCTCGAAGCCGAGCACGTCGGTGAAGAACCTGATAGCCGGGTCGTATTCGCTGACCACGATGGCGACGAGACCGAGATGCACGGGCGCCAGCTTACGAGCCGGGAAGCGGCTAAACCATTCGACACAACGGCTCCCGGCGGCCAGGGTCGGGACTATGGGAATACGCATCCAGTGCCTGTGCGTCGACGCCCGTGACCCGGGGACGATCGCGTCGTTCTGGCAGTCCGCGCTGGGCTGGCGGCGCACCTTCGAGAAGGAAGACGAGGTTGTCCTCGAGCCTCCGGCGGGAAGCCCCGAGGATGGGGTCGCCCCCGACCTGCTGTTCCTGAAGGTGCCCGAGGGCAAGACCGTCAAGAACCGGCTGCACCTGGACCTGCGGCCGGAGGATCAGGCCGCCGAGGTCGCCCGGCTTGAGGCGCTCGGCGCCCGCCGGGTCAGCGTCGGCCAAGAGGCCAGGGGCGAGGTCAGCTGGGTGGTCATGGCCGACCCGGAGGGCAACGAGTTCGACGTGCTGCACCCGCTCACGGCCGGGGAACTAGCCGACGGCTGAGTAGCCGCACGCGCGGCGGCCGACCTAGCCGGGGCTGGCCCGGCTAGGTCAGGACGCCGTGCTGGTCGTCAGCGGTCGCGGACGTAGTAGGCGGACGGGGTGCCGTCGAAGCGGCCGGTGGGGCGGCAGCAGCGGCGGAAAGCGGCGGCCCGAGCCGCATGGGCACGGGTCGTCGCGGCCGAGTTTCTCGACCAGTTCGGTGTCGGTGCCGACGACGCGGTCGCCCCGCTTGACGCGGGACTCGCTAGAGGGAACCCCCGGCGGCGCTTGCCCGACGGCTCAAAAGGACGCCTCGGCGTCGTAGTCGCGGTACATGATCGTCCTCCTTCGGGTACAAGCAAGGGGATCGTAGCCAGCGCGGCCCGGCGGCCGCGACCCATTTTCACGGCATCCACAGCGACACCCGGTCCACCTCGACGAGCGGGTGTTCCCACGGATGAGCCGAGACGAGCGCATCGATCATCCGGTCGACATCCCCGCCGGGCGTTCCGGCGGGGATGTAGGTAACAACCCGGGCCGACGGAACGATGGCGGCGATATCGGCGACGCCATGGGCGGGAGCGGAATCCGCGGTGGGCGTGAAGGTATCCGCGCCACCGGAGATTTGCGCCACCGCCCGGTAGGTACCGACGCTGCCCGCGAAGTCGAACTCACGGAAGACGCGCATGATTTCCTGGACGGCGGCCGCGGACGCCACCGTCAGGCCGGGACCCTCGCTAGCCTCGTCGATGGGAACGTAGATCGCCAGGCGAAGAAATTCCTGCCGCATCTCCTTAGAGTGTCAGTGATCATGTTCGGGTGCCCTGGGCACCGGGAGATCGGATACCTCCATGTCGAAGGAAATCGTCAGCAACGTCTCCTATCCAGTCGCCGCGGGTACGACCGTCCTGCTCAGTATCGACTGCCAGTTCGGCTTCGGGGCGGGCAGCTGGGAGCAGGTGCCGCACGCTGACGCCGCGGTCGAGAACTTCAGGAAGGCCAGCCGCGCGTGGCGGCGGTGCGGGGGCGCGGTGATGCATGTCCAGACCGCGTACACGCCGGAGCGCGCGCCGTCCGGCCGGATCACCGACTTCGAGCCCGGCATCGCGGACGCGCTGGCGGCCGGGACGAAGGCCGCCGAGCCCTATCCGGACCTGATCGCCGACGGCGACCTGGTGGTGTACAAGACGACGTTCTCGGCCGTGCTGTCCAGCGACCTGCCCGCTCAGCTGCGTGCCCGGGGCGCCGACACCGTGGTGGTCGGCGGCCTGACCACCCCGATCTGCGTCCAGACCACGGTCGACGGGCTCAGCATGACCGGCTTCAAGGTCATCGTGCTGGCCGACGCGTGCGCGTCGCAGGCCATCGGCGCGCTGTCGGCGGAACAGGCGCACACGGCGGCGATCCAGCGCATGGCCTACCTGTTCGCGGCGGTGGAGGACACCGACGCGTTCGTCGGCAAGGTGCGGGCGCTGGAGCCCGCGGCCGGGTAAGCATGGGTCATGAGGGACGACAAGAAGGATCAGAGCGACCAGGACGACAAGCCGCTGCTGCCTGAGCAGAGCCAGGACGAGACGGGCGTCGGCTGGGGCGAGGCGCCCGAGCCGGACGACGATGACCGGCTGCGGCAGGAACGCCCGCCGCACTGGGACGAGTAGGAGTAGCGGTGACCGATCCGGGCAGCCGTGGGGTCCTGGCCGGCCGGGTGGCCATCGTGACCGGCGCGAATCACGGCATCGGGGCGGCGACCGCGGTGGCCCTCGCCGCCCGCGGCGCGTCGGTCCTGATTACTTACCTGCGGGTGGAGGACGTCCCTGATCCCGGGACGCCCGAGACGTACCGGGTCAACCGCGCGGGGGACGCCTCGGCGGTGCTCGCGGCGATCGCCGAGGCGGGCGGGGCGGCCCGCGCCGTCGAGGCTGACCTGTCCGACCCGCAGGTACCTGGCCAGCTCTTCGATCAGGCCGAACGGGATCTCGGTCCCGTGGACGTACTGGTGAACAACGCCACCGGATGGCTGGCCGACACGTTCAAGGCCAGCGGCACTGACCGCCTCGGGCGGTCGCTGACGCCGGTCAGCGCGGCCACGTTCGACCGGCTCTTCGCGGTGGACGCCCGCGGCGGGGCCTTGATGATCGCCGAGTTCGCGCGGCGGCACCTGGCCCGCGGCGCGAGGTACGGGCGGATCATCTCGCTGACCTCCGGTACCGGCGGCTTCCCCGAGGAAGTGTCCTACGGGGCGGCCAAGGCGGCGCTGAACGACTACACGCTGGCCGCCGCCTTCGAGCTGGCCGACGCCGGGGTCACCGCCAACGTGGTGCACCCGCCGGTGACCGACACCGGCTGGGTGACCAGCGAGGTGCGCGCGGCCGTGGCCGCGAGCCAGGACCTGATCCACGTGGCCACGCCGGAGCAGGTCGCCGACGTGATCGCCTACCTCGCCGAGGAGCGCGCCGGCCTGATCACCGGCAACATCATCCGGCTCCGGTGATATGGCGGAGTCTTGACTGTCGTCACAAAAGTTAAATACTGGTGATCTAGCCCAGGGAAGAAGTGGGGTGGGCCAGATGCAGCTGTCCCCGTCGGCGCACCTCGACACGTTCTGCCGCGACCGCCTTCCCCCGCCGGACCAGTGGCCAGGCTTCCGCTTCGACCGGCCGGAGCTGAACTATGCCGGGCGGCTGAACTGCGCCGCCGAGCTCCTCGACGCCACCGCCGCCCGGTACGGCGCCGATCGTCCCTGCCTGCTGTCGGCGGGCGAGGACGGCGCCGCGGAAGCCTGGACCTACGGCGAGACGGTGCGGCGGACGAACCAGGTGGCCCAGGTGCTGACCGAGGACTTCGGCCTGCGCCCCGGCAACCGGGTCCTGCTCCGCGGGCCGAACACGCCCTGGCTCGCCGCGGCCTGGCTCGCCGTGATCAAGGCGGGCGGGGTGACGGTCACCACCATGGCCCTGCTCCGGCCCCGGGAGATCGCCACCATCACCGGGCTGACCGAGCCGAGCCTGGCGCTGTGCGACCACCGGTTCGCCGCCGACCTGGCGGCCGGGGCGCCGGGGCTGACCGTGATCCAGTACGGCGGTGAGGGTCCTGACGACCTGACCGCCCGGTGCGCGGCCAAGGACGGCGTGTTCACCCCGGTGGACACCGCGGCCGACGACGTGGCCATGCTCGCGTCGACCTCGGGCACCACCGGCCAGCCCAAGGTGGCCATGCACTTCCACCGCGACGTGCTGGCGACCGCCGACACCTTCTCGGCCTGCCTGATCAAGCCGGGCCCGGACGACGTCTTCACCGGCACTCCCCCGCTCGGCTTCACCTACGGGCTCGGCGGCCTGCTGCTGTTCCCGCTCCGCGCGGGCGCGTCGACGCTGCTCATCGAGCGGGCCACCCCGGCCGAGCTGGCCGACGCGATCGCGGCGCACGGCGTGACCGTGCTGTCCACCGCGCCCACCGCCTACCGGGCCATGCTGGCCGCGGGCAAGGCCTCCGCGCTGAAGAACCTGCGGCGCTGCGTCTCGGCCGGCGAGCACCTGCCGAAGTCGGTCTGGGAGGACTTCCGCCGCGCCACCGGGATCGCGATCATCGACGGTATCGGCTCGACCGAGATGCTGCACGTGTTCATCGCCGCCGCCGACGACGACATCAGGCCCGGCTCGACCGGCCGGGCCGTTCCTGGCTACCTGGCCAGGATCCTGGACTCCCGCGGCGAGGAGGTGCCCGACGGCCAGCCTGGGCGGCTCGCGGTGCAGGGCCCGACCGGCTGCCGCTACCTGTCCGACGAGCGCCAGCGCGCGTACGTGCAGCACGGCTGGAACATCACCGGCGACACCTACGTCCGCGACGCCGACGGCTATTTCTGGTACCAGGCGCGCAGCGACGACATGATCATCTCGGCGGGCTACAACATCGCCGGGCCCGAGGTCGAGGAGGCGCTGCTCGGCCACCCCGACGTGGCCGAGGTGGCCGTCATCGGGGCGCCCGACCCGGATCGCGGCATGGTCGTGCAGGCCTACGTGGTGCTGCGCGAGGGCGCTACGGCCGGCCCGGCTAAGGTCACCGAGCTCCAGGACTTCACCAAGGCCTCGATCGCGCCGTACAAGTACCCCCGGGTGATCGAGTTCGTCCCCGAGCTGCCCAAGACCATCAGCGGGAAGACCCAGCGGTACCGGCTCCGGGAGATGGCGACGCAGGGCCCTGATAAGGCGGGATCACGCCCTTAGGCCTCCTCAGGGCTGCCTTAAGCCCGCTTAGGCCGATCTAAGTACCCCACGGAGCTGCGGATACTGGGCGATTACCCGAGGCGGGGAGCGGGGCCTTAGCGGAATTCTTGAAGGTGCCGGGATGGCCTGTAAACAGGCGGCCGGCCCGTCAAGGAGGTTGTCATGAGTCTGGAAATCGGCCACGTCATCGGTTCACGGGCGACGGCCAGGATCGCCACCTCGGCGCTGCCCGGCGCCCCGGTGCAGCCCGTGTGCCAGCAGCGGCCGGGGGTCGCCCGCCGCCTGCTGGGTGCGCTGACCGGCCGCGGCCGTGCCCGCGCCTAAGGAGGATGCCGTGCATCCGATGTTCGTGAAGCTGTTCATGGAGGACGACGACCCGCTGGCCGAGGAGGACCGGCGGCGGACCGCGCGCCGGTCCCGGCGGGTCCGGGTACGCCAAGCCGCCAGGGTCACCGTCCGCGACCGGGATCGCCGACCCGTCCGGTGAGTTCCCGGTGGCGACCAGGTCGAAGCCACGTCGTTCGTTCCATATGGTCTGGCCCGCCGTCCCCTGGGGTCACCGCCGGCGCCGAGCCTCAGCCCGCTCGTGGGCCGGCCGGCCCTTCACCGGCCGGCTGGCAGTGCATCATCGCGGCCCGGACGGCGATGCAGACCGTCTCGTCGCGCTGGTTGAGGCCGCGGTGCTCGAACGTCACGATGCCGGTGCCCGGCCGCGACCGGGACCGCCTGGCCTCGATGACCTCGGTGACCACGTGGATGGTGTCCCCGGCGAACACCGGCGCCGGGAAGTCGACCCGGGAGAAGCCGAGGTTGGCGACCGTGGTCCCGAGGGTCAGCTCGTGAACGGACAGGCCGACGACCAGGCCCAGCGTGAACAGGCTGTTCACCAGGGGTTTCCCGAACTCAGTGCTGGCCGCGAACTCCGCGTCGAGGTGCAGCGGCTGGGGGTTCATCGTCATCGTCGTGAACAGCACGTTGTCGGCCTCGGTGACGGTGCGGGTGATAGCGTGCCGCACCCGCAGGCCCGGTTCAAGCTGCTCGAACCACAATCCGGTCATTTACGAGCCGCTGGGCTTAGGGATCTTGGGGGCGGTGCAGCTGATCTGGGGGTTTAGGCCGACGTAGTTGAGCGGACCGGCCACGATCGTCAGGGCCATCGTGGCGCCCTGGGAACAGTTGACGTTGTTGAGGTCGAAGTAGCCGCGCTGGCCGGCCGCGGCGGCACCGATGATGAGCCAAACAAAGAGAATCACCGTTCCCCTGCTCATCATGGACTCCTCCGGCGGGAGCTAACCAGGATCTAGCTTTGTGAGATAGTAGCCCGCAAATCCGGATATGAAGGCTAGCCGCGCCGCAGGAATGCCTGAACCGCCGCCTTGTACGGCTCGCGGTCGTAGCCGGCGACGTAGGCGCCGGCCATCCGCACCGGGTCACCGAAGAAGTAGTACTCGTACAGTGCCTGACGGCCGGAGAAGGCGGAGATGCAGGTGTCCCAGGCCAGGCGGAACAGCCGGACCCGGTCGGCACCGCCCAGCGTGGCCGACTGGAGGTAGGTCTCGATGTCGGCCGCGGCCGGGCCGGTGACGTCGGCCTCGGTCGGGGTCGCCATCAGGCCGGACGCGCCCAGCTTGCGCAGGATCTCGGGGAACCGCTGGTAGAGCCGCGGGTACAGGTTGCGGGCGGTGTTCAGCGGCGCCCAGGCCGGGGTGAGGACGCCGAACTCGCTGGGGGCCGCGTCGGCCTCGGCCGCCCGCTGCAGCGCGCGCAGCGTCTCGAGCGTGGTGATGACCTCGGCCACGTCGGCCTGGACGTGCTGGAACTGCCCGATGCCGATGGCCTCGGTGAGCAGCGAGACCAGGCCGAGGATGTACTCGGTCTTGGCCGTGGTGCGGGTGAGCACCTGGTGGGTCATGTGGGCCACGGCGGAGGTGTGCGTGTAGAAGCCGTTGCACAGTTCGGGGTCGCCGAGCACGAAGCAGCGTTCGTAGGGCACGTGCACGTCGTCGAACACCACGATCGCGTCGGGCTCCTCGAACCGGGAGCCGAGCGGGTGGTCGTGGCGCGGCCGGCCGTAGTCGAGCGGCTCGCGGGCGAGGTACCGCAGGCCGGGTGCGTCGTTCGGGATTGCGCACGCGAAGGAGTACTGCTTGTCCGCGGGATCGTTGCGCAGCACCGTGGAGGGGAACACGAGCAGTTCGTCGGCGAACGGGCCGATGGTGGCGAGCATCCGCGCGCCGCGCAGCACGATGCCGCTGTCGTCCTCGCGGGTGATGTGCGCCATCAGCGTGCCCGCGGCCTGCTGGCTCCCCGGGACCGCCCGGTTGGCCTGCGGCGGGATCAGGGTGTGGGTGCAGAGCAGGTCCTCCTCGCGGACCTTCTCGTAGTAGCGGCGGATGTTCTCGCCGAACCCGGGGCCGGCCTGGGCGAACCAGTCCTGCGCGGAGGCCAGCGCCATCAGCGCGCTGTTCAGGTAGTCGCCGGTGCGGCCGAGCATGCCGAGCGACCGGTCGGCCCAGAGCTTGGCCGCCTGGCGGCGCTTGACCAGGTCCGCCTGCGTGCGCGGGGTGAGGAAGGCGGTGGCGACCGGCTCACCTGTCGCGGGTGAGGGATACGTGAGGATGTCCCGGTAGGCGGGGTCGTGCTGCATATCGTAGAGCTCGGCGTAGCTGCGCACCACGTTGCGGAAGGCGGGGTGGTCCGCCACGCCGCCGGTCAGGGTCTCCCCCTGGATCTCCACGTGGACGCGGGCGGCGGCCAGCCGCCCGAGGAACTCGCTGCCGCTGCGTGCCGCCATACCGGGACGGTACCTTCAGGGCATGGGCGCTCGTCAAGGCAGTGCTAGCGGTGCTGAGGGCGTTGACGGCGCTGAAGGCGTTGGCGGCGCTGGGGGTGCTGGCGTTGCTGGGGGTGCTGGCGTTGCTGGGGGTGCTGGCGTTGCTGGCTCGCTGGCGGCGCGGGTCACCTACCTGCTCGAGCCGAAGAACTGGCTGATCGTCACCGTGGTAGCGGTCGGCGCGCACGCCGACGGCCTGGCCGGGGCCGGCTGGGGGCTACTGGCCGCGTTCTTCGCGGCCGTGCTGCCGACCGCGTTCATCTCCTACGGGATCCGGCGCGGCCGGTGGGAGGACAGGAACGTGGGCGCCCGCAGGCCCCGGCTGATCGTGCTGGCCTTCATCACCGCGTCGGTCGCGGCCGGGCTGATCCTGCTGGCCGTGCTGGGCGCCCCGGCGCTGCTGACCAGTTACCTCGGCTTCATGCTGGCCAGCGTGGCGGCGCTGGCCGCCGTCACGGTGGTGTGGAAGATCTCCATCCACTGCGCGGTAGCCGCGGGCTCGGTCACCATCTTGGCTCTTCTGTACGGGCCGCCGGCGCTGGCCGGCTTCGGGCTGGTGGGCTTGCTCGGCTGGTCCCGGGTGGCGGCGCGGGACCACACCGCGGCTCAGGTCATCGCGGGGAGCGTCCTCGGCACGGCCGCGGCCGTGGTTGCCTACTCCTTGCTCTGATCCGCGCCCTGATCCGTGCTGAGGGCGGCGGCGAGCTCGCTGGTCCGGCCGAGCAGCCGGGCGGTGGCGATCGGGTTCATGTAGTCGTCGTACCGGACGATCTCGCCGTCGCGGACCCGGATCACGCCCAGGGCGGTGTGCCGGTAGGGCTGGCCGGCCGCCTTCGAATATCCGTGATGGGTGATCTCGGTGACCACGACCTCCGGGTCGTCGGTCTGCCTGACCACGGCCTCGACCCCCTCCATCACCAGCAGGTCCCTTGCCCCGCGGCGGCCGTCAAAGTAGGCGCGGATGGCCTCGCGGCCGCGGAGCTCGTCAGGCTGGCCGGGCAGCCCGAACGGGTAGGTGAGGACTCCGTCCGGGGCGAACAGGCCGGCGAAATCGACGCCTTCCCCGGCGACCATGCGGCGGACCTGCTCGGCGACCTCACGCGGGCTGCGGGACATGGCAGCTGCCTCCTTATAATCGGAACGGTGACCCCGCTTAGACTATACGGAACGATCGCCCCGGTTAGCAACCATGGCTGAGGGTACCGACCGACCGCTGCGCGCCGACGCGGCCAGGAACCGGGAGAAGGTGCTGCAAGCCGCCAGGGAAGCGTTCGCCGAAGCCGGCTATGGCGTGCCGCTCGACGAGATCGCGGCCCGGGCCGGGGTCGGTCCCGGCACGGTCTACCGGCACTTCCCGGCCAAGGAGGCGCTGTTCGAGGCGGTGGTCGCGGCGCGGCTCACCGACCTGGTCCGCGACGCGCGGGACCGGGCCGCCGCGGACGACCCGGGCGAGGCGTTCTTCGGCTTCCTCGGCCGGCTCGCCGGGGAGGCCACGGCCAAGCGCGACCTGCCCGACGCCATCTCGGTCGCCGGGTCGCTGCGCGAGGACATGGTGGCGGCGCTCGGCGACCTGCTGGTCCGCGCGCAGCGGGCGGGCGCGGTACGCGCCGGCGTCCGTGCCGCCGACCTCGTGGCCCTGCTGAAGGGCATGTTCGCCAGCCTGGCCGATGGCGGTGACCAGGCCCGTCAGGACCTGGTGTTCGCCGTCCTGGCCGACGGGCTGCGCCCGCCGCGCTGATCGCCGCCCGCCTGCTTGTGCACTTGTGCGCGCATTGCCGAGCGGATAGGTAGGCTTGAAGGGCTAGGGCCTGAGAGCAGGAGGGGATCCGATGGCAAAGTCGTTCGCCGATCGTTGGGGGGTGCCCGTCCGGGCCGGACACGAGGACGCGGTGGCGCTGCTCGACGAGGCCATCGAGGACCTGGCCGCCCTGGCCGGCGACCCCGTGGCGAAGGCCGACGCGGCGGTCGCCGCCGACGACAGCCTGGTACTCGGCCACATCTACCGTGCCTACCTCCAGCTGTACGGCACGACGCCGGAGGGCGTCGCGGCCGCGGGCGAGATCCTCAAGCGGCTCGACGAGACCGTGATGGGCGAGCGGGAACTTCATCACCTGCACGCCGCCCGGTACTGGGCCGAGGGCAACTGGGAAGCCACCACCCGCTCGCTGGAGCGGGCGCTGCTGCGCCACCCGCGCGACCTGCTCGCCCTGAAGGTGGCGCAGGACCTCTACTTCTTCCTCGGCAACCGGCTCGAACTGCGGGACACCGCGGCCCGGGTGCTGCCCGCCTGGTCCCGCGAGGCGCCCGGCTGGGGTTACGTGCAGGGCATCTACGCGTTCGGCCTCGAGGAGAACGCCGACTACCGGCAGGCCGAGTCCCGGGCCCGGGCCGCGCTCGGGGCCAACCCGAAGGACGTCTGGGCGGTGCACGCGATGGCACACGTCTTCGAGATGGAAGGCAGCCAGCGGGAGGGCGTCGACTTCCTCACCACCACGGCCCCGGACTGGTCACCGAGCTTTTTCGCCATCCACAACTGGTGGCACCGCGGCCTGTACCACCTGGAACTCGGCGAGATCGACCAGGTGCTCGCGCTGTACGACGACCCCATCCGGGCCGGCCGCTCCACCGAGTGGCTCGACGTCGTGGACGCGGCCGCGCTGCTGTGGCGGCTGTCGCTGTTCGGCGCCGACGTGTCCGAGCGGGCCGAACGGCTCGCCGCCGACATCGGCCACCTGGTCAGCAGCCCCGTCTACATCTTCAACGACTGGCACGCGGTGATGACGTTCGGCCTGGCCGGCGACTTCCTGCGGACCGAGCGGGTGATCGCCTCCAACCGGCACCTGACCGCACCGACGAACGCGGGGGCCGCCGAGCGAGCCGGGCTGGCCCTGCTCGAGGCCTTCGGTGCGTTCGCCGCCGGGCACCCCGACCGGGCTATCGACCTGCTCATCGACATCCGGCCCCGGGCCAACGTGGTTGGCGGGAGCCACGCCCAGCGCGACGTCATCGACCTCACCCTCATCGCGGCGGCGGCTCAGGCCGGCGACAACAGCCTGGCCCGCGCCCTGGTAACGGAGCGGATCGCGCGCAAGCCCGCGGCCGAAGCAGCAGCCCGAAGGCTGATCACCGAGAACGGCGGATCACTCGGGGCACTGCGCTGGTAAGGCTGTGCTGGTAAGCCTGCGCTGTTAAGGCTGTACCGCTAGGGCCGCGCAGGTGAAGCACGGGCGAACGCCCCTTTGCGGTGGTGGCACGCCATTCCTTGCGAGTTATACCCAGTTTCTGTGGAAAGAATGTGCATAAACGTGCGGACAGATGATGTCATATGCGGATAACCCGCCGGCTTCTGAGAACAAAAAGCGGACAGCAGGAAAAGCGGGAATGAATCACCGCGGAACCTCGCATGCCCGCGGCGGAGGTACTGAAAATACACCCGCCGCCGGGGAACGGCCGCGCCCCGGAGATCGGCCGTTACGCCACGGCCGCGCTCCCCCGGCTGAGCACTTCTCCGGGTTCTCCGGCAGGGACGGTGCGGAGGTTCAGTGGCGGGCGGCCCTGGGCGCCTGCCAGGGCTTGCCTGATGTCCCTGGCGACTGCCGCTGGCTCGGAGCGGATCTGCCCGGGAGTGAAGCGGAGCACGATGATCTGGTACCTGGCCATGCGCCGGCCGCGGGCCAGCGTGCTCGCGTGGTCCTGCGGGGACAGGTGCCATTCGCGCGAGTCGACCTCGATGGCGATGCCCAGTTCCGGCCACCACGCGTCCGGCCGGGCGATGAACGTCCCGTCCGTGTCATAGAGCGCCGGGTTGAACAGCGGCGCCGGGATTTTCGCCTTGGCCAGCAGGTCCTTGAGGTCCGCTTCCGCGACTGACCGGATCCCGCCGGCCACGTCCGCCAGCGCCAGCTTGAACAATGCCGAGCCGGCACTCGGGCCGGCGGTCAGCTCGGCGGCCAGGTCCTGGACCTGGCAGGCGCGGCGCTGGACGGCGTCGGCGACGACGGCCCGCACGTCACGCAGGCTGTCCGTTCCGCGGGCGGTGTCCGCGACGGCGCGGGCCGGGGGTACATACCGGATCGGGCCGCGCTCCCAGATCCGGCCGGGCATCCGGGTGGTCCGGTGCAGCCGGGCGAATCCCGCGTCCTGCCGCTGCCGGGTGGCGGGGACCAGGACATCGACCAGGTCCGGCATGGCGCTTCCGATGTGGTGGCAGCGCAGCGCGGCCGGCCCTGTGACCATGCTGCCAGGACCCGCGTACAGCAAGGCGGCCATCTCCTGCTGGAGCGGCGTCGGCGTTCCGGTCATGGCCAGGTAGACACCCGGCAGCAGGGTGCTCCACGGGCCTCCCGATCGGAGCCGGTGCCGCAGCGCACTGACCGTCACCCCGGCTGCCGGCGCTTGATGGCGCGCGATGACGCCTAGCTGTTCATGCAGGATCCGGTCGAGGGAGTCCGGATCGGCTCTCGAGGTTCGTGTCATGCAGACATCATGCGATTACGGTCTGACAAAACGTCATCGGGCATCAGCCACCTCATGCGCAAATTACCCCTGCTGACCGGACGGGTGCTCTCTTGCCTGCTCCGCCTGACGACATCGATGCCACTTTGGTGTCGCTATTACGACACCAAAGTGGCATCGATGCTGTTAGCCCGATGGTGCGGGGCGAGCGTGACGGCTGGTTATGGTGCACATGGGGTCCGTGGGACCGGCCGTGGGCGCGATGCGCAAGGGCGGGCCGGGTGCCGGGGACGGAGGGATGGCGGGGTGGTGGATGGGCGGGGTGCTGGGGGTGGGAGGGGGCGGGATAGCGTGGGGGCGCTGGGTCTGGGAGTGGATCTGGCTGGAGCCGCGCGGGGCGCGGTGAGCGTGGTGCTGAGCTGCCCGCACCGCCCGCTCGAGCCGCTAGCGGCACCCGTGACAGAGGAGCGAGATGCGACATGGGACCTGAGGAGTTCCGGGCCGCCGGCCACGAGCTGATCGACTGGATCGCGGACTACCGGACCCGGATCCCGCAGCTGCCGGTTCAGGCGCAGGTGAAGCCGGGCGAGGTGGCCGGGAAGCTACCGGACCGGGCGCCCGCGCAGGCCGAGCCGTTCGGCCAGGTGCTGGCCGACCTCGAGCGCGTCGTCGTCCCGGGCGTGACCCAGGTCCAGCATCCCCGGTACTTCGGCTGGTTCCCGGCCAACGCGTCCCTGGCCTCGGTGCTTGGCGACCTGGCGGCCGGCGGCCTGGGCGCGCTGGGGATCACGTGGCAGTCGGCCCCGGCGCTCACCGAGGTCGAAGAGGTCGTAGTCGGGTGGCTGCGCGAGCTGACGGCGCTGCCGGCGACGTGGCGGGGCGTCATTCAGGACACCGCCTCGACAGCCTGCCTGGTCGCCCTGCTCGCGGCGCGCGAGCGCGCGACGGACTACTCGGAGGTGCGCGGCGGGCTACAGGCCGAGGACGCGCCGCTGACGGTGTACACCACCGAGCACGCGCACTCCTCGGTGCTCAAGGCGGTGGCCCTGGCCGGCTTCGGACGGGACAACCTCAGGCTCATCGAGGTCAACCCGGTCACGTACGCCATGCGGACCGAGGCGCTGGCGGCCGCCATCGAGGCCGACGTGGCGGCCGGGCACAAGCCGGCCGCCGTCGTGGTCAACGTCGGCACCACCGGGACCACGGCAGTGGACCCGCTCGCCGAGATCGTCCCGCTGGCCGGGCGCTACGGGATGTGGGTGCACGTCGACGCGGCTATGGCGGGCTCGGCGCTGCTGCTGCCCGAGATGCGCTGGCTGATCGACGGCGTGGAAGACGCGGACTCCCTGAACTGGAATCCGCACAAGTGGCTCGGCACCCTGGGCGACTGCTCGCTGCTCTACGTCGCGGATCCGGCCCACCTGATCCGGGTCATGTCGACCAACCCGTCCTACCTCCGCTCCGCCGTCGACGGCGAGGTGACCCAGTACAAGGACTGGGGAATCCCGCTCGGCCGCCGGTTCCGCGCGCTCAAGCTCTGGTTCCAGCTGCGTCTCGACGGCGTCGAGGCCATCCAGGCCAGGCTGCGCCGGGACCTGGACAACGCCCGCTGGCTCGCCGGGCAGGTTTCCTCGACGCCCGGCTGGCGTGTCCTCGCCCCGGTCACGCTGCAGACCGTCGTACTCAGGCACGAACCCCCCGGCGCCGTCTCCGGCACCGGCGTGGTGCTGGACGCCGACGCGCTGAACGCGCACACGATCGCCTGGGCTGACGCGGTCAACTCGTCGGGCGCGGCCCTGGTTACCCCGTCTCTGCTCGACGGCGTCTGGTCAGTGCGGGTCTCGATCGGAGCCGAGGGCACCGAGCGCCCGGACGTCGAGGAACTGTGGGGCCTGCTGCAGCAGGCCGTCCTCCGCTCCGGGCCGACCTGAACCCGGTAACCCCGGTGACCCCGGTCAGGCCGCCTGCTCGGGGGCGCTGGTCAGATACGTGGCGCTGACGTCCTCGTCGCCGTGCTCCGCGCTCCCCTGGCCGAGCCTGCGCGCGATCGCCTCGAACAGGGGCAGCTCCAGGCCATGCTGCCAGGCCGCGTCGGCCACCAGGCCCGCGTCCTTGGCGGCGAGCCCGAGGCGGAAGGCGGGCGTGAAGTCGCGGTCGGCCATCGCCTGGGCCTTGGCCCGCAGGTAGGGCAGGTCGAGCGGGCCACCCTCGATGGCCTGGAAGAACAGTGCCTGATCGACGCCGAGCCCCTCGGCCAGCGCGACGGTCTCGGCCGCCGCCTCGACCACGGCGAGCACCCAGCTGTTCGCGACGAGCTTCAGCCGGGTTCCCGCGCCCGCCGGGCCGACGTATATCGTCTGCTGGCCCACCGCGTCGAACACCGGCTTGACCCGGCATCCGGCTTCGGCCGCCCCGGACTCGAGCACCACGAGCTGCCCCTGCTCGGCGGGCTGCCGCGTGCCGAGCACCGGAGCGTCCACGAACCCGACGTCGTACAGGTGAGCCAGGCTGGCGCACCAGTCGGTGGCCTCCTCGCCGATCGTGCTCATCTGGAGCCAGATGGGCCGGACCTGATCGCCGTTGTCGGCCATGACCGGCAGCGCTCCGTCGTCGCCTTCCATCACGGCGGCGACGGCGTCCGCGTCGGACAGCATGGTCAGCACGATGCCCGCCCCGGCCGCCGCGTCGGCGGGGGTTTCCGCGATGTAGGCGCCGTCGGCCGCCAGCGGTCCGGCCTTGCCCCCGGTCCGGTTCCAGGCCCGGACACCAATCCCGGCCCGGGCGATGTTCCGTGCCATCGCGAAGCCCATCGTCCCGCCGGCCCCGAGCACCGCGACCGTCTCCGCGGTTCGGGCTGCTGGCCGGGTCGCGCCGGCCTGGGCGGGCCGGGCGGCGGGCGTGCCGCGTTGCGCCATATGCGATTCCCCTTTGCTTCCTCGGTGCGGATACCCGGGCCGGGTTACCGCTACACCGCGAGGAAGGCGGGACAGTTCCCTCAGGCGGCGCGCTCGGACAGGCTGGCCAGGTAGGTGGCGCTGATGTCGTGGTCGCCGTGCTCGGTCGCCGCCTGGGAGAACCGGCGCGCGATCGCCTCGAGCACGGGCAGGCTCAGGCCGTGCAGCCAGGCCGCGTCGGTGACCAGGCCGGCATCCTTAGCCGCCAGCTTCAGGCGGAACGAGGGCCTGAAATCGCGGTCGGCCATCGCCTGGGCCTTGGCCCGCAGGTAGGGCAGGTCGAGCGGGCCACCCTCAATGGCCTGGAAGAACAGCGCCGGATCGATCCCGAGCGGCCGGCCAGGCCGGCGCACCAGTCGGTCGCCTCCTCGCCGATCGTGCTCATCTGCAGCCAGATCGGATGATCCGGCGGCCCGCGCTCCGCCATGACCGGCAGCGCGCCCTCCGGCGATTCCATCGCGGTCACGACGGCGTCCGCGTCGGACAGCATGGTCAGCGGCATCCGGGGTGTCAGGGACGCGGTGACAGGCCGGGGCGGCTGAGCCGCGGTCCGTGGTCACACGGATAGCGGTCCGTGGTCACACGGATATCAGCAGCAGGTTTCCTGCTCAGCGGTGAGGGTAGCGGGAGTGGTCACTGCGGCGTTTCGCCCGTGACCGGACGAGATGCCGCTCGCCGGGCCGGCGGCCAGGGCGGTGTTCGCCGGCCCGTGTAGAGTCGTGCCGCTGGCCGGGCCACGGGGCCGGCCAGCGGCC